>ORMF010548872.1_pt1 | contig 16297 bp, 7 predicted proteins | sample 1779871 | NCBI WGS metagenome assembly ORMF01 (sample SAMEA104232316, study PRJEB22302) | groundwater metagenome | biome: forest; feature: aquifer; material: groundwater | place: USA | collected 2011-08-07 | depth 5.4 m
CTGGCGAAAGTGCGCCGGCAGGTTCAACTGGCCGCTGACCAGGCTTGGCCGTGGCGCCCCCCCGGCGTCGCCACCATCCGCAAAGCGTTCCTGCTGTCGCCGGACCGGCCGATGAAGGATTGACCGGATGCAATGCAATTCGCTCGATCAACCTGATTTGCAACCAGGCCCGTTACGAATCCCGATTCCGAATCGGGACTGTCACGAACCGCCGCCTGAAAAGCGAAGATTATCACCAGAAACGACCGACAACCAAGCAACCACGAAGGATCGAGCGTGAGGAAAACACCAACGGAAGGAGTTGCCATGAATCCATCCACACCGAAAACCGAACTGCCACCATCAACCCAACTCCAAAAAGCAGTTTTCGGAGGTTCCCTGATGTCAATGGCCGGGAATCTTCGGAATCAAGCGATTTCATTCCTGATCGTTGCTGCTTGTTGGCTCTCGACCAGCCCTGTGATCGCGGCTTCTCCAAACGGGTTCACAGACGCCAGTGTTTTGCTGGATGGCATGAATGTGACGACCGATTTGGAGACGCTCAAACGGGGCGGCCCCGAGGCGAAGTCCGTAGCAGCTGATGGCGCGAGTCAGCTTCTGCTTTCGTACGCTCATCCACCTACGGAAGGAAATCACGATAGTGCTATCATCACTTTTCTTCTGACGGAAACGGATGACGGGGAGTTGCGGTCTATCGACGGCCAGCAGCATGGAAACCGCATTTCATTGAGTTTTTCGAATGAATACTCTAGCTTTGCAATCTACCTGGCTCCGTCAGATTTTTCACGCGGTGGTTCAGCGGGGTCCGACACCCACTCGTACCACCGAACAAATACCATCACCGTTCATTATGATGAGATCGGGCGTGAACATCGGACAAATACCTTCGCCATCACCATTGTCAGGCCGCCAGTTCTTTTGGTTCACGGCATCTGGTCCGGCGGTGAGGCGTTCGAAGATTTCGAAGCTTCCTTGCAGACCCAGTTCCCCGGATTGAGGACATTTCGGCTGAGTTATCACCCCAATAACCTCCATTTTTCTGAATACAAATCTAAAGTTCCTTTGGAAATAGCCTCGCACCGAACATCATTACGCAGTGAAGGAACTGTGGTGACTCGGTTTGATTACTTTGGCCACAGCATGGGCGGTTTGCTTGGGCGCATCTGGGCTGGAACAACTGGTCCCTCGGGCTACAAGCGGAATGACAACTTCGGCAAGGGGGATTTCAACAAGCTCATCACGATTGACACGCCCCACCAGGGAAGTTTCCTTGCGGATATCGTTGATGCTTATTTACACGACCTATACGGACTGCACACACCGGAGGCCGACCTGATTGCCCAACTTCTCTTAAACACAGCAAGCATCTCTGGGCATCCATTCTCAGGTGGAGCTTTTGAAGACCTGAGGACGACGAGTGGCGCGATCGCGGTCATAAACACGACACCAACCGATGTCCTGTGCCACTCGATCGTGGGCGACTTTCCAATCCCAGCAGGTGTCACCAATCTGTTCGACTTATGGTTACACAACGGGATCTTCGCCCCCAACGATATCGGATTGGCCTACTCAGCGCTGCAGTTCTTTGGCTTGAACATGACCACCGACCTTCTTCCAGGGCCATCAGACCTTATTGTATCAGAACCCAGCCAGGCCGGCGGGTTGGCCTCACCGGTGTCCACGCTACTCACGCACGACCACATAGCCGCTCTCCAGAACAGCGCAGTGTTTGACACGGCGATTCTCTTGCTGAACGCCAAGGCTGATAGTTCATTGTTTTCCCAAGGTTTTCCACTGAGCACAGTCCCTCGGTATGATCCGCAACTCGACGTCGCTCCATGGGTAATTGCTGGCAACACTCCCGAAGAATTGACATTCACCACCGATGTTGAGGGGACCATTGTAGCATCAGGACAGCCTATCACACTGACATTTCCGCCCGGAAGTGGAGATGAAACCATTTTGATCGCGGCGCCGGGCTTCATGCAACAGTTCACCAACCCGTCCCCTTCTCTTTCGGTAACCACTTCCGTTGACAGGGTTGGCCCCTGGCCCATTGTTGTCGTGGCGAGAAATGCGGCAGGCGTCATTCGTACAAACACGACAACCATTCATCTTCGGCCGACGGCAGCAATAACCTCGCTCAACATTGACCCAGCCGAGTTTTATTTCCTGCGGCACGGTGATCAGCGACAGATCACGGTGACTGGTCTTTATTCGGATGGTGTCGAGCGCGACCTCACCGGGTTTGAGTCCACATTTCTTTCCACCGACCCCGCCGTAGTCAGCGTCGATGCAAAGGGCCTCATGATTGCCCAGAGCAACGGCTTCGCACAAATCATTGTTTCAAATACCACCCTTTCCGCCAGCGTTCCTGTCTGGGTCGAGATTTCAAACACAGCACCGCAATTGAATACATCCGTCGTCGCTTGGGGCAACAACATTTACGGCCAGACAAATGTTCCTGCAGGACTGACCAACGTGGCGGCCATTGGTGCGGGGCATTTTCACAGTCTGGCGCTCAAGAGCGACAGCACCGTCGTCACTTGGGGCATTGGGATACAACCCACAGTCCCAGCGGGACTGTCCAATGTGGTGGTCGTTGCCGGGGGCTATTCTCACAGTCTGGCGCTCAAGGGCGACGGTACGCTGGCGGCCTGGGGTGGCAACACTTACGGCCAGACCAATGTTCCGTCAGGACTGAACAACGTGGTAGCCATCGCCGGAGGAGGTTTTCACAGTCTGGCGCTCAAGAGCGACGGCACGGTGGTCGCCTGGGGCGACAACAGCACCGGCCAGACCAATGTGCAAGCGGGACTGGCCAACGTGGTCGCCATTTCAGCAGGCTATTATCACAGTCTGGCTCTCCAGAGTGACGGCACGGTGGCCGTTTGGGGCAACAACTTTTCCGGCCAAGCCACCGTTCCGCTTGGACTGAGCAACGTGGTGGCCATTGCCGCAGGTGGTTTTCACTGTCTAGCCCTCAAGAGCGACGGCACGGTGGTCGCTTGGGGTGCCGGAACCACGACCACAGGCGTATCCCCCAACTACGGCCAGGCGATTGTCCCTGCGGGTCTGACCGATGTGGTGGCCATTGCCGGGGGCGTTGACCACAGTCTGGCGCTCAAGGGCAACGGCGAGGTGGTGGCTTGGGGTTTCAACAGTTACGGCCAGACCAATGTTCCTCTTGGACTGAGCAATGTGGTGGCCATTGCCGGGGGTGATTCTCACAGTTTGGCTCTTCTCAATGACGGTTCCCCCGCGGTGGCGAGACAGCCTACACGCCAGACAGCCCATAGCGGCTCGACGGTCGTCTTCAGTGTGGGCACAGTGGGTGCGCCGCCGCTGAGTTTCCAATGGCAGTTTAACGGAACAAATATCGCTGGCGCGACGAATGCGTCGCTGACTTTGAGCAACGTCCAGCCTGCCAACGCCGGCGACTACCGGGTGGTGGTGAGCAATAGCTTTGGATCCGCCACCAGTTCCGAGGCGACGCTGACGGTCAATGATTCTCCGCCGGTGATTTCCGTCCCCCCATCCAGCCAAGCCATGGTCCTCCGAGGCAGCGTCGTTTTCCGGGTAGTTGCCGTGGGGTCGGAGCCTTTCACGTATCAGTGGCAATTCAACGAGACGGATATTCCCGCAGCCACGAATTCCCAATTGGTACTGACTGGATTGCGAGCGACTGATGCCGGCAACTACCGGGTGGTGGTGAGCAATAGCTTTGGAGCCGTCACCAGTTCCATGGCGAGCATGACGATTGTGCCTTCGTTGGTCGTGGCTTGGGGCGACAACAATTACGGCCAAGCCAGCGTGCCGCCGGGACTGAGCAACGTGGTGGCAATCGCCGCTGGTAGCATCCATAGTCTGGCGCTTCGGAGTGATACGACGGTGGCGGCCTGGGGTTACAACTTCTCCGGACAGACGAATGTTCCTCCCGGACTGTCCAATGTGGTGGCTCTCGCAGGTGGATTTTTTCACAGTCTGGCGCTCAAGAGTGACGGCACGGTAGTGGGCTGGGGTGGTCTGGGTACCGACAACTACGGCCAAGCCAGTGTTCCGCTCGGACTGAGCAACGTCGTCGCCATTGCTGGAGGCGGATTACATAGTCTGGCGCTCAAAGCTGATGGGACGTTAGTGGCTTGGGGCCGCACGAATTATGGTCTGGGCAGTGTTCCCGCCGGGCTGAGCAACGTGGTGGCGATTGGCGCGGGAGCTTATCATAATCTGGCCCTCAAGAGCGACGGCACGATCGTTGAGTGGGGAACATTCGTCGCCCTACCGTCAGGATTGAGCAACTTGGTGGCTGTCGCGGGGGCGAACTGTCACAGTTTGGCGCTTAAGAATAACGGCACGGTAGTCGGCGGAGGTTGCACCACTGTTCCGCTTGGACTGAGCAACGTCGTAGCCATCTCGACATTTGCCAGTGTCAGTCTAGCACTTAAGAGCGATGGCACTGTCGTGGCTTGGGATAGCAATAACACGTACGGTCAAACCAATGTGCCTCCTTGGCTGACCAATGTGGTGGCTATCGCCGCAGGCACTTTTCACGGTTTGGCACTGGTGAGTGACCAGTACCCTGCGCCTTTCTTTGCAACGCCGTTGGTCAACCGTACAGTTCCTCCCGGAGGCACAGTTGAATTCTATGCCTCCGCCAGTGGTGCATGGCCCTTGACTTACCAGTGGCAATTCGGCGGTACCAACATCATCGGAGCCACCGGCCAGGTTCTGAGCTTGACGGACGTTCACCCAGTCAGCGCAGGCAACTATACTGTGGTCGTTACGAACAACTCCGGCTCCGTGACCATTTCCGTCGCTGTCTTGAGGGTCGTGGCGTCCCCCCCGACGTTTCCGCCCATCGCCACTCAGCCCCAGAGCCAGGTTGTACCCGCAGGCTCCACGGTGACATTCAACGTCGGAGCCACAGGCACGCCGCCGCTGAGTTACCAATGGCGGTTTAACGAAACCAACCTTCTTGGCGTGACCAGCGCAGAGTTGAGCCTGACCAATGTTCAAGCGCTCAACGCAGGCAACTATACTGTGGTCGTTACGAACAACTACGGCTCCGTGACCAGTTCCGTCGCTGTCCTGATGGTCGTGGCGTCGCCCCCGATGCTTCCGACCATCGCCACTCAGCCACAGAGCCAGGTTGTACCCGCAGGCTCGACGGTGACATTCAACGTAGGAGCCACAGGCACGCCACCGCTGAGTTACCAATGGCGGTTTAACGAAACCAGCCTTCTTGGCGCGACCAGCGCAGAGTTGAGCCTGACCAATGTGCAGGCCAGTGATGCGGGCTTTTACAATGTTCTGGTGAGCAATGCCTACGGCACAGCCACCAGTTCCGCCGCCGTGCTCATCGTCGGGGAGATCGCTAACATAATCTCTTGGGACGGCGGCGGCGACGGCACCTCCTGGAGCGACCCGGCCAACTGGAGCAACAACCAGCTTCCACAGTCCACCGATGACGTGGTAATTGTGAACTCCAGCGTCATTGTGCGCCACACTGGCGGAACCACGACAATTAGAAGTCTCCAATGCGACGGCGCGGTCCTCGTCTCCGGTGGCACCTTGGAGGTCACTTCTGGCGCTTCGCGGATCAGCGGGGCATTCACGATGACCGATGGCACTTCACTGGCAGCCAGCGGCCCGAACACTTCGTTCACCGCCCTTGGCCCGACAGTGATTGACGGAGCTAGTTTGTCTGTGAGCGGCGGGGCGAGGTTATCGCTGCCTGGGGTGCGGAGCTACCGAATGCCGTATTGTCTCAGCGAGGTATGGCAGGGTATGCTGCAGGCTAGCGGGGCGGGCAGCGTGCTGGATTTGGCGGGGCTGACCAACGTGACCGGAGGCGATTGCGATTTTTCCCACCCAGCATCCATCCAAGCATTGAGCGGGGGGCAGGTGCTGTTGAGCAACGTGGTGACGATCCACAACAACGACGTGTCGGTGCTGTCCGACGGGACCAACAGCGTCGTGAACTTGTCTGGCCTGCTGGACTATCAGGGAACCAACACTTCCGACTTCTATTACTTTCACCTCTCCCTGGAGGCGCGCAATGGCGGGAGCGTTTTGATACCGCGACTGGCTGAGGCAAACCAGGTGAATCTCACCTTGGGGACGGGCGGCTCCATATCAACGGATCAAATTACAAATATTGACTCTTCCCATTTGTCTGTGGGAGGCGGGGCGGTGTTGTCGCTGCCGGGGGTGCGGGCCTACCGCAACGGCAAAGGCTGCTGTCGAACCTGGACGGCCAGCGGAGGCGGCGTGTTGAGCCTCCCAGGGCTGACGAATCTGACCGGCAATCCGTCTAACTCGGTTTACGCTTTGAACATCAAAGCGGTGGGCGGCGGACAGGTGGTGTTGAGCAACGTAGTGACGATCCCCGACAGTAGCGTGTCCGCGGTGGCGTTTGGGACCAACAGTGTTGTGAACTTGTCGGGGCTGCTAGACTATCAGGGAACCAACACTAACCACTCCTGGTGGGGCCCTCGCCTGTCTTTGGGTGCGTCCGATGGCGGCAGGGTCTTGATTCCGCAACTGGCGGATGCCAGCTATGTGCATCTCGACCTGGGACTGGGAGGCTACATTTCAACGGCGCAGATTACGAACATTGACGAAGGCAGTTTGTCTGTGAGCGGCGGGGCAGTGTTGTCGCTGCCAGCGGTCAGGAGTTACCAATACACTGGTGTTGAGTATGAGATTTGGGAAGCCAGGGGCGTGGGAAGCGTGTTGAATCTGTCGGCACTGACGAATCTGACCGCCCGATGGTGGTTGGAGGCATGGCGATCGGAGGTGTTGACAATCTATGCGTGGGATGGTGGACAGGTGGTGTTGAGCAACATGGTGAGGATTCCGGACAGTTCCCTCCGGGTGCTGGCCGACGGCACCAACAGCGTGGCGGATTTGTCCGGGCTCATCGCCTATCAGGAGACGAATTACGACACCCTCGCGCTGGAGGCCCGCAACGGCGGCAGCATTTTAATTCCCAAGTCAACAACTCTCGACCGCGTGACACTCACTTTCCGCAACACCGGGACCATCTCCACCGCTCAACTGCGTTCTCTGACACGCGCCACCGTGACCATCGACGGCGCCACAGTTTCCTTCCCCAATCTGATCGACACAACCGGCACTACCTTCACTTTCCAAAACGGCGGGGCCGTCAGTCATCCGGCACCGGATGTGCTTTCCTTGCTGCTCAACCAGCAGGTTCTCGGTCGCTTGGAGACAGCCTTCAGCGTGGATTCCTGGGTGTTCTCCGCAGTCGCCGGCCAGCAGGTACAGCTCGACGTGGTGAATGTCTCCATCGGCGCGGTGGCGTTCACTTTAACCGGCCCGAACGGGTGGATTGGATTCAGCAACCGCACCAATGACTCCTCCCCGGTGAATCTGCCCTTCTCCGGGAGTTACCCGCTCCCCGCCGCCGGCACCGGGTCCGCGGCCGATTACGCCTTCCGCCTCGTGGAAACCCTGCAAACGGACCTGCCGCTCGACACCGTCTTCACCGGCCAATTCGTCGGCAGCGGCCAGGCCCGCATCTTCCGCGTCAGCTTGACCAACAGCAATCCATTGCGCGTGGTCTTGCAGAACACCGGCCTCAGCAACCGCAACGAGCTTTATATCAAGATCGGCGGCCTGCCCACGCGCGGCGACTTTGACTATCGTTTCACCGCCGCTCCCGGCCCGAATCAAGACATCCTTGTGCCCAATGCGCCGGCGGGCACGGCCTACATTCTGCTTTATGGCGAAGACATTCAGACGCCGGGGAACTACACCATTACGGCCACGTCAGCAGGAATGTTTCTAACCGCCGTCAGCCCCACCCGCAACCCCAACGACGCCACCGTCACCATGACGTTGAACGGCGCAGGCTTCGACCCAACCACCGCCGTCACGCTGGTTGCCTCGAACGCCGTCACCTTCTCCGCCAGCAGCGTGACGTTCGACTCCTTCACTCAACTCACGGCCACGTTCACGTCCAACACCGTGCCGGTTGGAGTCTATTCCGTACGGCTGTCCCAGCCCGGCGGCGACCTGGCCCAGTTGACCAATGTCTTTGAAATGGTCGCGGGCGGACCTCAGTTGGAAACGCACCTCATTGTTCCCAGCGTTCTAGGTTACCATGTGCCCGCCACGATTTATGTGGAACAACAAAACTCGGGCTACGCCACTGCGCCAGCCTCGATGCTGGTGCTGCGCGCCCTGCAAAATGGTCACGAAGGGGCTTTCCTGACGTCGCAGCGGAATCGCGTGGTTTCGGGCTTCTGGACCTCGGCCAAGCCGGAAGGTTTCAATTACTCAACGGTGTATCTTACCGGCGCGATACCTCCGGGTGGGTTGTTCCGCGCGCCGGCGTATTATGCCGGCTGGCAGCAGCCGTGGGATTTCTCCTATCCGCCCATCAACTTCAGTCTCATGAACTTCACTGTGGACAACCCCACGCCCGTGGATTGGTCGGCGCTGAAGAACGTCATGAAGCCGGATGCGATTGACACGGAAACTTGGAACGCGCTCTGGCCCATCTTCGTCTCCCAAATCGGCACCACCTGGGGCGATTACGTGCGGATGCTCAATGACAACCAGACTTACCTCGCCCGGTTGGGACTCCAGGTTTCCGATGTCAGCCAATTGCTTGGCTTCGAACTCCTTCAGGCCAACGGCCTCGACCCGGTATCCGTCCTTGCCAGCGCGGTGGATGCGAGCGTCGCAGCGCCGGGTCTGCCTCTGGTGTTCCGCCGCAGCTTTTCGGTTCCCATTACCTCTCGCTATCGCCTCGGCCCGCTGGGCCGCGGCTGGTCGCACAACTGGCAATCCACGCTCGAACAATCCGCCGATGGCAAAGCCACCGTGGTGGGGCCGGGCGGTTCGCGCCGGATTTTTCAGCCGGACAGCCGTTACTCCGGTGCCTACTTTCCACAACCCGGGGACCACGGCACGCTCACTTCGCTGGGTGGAGGTGTTTTCACTTTGCGAGAGACTTCCGGCCTGCTGCGAGTTTTCCGTTCCGATGGCAACCTTGATTACCTTCAAGACCTCAACGGCAACCGCATCACCGCTGGCTATAGCGGCTCTCTCCTCACCAGTCTCACGCACTCCTCCGGTCAAAACCTGCAATTTGCTTACAGCGGAAACCGCATCCAAAGCGTCACCGATCAATTTGGCCGGCAGACACAATACAGCTACGACGGCACCAGCGAACACCTCACCGGCGTCCTTTTCAACGACGGGCGGACGGCGTCCTACGCCTACGGTTCCGGCCCGAGCCTGCATGCGCTGACGCAATCAGCCAGTTCCTGCTGCTCAAGCCGGTATTTCACTTACGACGCACAGGGACGCCTGAGCAGCACCTATCGCGATGGAAACGCGGAGACCATCACCTTCGCCTACGATAACGCCGGCAAAGTGGCCGCCACCGACGCTCTGGGCGATTCCAGCAGGTTCTTCTTCGATCATCGCGGCTTGCTGGTCAAAACCGAGGATGCCCTGACCAACACCGTCCTGCGCGCGTTCGATGAGGAGTTCAACCTCGTGAGCTTGACCGACCCAGCCGGCCATGAGTCCCGATACGGCTACGATGACCGGGGCAACCTGACTCGCTCCACCGATGCCGCGGGTCACACCACGACCTTCGCGTATGACACCTCACTCAACCGCCTGGTGTCCCTCGCCGATGCCAAAGCCAACACGACCCAATACGCCTACACCACCAACGGCAACCTGCGTTCCATCACTTACGCCGACAACAGCGTGGAACGCTGGGGTTACGACGCTTTCGGTAACGCGACCACGTGGACCAACCGGCGGCAACACCGCATCAACTACGCCTACAATACCAATGGTCAGCTCACGTCCAAAGTCTTTGCCGATAATTCACGCGCCCTTTACGACTACGACGCCCGGGGCAATCTGACCAATGCGATCACGCGCAGTCCGCAGAACGCCATCCTTGAATCGGCGGCGATGTGGTATGACCCGAACGACCGGCTTACAAATATCACTTACACCGGCGGCAAATTCCTCGCTTTCGCCTACGACTCGACCGGCCGCCGTGCCTCCAGCGTGGATCAACTCGGCCACCGGCTTGATTACCACTACGACGCTGCGGGCCGTCTGGAGAGCATGACCAACGAACTCGCTGCCGCCATCGTCCGCTACGAATACGACACCACAGGCCGCCTCGGGCGCAAGACCCTCGGCAACGGTGTTTTCACCACTTACCAATATGACACTGCGGGGCACCTGCTGAACCTGACGAACCGAAAGCCGGATAACAGCGTCCTTTCGTTCTTCAACTACACCTATGACAACCGTGGCCGGCGCACCGCGATGAATGCCCATTACGGCAACTGGACGTATGAATACGATGACCTCGGGCAGTTGACTCATGCCGTCCTGGTCTCCACCGATACGAACATTCCGAATCAAGACCTCGCCTACGTTTACGACGCGCTCGGCAATCGCGTCCGCACCGTTGAGAACGGTTCCACCAACGCCTACACCGCCAACAGCCTGAACCAGTATGTGCAAGTAGGGCAGACGAACTACGTGTTCGACGCGGACGGAAATCTCATCAAAGAAATCACGCCACAAGGAACCAACACCTTCACCTACAGCGATGAGAACCGGCTTGTAGCCGTGACGAACCAACAAGGTTCCTGGAACTACGCTTACGATGCACTTGGCGAGCGAGTGGTGTTGACCGACGGTGGTATTGCCAAGCGCTACGTAATTGACCCTGTGGGCTTCGGCAACGTCGTTGGCGAATACGACGCTACCGACAATCTCATCGCCCATTACGACCACGACTTCGGTCTGCTGTCTCGTGTTGATGGGGTTGGGAATCCAGCTTTCTACGCCTTCGATGCGATCGGCAACGCGTGCCAATTGATCACGGGCAACGGTGCGATTGCCAACACTTACACCTACTCGCCATTTGGCACCCCGTTGAGAGGCACTGAAACCCTACCGAATCCGTTTCAATTCGTGGGCCAGTTTGGTGTCATGGACGAAGACAATGCTCTTAGTTTCATGAGAGCGAGATTCTACACACCACTGCTTGGGCGATTCATGAGCCAGGATCCGATCGGTCTCCGTGGTGGCGATATAAGCCTTTACCGCTATGTTCATAATCGAGTGGATGGTAAGGTCGACCCGTTAGGCTTGACGGAGATGAGTGACGCAAGCTTGCTTTGGGAGGCGGTCAAAGCAATAAACGATGCAAAGGAAGAATTATACTGGCAGAGAAAGCTGAAAGGAGGGCCGATCGCGCCTCTGGATGAAATGCGAGAAGATATTCCAAAATTTGACAAAATGAACAAAGACTTGATTGATAAAAAGAATTCGGACTATGGCTACGACAAAGACGGTGGTGGCGGGAATGGAGGCGATGGTGGCAACGGTGGCGATGGTGGTGGATTTGGTGGGCACGGCGCTAGGGGGTTGTGGCCGCCGCCGCCTCCACCACCACCAATATGTGAAATCTTTCCAGACCTGTGCAATACGTTCTGCGAACTGTTTCCCCAACTGTGCAAACCGGGAGATCCATCCGGGTCTTCGGATCCCAATGGAAAGATCGGCCCCAAGGGTTTTGGCCCTCAAGGTTTCATCGTGCCGAGCGGCCCGCTGGCCTATCGCGTTGATTTTGAGAACGAGCAAACGGCGTTGGCCCCAGCGCAACAGGTGGTCGTCACCGATCAACTCAACACCAACCTCGACTGGGCCACGTTCCAATGGACTGAATTCAGCTTCGGCGACCAAATGATCGCCCTGCCGCCCAACCTCCAGCACTTTGAAACCACCGTGCCCATCAGTTATCTCGACGCGACTTTTGATGTTCAGGTCGAGCTGGATTTCAACGCAACTTCGGGTCAAGCCCGCGCCGTCTTCCGTTCGGTGGATCCCAATACCAGTCTGCCGCCGCCGGTGGACATCGGCTTTCTACCACCGGAAAACGGGACCGGCCGCGGCCAGGGCCACATCGGCTACCTCATCGACGCAAAGGCCGGGCTGTCCACCGGCACGCAGATACGCAACGTCGCGCTAATTTCTTTTGATGGTCTCCCGGCCATGGCTACCAACCAGCGCGACCCGCACAACCCCGCCCAAGGAACGGACCCAACCAAGGAAGCCCTCAACACGATTGACGCCGACGCGCCTGCGAGCTCGGTCACCGGTCTGCCCGCAGCCATCTCGAATGCCACTTGCGTTGTGTGCTGGATCGGCAGTGATGTGGGTGCTGGTGTTGCCGGATACGGTATTTACGTCTCCACCAACGGCGGCCCTTGGGGACTCTGGTTGAGCAACACAACCAACACGTGCGCCACGTTCTACGGCGAGAATACCAAGACCTACGGCTTCTACAGCGTGGCGCGTGACGGCGCTGGCTTGGTGGAGGCGCCGCCGTCCGTTCCCGATGCGACAACAACTTTCTACGCGTCGCCGCCGGTCATCGTCACTGTTTCGCACGCACCATTGCCGGAAGGCCAAGGAGTACAAATCACGCTCACCTATCCCGTGTTACCGGGAAAGACCTACACTGTGGAGTCCCGTGACGATCTTGGACCAAGTGGTTCATGGCAGCCGTTGTCCGGCGCTCCGCACAACAACGGAACAGTCGTCATGACAAACACTGCCAGCCAGCGCTTCTATCGCGTCAGGATGGACCAATAGCTTGAGTGCTACGAACACGTTTGCCAACATCGTCAGCGATGTAAACGCCGCGCCGGTGTTGGCGGCGATGAGCAACCGCACGGTGAATCCCGGCCAGACGATCAGCTCCACGGCCATTAAAGGGGTCACGATGTACCGGGGCCGTGCCGACTGACTGTTGGCACTGACTTGACACTCAACCGACGGGTTCCTACCGTCTGCCGAACTTCTATTATGAATCCAAGACTGCTGTTCAAAGCGATTTTCCTGTTGCTCGTGCTGTTGCTGCTCGTGCTGATGGGCATGAACAACGAAGACACCGTGACGTTCCGCCTGCCGCCGCTGGTCTCGAAATTCAGCCAGAAATCGGCCATCATGTATTTTGCGTTCTTTGCCGTGGGTTTTCTCACCGCGACCGTCGTCATGGTAGGCGGTGGCAGGAAAGAAAGCAGCGCCAAGCCAGTCAAGAACAGCAAGTAACTGGGGAATTGCATTCGCGGCCCCTGAACTCCCCGGTTTGACATAAACGAGTCATTGGTTTCGTGCGGTCTTCCCGATTCTTCGCCCTCCGGGCTGTAGTGGGTTCTTCCAGGCCGGAAGCCGAGGTTCAAAGCTCAAGAGTGTCCGGTGCGTTTTTGCCGCTTCCGGCGATCTTGAATGTGAAGGTGAATAGGTCAGCCAATGGTATCGTGCTTTGCTTCTGCCATTGCGCCGATGGGGTGTCTCGCCCCGTGGGATAGGCGTCACCGAAACCGAGCCGAATGCTGGAGGTACTATCCCACGGGGCGGGCCGGTGGCTTGGCCGGAACTGTGCATTCGGAATCCAACGCAAAGACGCAAAGAGGCCAAGACGCAAAGTTGACACAGCGGAATCCGAACGGCGGCGGCGTAAAGCCGCGTGGCGGCCACGCCGCTATACGCGGCCCGGCAGCTTGCGCCTGCTTGCGGCACATCTGTCAGGGGAATGTTTGGCAGAGGAATGAAGGCTGGAGGGCAAAACTGAAATTCCATTCCCTTGACAATGATTCCTCTGACCGCGCTTGTGCCCATTTGCGCCTTCGCTTCTTTGCGTCTTTGCGTTGAAAGTCTTCTGCATCGATACGGTTTGGGGTTGTGACTGACTCCGGCCTGACCGATCCGCCGCGGCGGTTTCCCCTGGAAAACGCAATTCAACCACGGATGGACACCGATGGACACGGATACCAGGCAGTTGCACAAAACCGTCGGCTCACTCCGGCGGTGAGCGAAAAGCGCAGCCCGAAATCCGTGTTTATCCGTGTGCATCGGTGGTTGATGATTTCTTCGTCCAAGCCCGTCGGGCCGCGGGGCGGTTGCCTGTTCGTCGTGAAGCCGCTTGCCGGGGCTGAGGGCCAGCGTTAGAGTGCGCGCATGAAAGCAATTTCAGTGGGCGAGGCGCAGGGCCAACTTGGCCAGTTGATCGCCGAGGCTTGCCGCGGGGAGTCCATCGTGCTCACCGACGGCGACAAGCGGGTCGCCCTCGAACCGCAGGTGCCGCTGGACTTGGAGGCGGACAGCCCAGAGTTGGAGGCGGAGTTGCTGAAGGCGATTGACGGCCCCTACACGCCGTATTCTTCGGAGGAATTCCGCACGATTGGCGAGCGCATCATTCGCGAGCAGCGCAAGCCATGAGCTTGGCCGTAGAAAAGGCCGAGTTCTTCAAGCAGGACTACGCGAACCAATTCACGTGGTATGTGGACGAGGCTGGGCCGGATATGGCACGGCGCTTTCAGGCGTCGCTCGATCAGACTTTGAACAAGCTCGCGCGGCAGCCTGATCTGGGCCGCCTCAGGCATTTCAGAAATCCCCGCCTGCGAGACCTTCGTTCCTTTCAGGTGTTTCGCCCGTTCCAAAGGATTCTGGTCTTCTACCGCGTCAGTGGCGACGTGTTGAACGCAGTGCGCTTGATGCACGGGGCGCGGGATTTGCCGCACCGGTGGGTTGAGCCGCCGGGTAACTGATCGTGGAGAAACATCAAGAGGGCAATGGTATCGTGGTTTGTTTGCTGCCTTTGCGCCGATGGGGTGTCTCGCCCCGTGGGATACGCGCCACCGGAACCCAGCCGGATGCTGGAGGTTTTATCCCACGAGGCGAGCCGGGGGCTTGGTGGTTGTGACTGACTCCGGCAGGACCGATCCGCCGCTAGTTTTCGTGGTGGTGTGGAGAGGGGTGCCACGGACCGCCGCCTGAAAAACGAAGATCAAAACCAGAAACGACCGAAAACCAATCAACCACGAAAGATCAAACATCATGAAAATAGAAACGGAAGGAGCCGCTATGAAAGCATCAATCCCGAAAACCGAACTGCAACCATCCACCCAACCGCGAACCCATTTCCGGTTTCAGCGCTGCATGCTCCGGCTGGCAGCTTGGATGTGCTGCCTCGGCTGTCAACCCTTGGTCGCCTTCGCCCAACTGATTGTCCTCGACGTCCGCCTCGTCGACGGAAAGATCAACCTCTTCTGGACCGGCAGCTCGGCGTCCTACGAAGTCCAGCATTCGCCGGATGTGGTCCGGCCGGATTGGCGTACCGTCTTAACGACCACCGAGACCCAAGCCGTGGTGCCGATTGCTGGGAGCGCAGGCTTCCTCCGTGTCCGCGGGTTGAGTTCGATCAGGGTTCCGGATATTGTCGGCCTTTCCCGATCCGAGGCGGAATCGGCCATTGTCGCCGCGAAGTTGTCGGTGGGGATTATTGGCACCGAGAATCACCCCGCGATTCCGGCCGGAACGGTGCTCTCGCAGCAACCGGCTGCCGGGACGTCTGTACCGGTTGCTTCGGCCATCAACCTCGTTATTTCCGCCGGACCGGCCGGGGCGCGCTTTTTGATCAACAGTCCAACCGCTCTTCGCGAAACTCAAGTGGGTGGAACCCAACAGCTGCGGGTCTTCATGCAGGGAGTTGGGTTGGAAGAATTGACCGGTCGTCCTGGATTGACCTTTGCGAGTTCGGACTCGCTCGTCGCCACTGTGAACACGTCGGGTCTGATCAAGTTCCTTGGCCCGGGGCGGACCACTGTAACGACTGCCTTTGAGACCCTGACCGCGACGACGGAAGTTGAGGTTGTGCCCGGCGGGTTTCGCCAGGCTGAGCAGATTATCGGCAGCCTTGGTGGCACTGTGGCTCTGGCCAACGGGACGGCGCTGGAGATTCCTTCGGGCGCCCTGTCCTCGGCGGTCCCCATCGTCATCCGTGAGATACCACTCCCCGACGGAACAATTCTTCCCCCCGACCAACAGGTCATTGGGCGGGTTTACGAATTCCTTCCTGACGGTCTGCAGTTTGGTCAAAACATCGCGGTTTCCCTCACTTACCAGCCTTCCGATATCCCGCCGGGCTTCATCGAGGAATCCGCCTTGGTTCATCTGCTTTACCCGTCCGGCCGGCTCGAAATCGAGCCGGGGCCGCGACCGGCGGGGGGCGACTTTGTCGAAACTGGGGGCCAGGCTCTCGATCTCGCCCCGAAAAGCGGCACGCTTCTTGCGAGGCACTTTAGCTGTCGCGCGCTGGTGATGGGATTGAATCCAGCGCCGACGGCACAGGTGCTGACCGCTGCGGACGGGACGACCTTGGACATACTTGTTTACCATAAGACCGAGAAACCCGGTCCCGGCCCAGACGGCC
>ORMF012318717.1_pt1 | contig 16295 bp, 14 predicted proteins | sample 1779871 | NCBI WGS metagenome assembly ORMF01 (sample SAMEA104232316, study PRJEB22302) | groundwater metagenome | biome: forest; feature: aquifer; material: groundwater | place: USA | collected 2011-08-07 | depth 5.4 m
CGATGAGCTTGATGAACGCATCGAAGAACTTCAAAACCGACTCGGGGAGCTGGGAATTCGAATGAAAAAGCTGGGGTAGAGCAGTAAGTCGGACAAATCACACCACACAGACACATCCACACTCCAGCTCGATCTCGACAGGGGTCTGAAACTCGAATCGTTCGGTCCCCCGGAAGTGTAGGACTTTTAGTGAATATGGATCGAGAGTGATGACGTCCTTCACCCCCTGCGCCAGGTAGAAGGGAACGCCGATCTTCAGGTCCTTCGCCTCGTACCCCTTGCTGAGGATCTCGACCACGGCCTCTGGGACCATGCGTACTTCCTCGTCCTGTTCATCCGGCTCCCGGCAGAATATGGCAATGTCCGGGCGCTTTTGGGATCCATCCGGGAATCGGATACTGATGTCGGCGACATGTACACACTCACAGCTGACGCCGGTCGAACGAGTTCGACGAATCGACGTTTGGATGCGGAATATGATGGTCTGGTGCCGATATACCGGCAAGGCCTCCCAAACAGGAATGCCGCCGACGATCTCCAGACGAACTCCGGCCTCTTCCGCGCTGTTTCGCAATTCTTCTGTGATCGGCATCGATGTGTTCCTAGTCAACATTGTACCAAACCTGTGCTCGACAAAATGACACCCGAGTTATAGGCCGGTCGTATTTCCGTTGATGGAAAGAATATCAAAACCTTCGAAGTCAGTTGCGATCGGCCGCTTGCTCAGGCGCGTGACTGATAACGTGAGACAGAGACGCGCCCGCACGCACGACCCCGAATCCATCATCAACGACGCCCTCCGAACGATGAAAGAGCGGCAGATCCGGAACCGCGAGCGAGCGGTCACGGCGATCACGCACGCGGGCCACCTGAGGTTCATGTACTTCAATCAGCGCCGCGTAGTGGCGGGACTATTGAAGGACGGCCGGCGAGCGATGAAGCAAAAGGACAAGGAGGCGGCCGCGCGTCTCCTGAATCAGGCGAGCCAGGAGAAGAAATTGCTTCGTCAGCTTGGAGAGGGGTTAACTGATGCGTCCGAGCAGGTCGATCATATCAAGCGTGCGATTCGCGAAGAAGAGTCGACGTTCCGGAAGGCCACGGCGCGCGCGCTTGCTATGAAATCGTTAATCGAACTTGCGACGATTGAGCGTGAATTGCAGACGATCGACGCTGAGATAGAGCGAGAGTATGGCGTCAAAGTCCCACCGAAAGGACCGGACCGGTCTGGGCGAAGTATGGGTTCTCGCCGGGCTCATTAAGGAGCATGTGTGAGTCCAGGTCCACGTAGTCGAACGCGCCGGTCCCGCAGGCGAGGGCGACGGACGCGCTGATTCCCCGGCGGGTCTCCAGCATGCAGCCGATCATGAGCTTGCGGTTCACTGCGCGGGCAATGGAGATGATGTCGAAGGCGCCGGAGATACCGGACTTCATGAGCTTGACGTTGATGCCGTGCACGCGAGTCTCCGTAACGACGCGAAGGGCGTCGGCCGGAGTTTTGACCGCTTCGTCCGCGAATATCGGGACCGGTGATTCCGCCGAGACCCGATCCAACGCGGCTAAGTCCTCTTTCGGCACGGGCTGTTCCACCAGCTCCAGATTTACCCCGGCATCTACGACGGCGGCGATGAAACGCAGGGCCTCTTCCGACCCGAATGCCTGGTTGGCGTCCAGCCGGATGACGGCCTCCGGAACGGCATTATGGACGCGCATAATCCGGTTTAGATCCTCCTGCCGATCGGGACCGCCCACCTTCATTTTGAACCTGCGGAACCCGGTGACATATGCCTGGACGGCAAGCTCCACGGCGCCTTCCGCGATCGAGAGCGTCAAGTCGGTCTCGACATTCTCGACGGCCGCGCCGAACAGGTACCAGAGCGAGAGCCCGGACGATGCTGCGAAGGCATTGTAAACTGCCATCTCGAACCCGGCTCGAGCCGCATGGTCAAGTGGAAACCGATCCCTTAGAATGGCAATTGCCGGGGCAAGACGCTCCGTTTCCGTTCCACGAAGCGCGGGCCCGGCCCTTGCAACAGCGGACATCACGGACTCCTGGGACTCGCCGGTTACGTACTCCACCGGCACGGCTTCGCCAACAGCGCTCGTGCCGTCATCGAGATGGAGCGCAATCACCACGGGCCGGGAGACTGTCCGGGCAACACTATCTTTCGAAGTGACGAAGGCATGCTTAAGAGGCACTTCGATCACTTCCGCCGTGACGTCGACAATGCGGGGCATTCTCTTCCTCTCAGGCCGGGTCGGAGGCTTTTATGGTACCTTCTACCGCATGAAAGCGAAGGCCTGGATCCTCAGTGCATTGTCCGTCCTGATAATTGCTGTCTGGTGGGTCGTCATTCGTGACGATTGGGCTCAGAGGGGCAGTGCGGGAGTTTCGGCTCTTTCGATTCTCCAGTCGGTGCGAAACCACGAGCCGGCGGGTACGTTTGTTTGTTACACAGCCGAAGCCGATCATCGTTGTCCGGCGCTCTTTGGCGGCACGCTGTCATTTCCGAATGATCCAAAAACCGGAAACGCCGTCGTGACAACTGTGGAACGGATGTTCGGGCCATCGTTTTTCCGTTCGGTTGACGGCAATGGAGCCATAAACGGGCAGTTTGCCGGACCTGACCGGCTGTACTACATCGGCATCGGGCGCGATCGGATCAATCGCGTCTGCCTGGCGCGCAAGTCGGGTGGCAATTGGTCGCCGGAGTCTAGCGCAATGCTCGATCGCGACGGGAGTGGATCTTGGAATGCGGATGGGATCAGATGGATCTCCGTACTAACTCCCTCTGAAGGAGGCGGCGTCTGGCGCATGTGGTATGTGGGCGGGCATAACGGCGGAAACGGACAAGTTGCGTATGCGACGTCGGCGGACGGCGTTCGATGGCGGAAGACGCCGGGACACTTCGTGATTGCGAGTCGCGGTCCCATTCGGTCGATCAGCGTCATCCCCTTTGCCGGGGGGCTTAGGGCTTGGTACGTCGAACCCGGATCGGGTGGTTACGCGCTGAACACGGCCCCAATATCGTCGCAAACGGGTATGGCCTCGGAGCCGGGTGAGCCCGTGTCGTGGCAGGCCCCCAGGGATTGGCGCCTGGGGCTGCCGAAGGAGAACATCCCCATCCTGGATGCCCGTGCGGAGCCCGGCCCCGACGGACCACGACACGTCAGGCTATTCATAACGTACCGTGGCCCGGATGGGAAACCGCGGATCACGGTCGCGGAGGACTTCCCCGTTGGAAGCGTTCGGGAGCCGACGGTATTCTCACGACAGGTAGAACCGGTGATTTCCGCCGGCAAGGATCCCTAGCAGCTCAAACTGCCACGCCAACGAACTGTCGACGCCAGCAAACCTTTCGACCAGTCGGTGCGGTCAAATCGACCACTGCAAGGAATTCTTTTGACCTTACATTTGGACCATCCGGATGGTCCACGCGCATGAGAAAGTGGTCCATCAACTCTCCAATATTGCCTCAGCGTCGATCGTTATCTGGACGATGTCTCCCACAACGACTCCGCCTCTGTCCAAAGTACTGTTCCAGGCGACACCGAAGTCGTGGCGATTGATCGTTGTTTCCGCTTGAAATCCGGCCCGTGTCTTCGGGCCTTTGTCTACTCCATCTTCCCACCATGGAGTCTGCCACTGACCCAGGCTATGGACTTTCAGGGTTGCCGCACGCGTGATACCACGGATCGTTAGGTCGCCGGTCACGAGGTATTCGTGTTCCCCTACCACTTTGACATCCGCACCTTCAAATGTGATGTATGGATGGTTCTCCGTGTCGAGAAAGTCCACGCTGCGAAGGTGATCGTCCCGCGACTGATCGCCCGTCCAGATCCCGCGTGCGTCTATCGTCACTCGGACGGAAGAGTTGCGCGGATCGACTGGATCAAATATCAGCGTCCCGCGTACGTTCTTAAAGTGTCCGCGCACATTTGTTACCATCATGTGCCGAACACAGAATTCCGCAGCCGTATGTCCAGGCTCAAACGTCCATTTTGCCATTCTATGTTCTCCTTGATCGATGTGATCCGGTGAGAGTATCCGAGGGATCAATCGCTCCACAGCATGTCATACGACCACACAAGCTTCGTCGAAACCGAGGCGCGGTGATCTCGGCATGAGCTTCGTCGAATCGCCATACCCGAGGTTGCAGAGAAAGTTGGCCTTCCACTTGCCGTCGGGAAAGAACACCGCATTCACTTTGTCCTGGTCAAATCCTGACATCGGTCCGCAATCCAGTCCGACCGCGCGCGCCGCGAGTATTAGGTAAGCCCCCTGAAGCGTGCCGTTCCGAAACGCGGTCTCGTTAATGAGACCGTCGTTTCCCAGGAACCAGGACCGCGCGTCCACATGCGGGAAGAGCTTGGGCAGTTTCTCGTAGAACTCCAGGTCATAGGCGACGATCGCGGTTACTGGAGCTGACCGCGTCTTTCCGACGTTGCCTTCCGAAAGGGCCGGCAGAAGGCGCTCCTTTGCCTCTCCGCTTTTGAGGAAGACGACTCGCATCGGCGAACAGTTCGCGCTTGTCGGGCCGAGTTTTGCAATCTCATATACTTCGTGGAGCAGCTCGTCGGACACTCCCCTCGGATGCCAGACGCCGTGGGTGCGTGCTTCCACGAAAAGCGTATCGAGACATTCATCGCTCAAACGGTTTTCCTCTACAGGCTCTAATGTTGTCATGGACTTCTCCTCCTGGTTAGATTTCATGATGAGGTAGCCGCGATCTCGACGATTCGCGCCATCATTGTCAGCCGGGTATCCAGACTTTGAGCGAACCTGGCCACCCGGCTGACGTGAACACTTAGATTTGGGCGAGGCCACCGTCGACAAATAACTCGATGCCTGTAACGAAGCTGCTGTCGTCAGTCGCGAGAAATAGCGCGGCCTTCGCGACCTCGTCCGAGCTGCCCATTCGACCCATCGGTACCCCTGACGCCAGATCCGATTTCAGCTGGCCGATCTGCTCTTCCGTCTGTCCCAATCCGTTCAGGATCGGCGTGTCGATCGGGCCGGGACTGATGACATTTACGCGGATTCTCCGGTCTTTAAGATCCGTGGTCCAGGTGCGGGCAAACGACCGCACCGCCGCTTTGGTCGCGCTGTAGACACTGAACGCGCCGATCCCTTTCGATCCAGCGACGGAGGCGTTCAGGATAATCGATCCGCCGTCCTTGAACAACGGAAGCGACTTCTGCACCGAGAAGAGGAGCCCTTTGACATTGACGCCGAACGTCTTGTCATAGTGGTCCTCGGTGATGGAGCCGAGTGGTGCGAACTCTCCGCCGCCGGCGTTCGCAAACAGGATGTCGAGGCGGCCGTCCCGTTCTTTCACGGTGTCGTACAACCGGTCGAGATCTTCCAGGTTTGACACGTCCCCCCGGACGGCTACTGCGCTTTCGCCGATCTGTTTCACGGCGGCATCGAGCTCGCTCTGACGCCGCCCGGTGATATAGACATGGGCGCCTTCGTCCGCAAAGCGCTGCGCTGTGGCCAGTCCAATACCACTGCTGCCTCCGGTGATGACCGCGACTTTTCCCGCGAGTTTCTTCGACATGATCTTCCTCCGCTTTCTAGATTTGTAGTGGAACCAAACTCATTCCCGTATTACTACAAATATTATAGTGAAAAGTTTATTAGATTGAAAAGTTTTTTGGAGCAATTCATAAACCGATGTATAATAGAGACATGGAAAGTCCCAAGCGCGCAGTAGAAGACGGAGGGTGCGGATCGGCGAGTCTGATCCGGGGGGTTCTGCTGCTTCAGGAGAAGTGGGTCTTCTTGATCGTACACCAATTGATGAGCGGGCCCATTGGTTTTTGCGAGCTTAGTCGGAAAGCCCACGGAGTAAACCCGACGACCCTATCACAGCGGCTGGACCTCCTGGAAGATTCCGGTTTGCTGTCAAAAACTGTCCAGTCCCACATGCCGCCGCGCACCAGCTACGAGCTGACGGAGGCCGGACGAGCCCTGGAGCCTGTGCTTGCCGCCATTGAGAACTGGAGCGAGAATCACCTCAAAGATCGAGCAACTCTGCAGACCTGTAGCGAGGAGTGACACCGGATGCCCAACAGGAAAATTGCGTCGGGCCCAGTCAAAAAGATCGCCCTCGTCGCGCACGACAACAAGAAGCAAGACCTGGTGGAATGGGCACGGTTCAATCGGGATCTGCTCGCCAGACATACTGTTTGCGCAACCGGCACGACCGGATCGATTCTGGAGAAAGAGCTGGAATTTGAGATCTCCCGCCTGCAGAGTGGTCCATTGGGGGGAGACCAGCAGGTTGGCGCGAAGATCGTCGACGGTGAGATCGATTTCTTGATTTTCTTCTGGGATCCGTTGGAACCGCAGCCTCACGATCCCGACGTCAAAGCTCTGTTGCGCATGGCCGTGGTCTGGAACATCCCGATTGCGTGCAACCGGGCAACCGCGGACTTCATGATCTCGTCGCCGCTCATGGACAGCGAATACGACCGCCTCGTCCCGGACTATGACGCATATCGATCGCGACAGGTCAAAGTGTCGTCGTGAGCGCGCACTTGGAGAGCGACGCTCCTGCCGAGTCAGCCGTTACGCATAGCCGGGGTAATAGTCAAACCAATACGTGCTATGATCTGGACAGCTAATTCGACCAACTTGCCTACTGCATAAAATCTTACCTGGTGAAACTGGAGCGAAAATGAACTCATTTAAGCGATGGCTGGCAACTCTTACGGTTTGTTTGACCGCGTTCGGCACGAGCACCGCAATGGCATCGGACTGGCCGCAGTGGCGGGGTCCGGACCGGAATGGGATTTCCAGGGAGACGGGGCTGCTCAAGGAGTGGCCGACGGAAGGTCCGAAGCTCGTCTGGCAGGTCAAAGAGATCGGATACGGGTTCTCGACTCCTTCGATCGTCGGCGACAGGATCTATCTCCTCAGCAACAAGGGCAACGATGAAGAGTTCGTCCAGGCGTTGAGCGTCAAGGACGGTAAGCAGATATGGTCCATGCGCATCGGAAAAGTGGGGGCCAACCAGGGTCCCCAATATCCAGGCGCGAGATCGACGCCGACGCTTTCGGGTGATGCGCTCTACGCTCTTGGTTCGGACGGGGACCTGGTCTGCCTCGAAGCCGCGACGGGAAAGCTGCGCTGGCAGAAGAACGTCCGGACAGATTTCGGGGGCAAGCCCGGCATGTGGGCCTACTCCGAATCACCGCTCGTCGATGGCGACAACTTGGTATGCACTCCCGGAGGACCCGCCGCGACTCTTGTGGCGTTGAACAAGAAGACGGGAGATGTAGTCTGGAAGTCGGCCGTTCCCGGCGAAGATGTGGCCGGCTACGCGTCCATCGCGGTCACCGATATCGGCGGCGTGAAGCAGTACGTGCAGTTTGTTTCGAAGGGAGTGGTCGGCGTCGACGCAAAAACAGGCAAGTTCCTCTGGCGGTACGACGGTACGGCCAAAAACAGTCCGGCTAACATTCCCACGCCGGTTATATACAATGGCGAAGTCTATACCAGCTCGGGACTCGTCGGCGGCGGTCTCGCCCGCATCAAGGCGGCCAACGGCGCCTACGAGACGGAGCAGGTCTATTTCGACAAGAAGCTTCCGAAAGCGATCGGCGGTACCGTGCGGATCGGCGACTTTCTGTACGGAACCGGCAGTACAACACTGCAATGCGTGGAGTTTGCAACCGGCGCGGTGAAATGGGAAGACCGCTGTGTCGGTCCCGGATCGATCTGTTATGCCGACGGGATGCTTTACGTTCACGGTGAGAACGGATCGCTCGCCCTAGTCGAAGCTACGGCGGATGGATATCACGAAAAAGGGCGTTTCGCGCCATCGGATCAGCCTGAGCGAGCGCGGACACAAGCGTGGGCATATCCTGTGATCGCGAACGGCAAACTCTATATACGCGACCTTGGATCGCTGTGGTGCTACGACATCAAGGGCGGTAAATAGTCCCGTTTCGGTCTATTGTTAGGCAGCGGTCGGAGGTTGTTCGGCGGCCCTGGTATCGTCTAATTCGTGGAGGGATTTCGCGCTTACTACTGCTGACTCCGAGCTCGAACTACCGTCCAGCACCTCCCGCACCTTTTGAGCGAGGGCGGACGGTGTGAACGGCTTTGCGAGAAATGCGATCCCAGGTTCCAACATTCCGTGGTGCGCGATCTCGTCCTCCGCGTAGCCGGAGCTGTAGAGGACCTTGGTATTCGGACGTTCAGCAGTCAGTCTATCGGCCAGCTGCCGGCCGCTCATGTTCGGCATGATGACGTCCGTAAGCAGAAGGGCGATCTTCCCCGAATGTCCGTTTGCGATGCGCAGGGCTTCGTCTCCGCTCTCCGCGACGAGCATTCGATACCCGAATCCTTTGAGGGTCGAAGCCGCCAGCGTCCGGACGGATGACTCATCTTCCACCAAGAGCACTGTTTCGTCACCGTGCATCGTCCTAGGCGCAGCGAGTGAGGGGGGACGTACCTGTTCAGTCGACTTGGCGCGCGGGACGAAGATCTTGAACGTGGTTCCCGCCCCGCGCTCACTCTCAACTTGAATATGTCCGCCTGCTTGCTTGACCACACCGTAGACGGTGGCCAGCCCAAGTCCGGTGCCCACCCCTTTCTCCTTGGTCGTATAGAACGGCTCGAAGATGTGCGTGCGGATGGCGTCGTCAAGACCGGTTCCGGTATCGCTGACCGATACCATGACATATTCGCCCGGAGTGACGTCGTTTTGATGACGGGCATATTCGCGATCCAGGATGACATTCTGCGTCTCGATCGTAATCCTGCCGCCATCCGGCATTGCGTCACGGGCGTTGACAACAAGATTGATCAGGATCTGCTCGAACTGACCGGGATCCACCTGGAAGTTATGAAGGTCATCCTGAGGGAGCGTGAGCAGGGCTACGTTCTCGGGAATCAGCCTGACAATCATCTGTTCGAGGCTGCCGATGATCTCGTTGGCGTTCACAACGGTCGGTTTTATGATCTGGCGGCGTGCGAAGGCCAGGAGCTGCTTCGTGAGGTTCGCGGCGCGGTCGGCGGCCTGCCGTATGTCCTTTAGCATCGCCTGGGCCGGATGATCGGGGGGCAGCTCTTCTTCTCCAAGCTCCGCACACCCCAGGATGGCGGTAAGAAGGTTGTTGAAGTCGTGGGCGATTCCGCCGGCCAGCCTGCCGATGCTCTCCAGCCTCTGGGATTGCAGAAGCTGGTTTTCCATCCGTTTACGTTCGGTGATATCCTCGACCGTTCCGACGAGGCCGATGATTTTCCCGGCATCTCGGAGCGGCGACCAGCCGCACGAGACCGCAATGCGTGATCCGTCCGGCAGCACCAGATGAGTCTCCACTCCGTGCACGGAGATCCCCTGAACTATACCAGGATTGAACGATTCCATAAAATGTTGCAGCTCGTCCGGCGGCACGAAATCCGTGAAGGGTCTGCCGACTATTTCGTCGATCTTACTGTCCAGCAAGCCGGCCAGGCAGTGGTTGGCAAGGGTGACCTTGCCGTCCAGGTCTAACACGCTGACGCCCATGATCGCGCTCTCGAGGACCCTGTCGCGAAATTCGTTTGCGCGCCGCAGGGCGTCGGAGACCGTCTTGTGTTCGGATACCGCCGCGGCCAACTGGTATGTCGTGATTGCGACGACCGCCATAAACGCCTGCAGAAACATCAGACTCTGTTCTTGAGAATGTTTCACAAATGGACCGTACCAATGTATGGTTGCCCAGACCGCGAACGCGGAAATGAATGTTATCGCCGTGCTCGCTCCGCGCTGACCAAAACGGAGCGCGGCCCATATGAGAACAGGAAAAACGACGAATTTATATTCCTGACCAACATTCGAGATAATGAACGAGGAAATGAGGAGCAGAGTGCCGACGAACGCTCCCGTCTCCGCGACACGCCACACAGTTCCTGCACGAGTTACCCATGCGGAAGTCTCCGGCCTTACGAGCCACGTAGATATCGCGCAGCCGAATACAACGATTCCCATCGAATCACCAAGCCACCATGTCAGCCACGTCAGAGCAGCCTCGTTCAAAGGAACTTCGTGTGATAGGAAGAGGCTAAAAACGCCTATGGTCGCGGCGATCGTTGAGCTGGCAGCCGCGGCGAATACCAGCAGGAGGACATCCTGGATGCGGGAAAAGGAAGCGCGGAAACTCCCGGTGATATCCAGGAGATATGCCGCGGCCAGGGCTTCGAGCGTGTTGCCGATGCCGATTATGCAAGATGTCTGCAGTGTTAGACCGGTCGTATAGTTTGCCAGCATCGCACCGACGGCAATTCCCGGCCAGCAACGGAACCGGAAAAAGAGGAGCATGGCGACCGCCACCCCGCTGGGCGGCCATACGGGCGAGACATTCTTATGTTCGAAGGCCAGAAGGAGACCAAGCCGTGCCGCGAGGAAATAGAGAATGGCGACGAGCGCGATCTCGACGATGCGCCGGAGGACGTCAATGGATCCAGGTTTTGAAGTTGCGGAGATCATGGTCATCGTGGATCCAAATCTCGCGAAGCTGATGGGATACGGCCGCGATAATCTATGATTCGTGTTTTGTGCAACGAAATCATTCCATCTCTTGGCCATGTTGCGTGGATATTGATTCCATAATGCTACTGTCGCAGCCGTCACATTATTTTTTGAATCCGGCGACAGCGCTCCCCCGCAGCCGAACGACTCCGGCCTGAGCGAACAGAAACCGTGTAAAACGGAGACAGCATGCCCAACGTTTCGATCGACCTGGGACCGGACCTCGATACCGATCTCCGGACCCACAGACCGTATTTCCTCGTACTGGTCGATGCCTCTCAGGCCACACAGCGAGATCTGGTATTCGGCCGCATACTGAATTGGGTCGCCCCTCCCGCCCCGAATGCGGCAAAGGACCCGATCACGGACATCTACTTCTTAAGCCACGGCTGGCATCGAAACTTCTTTACCGCAATTGAAGCGTACGATCGGATCGTCAGTCGGGTCGGGGTGTTGCTTTATCGAGCTCGATTGAGGCGGCCCGATCCTTACAACCCACTGTTTATCACATTCCATTGGCATTCCGATCCGGGCCAAAACGGTTTCGTGGACGCCGCCGGCCGCCGGAACAAGGCCAGTTTCCTGGCGAATGTGGAAGCAGTGTTCGACCGTCCGACGGTCGCGAACGATCCGCCCCCATGCTTCACCGACGTGTTCGAGGACATCTACGAACTGTTCTCCAGAATATCGGCGCCCGACACGGATGCGTTTTCAAACCAGGTATTCGCGATGGAATCGAAAGCCCTCGCTCAAATGCTGAACGGTTACGATCTCAAAGATGCCTGGAATGCAAAGCCGGAGGATAAGGTGGCCGCCGTGTGGACATGTTTCACCCAGGCCCAGCCCAGGCAGCTTCTCGTGGATCAGGACATGCAGCCGCATCGCTACCTAAATCCGATCCAGGCGATACTTGCAGTCGTCCGTTTTCTTATCGCGGTCGTGGGCGCGACGGCGTTGATAGGATTCGTCCTGCGGATTCCCGCCGGCCCGGTTCTCGATTTCCTTCGGAGAGTGGTCCACTTGCCCGTCATTGCGTTTGTATGGGGCCTGCTTGGGAAGTTCTGGGAATGGCTTATGTCATATGGTGTGGTCAACCGATTGATAGAATGGTTGTCCGCAATCTGGGATCCACACGCGCCGCTGCTCGTTCGCGCGGGCATACTGCTGGTGGTCTCGATCATAGTTCTTGGCGCCGCCGTTCTATTCAGGACGCTGTTCGCACGAAACCGCTCCAGCTCGAGGCTGCCCTACATCCCGGTGATCGCATGGCTTCCGCTGCAGTTGACCTTGATCCTGCCGTTACTGGCTTTTCTGTTGATTACGTTTGTCTTGGGAGGGATCATCGCGTGGATATTCGGACTGTTCGGCGTTCGCTCTCCTATGCTCTTCAACGAGCGGGCGGCGATTATGTCGGATCCAATGGTCAGCGGCCTGCGCGCTGCCCGTATGAAAATGTCCGCGCTCGTAGAGCGAATACCGCCCATTCTGCGCTATCCACGATACATCCTTAGCGCGATAGCACGGGCGCCGATAACGGCGATTCGAGCAGCAGTTCCGAAGAACTCCCGTGTCCTAACCGTTGTAGCCGCCCTTGACAATCAGCTCGCATTCTGGGAGATGCAGATAAAGGGGGTGAGCGCTGGACGTGCGGCCGGCGAGTTCATCGCGCGTCTGTTTGCCGATCCGCGAATGAACCCGCTCACCAACTCGCGAATGCACTTCCTGGGGCATAGCTTCGGCGGGCTGGTCGTTTCAAACGCCGTTCGGAACCTAGCGCGGGATGCGCAGCTGCGCACATTGTTGAACACGCATTCCGCCCAGGGTGCGGACAAGAAAGTCCACTCCTTGTGCCTGCTCCAGGCCGCGATGGCCTGCGACTGGTTCGACGGCGAAGAGGTCTTGCGGCAGTTCGTCGACGGAGCGATTGCATGCGTCTATTCGGTGTACGACACCGCGAACGGCTTCTACTATCCGCTTTCGAACAATGCGCGGATGGCCGCGGGATTCGTCGGGTTGACGCACGTTGGGGATCGGAAACAGGCCGACGGGAATCCCATATCGCTGGGCAAGAACGGCGAGTTCGCCTCCCTGGTTACACCGCCGGTCCTTGCCACGCCGGTTCATCGCCCGTGGGTGATGAACATGGAGGGAAGCCGTCTGGTCTACTTGGGCAACGCGGCCATGGGCGGCGGACATGGAGACATCTTCAAGGACGACATCGTCCACCTGGCCTGGGCCGCCACACAGATCTGAGGAGCGGTCTTGTTCGCATAGCGGCCGTAGGGGCGAATCATTATTATCCTTATCGCGTTTCCGCAAACGCGGTCGGTGCCTAGGCGATAACCCCGCTCACCACTTCCCCAAAGACATCCGTCAGCCGCATATCCCGTCCGCTGAACCGATAGGTGAGCCTTTTGTGATCCATTCCGAGCAGATACAGTACGGTTGCGTGAAGGTCGTGGATCGTCACTTTGTTCTCAATGGCATAGTAGCCATAATCGTCGGTGGCGCCATATATGGACCCTGCCTTGACTCCGCCGCCGGCCAGCCAGATTGAAAACCCGAACGGATTGTGATCCCGTCCATTGGGCCCCTGCGCCATGGGTGTTCGCCCGAACTCTCCGGCCCAGATCACAAGGGTTTCGTCCAGCAGTCCGCGGGATTTTAGGTCTTTCAACAGACCGGCGATGGGCTTGTCCACACAGACCGCGTTGTTCTCGTGTCCCTGCTTTAGGTCGCTATGCTGGTCCCACCGGTCGCCGTTCACCTTCGGACACAACAGCTCGATGAACCGAACGCCCCGCTCCACCATCCTTCGCGCGAGCAGGCATTGAAGGCCGAAGGTGTCTGTTGGCTTCGCGTCCAGCCCATAGAGCTCTCGCGTTGCCTTCGTTTCGCCTTTGAGGTCCATCAGCTCCGGGACGGCGGACTGCATCCGGAAGGCAAGCTCATAATTGGCTATTGCCGACTCGACGGCGTCGTTTTCCCCGCACTTCTCACGAGCCGCGCGATCGAGCTTCCGCATCAAGGCAAGTTTGCCCCGTTGTCCTTCCTCGGTCGATTCCGTCGGACGCAGATCGGCCACGGGCTGGGCGCCGGACTTAAACGTCGAGCCTTGAAAGGTCGCCGGCAGAAACCCGCTGGTAAAGCAGTCGAGACCCCCGGGCGGGATGAGGCCGCTGTTGAGGACCACGAACCCCGGCAGGTCGCGGCACTCGGACCCCAATCCATAGGTCGCCCATGCGCCCATGCTGGGACGTCCCTGCATCCCGAAACCGGAGTGAATGAAGAAGTTCGCATTGGTGTGCTCGGAGTGTTCTGCGACCATCGATCGGATGACCGCCAGGTCGTCGACGCAGGTGGCCACATGCGGGAAGAGGCTGCTCACCGGCGTGCCGCTCCGACCATACTGCTTGAATTCCCAGGGCGACTTGAGGACTTTCCCGACGTTGTCGAATTGGGTAGGCGGAACGGGCATCTTGATAGGCTGCCCGTGCTCGAGGTCGAGCCGCGGCTTCGGGTCGAAGGTATCTACCTGCGACGGCCCGCCGTCCATGAACAGGAAGATCACGCTCTTGGCCCGCGGGCGGAAATGCGGCTGCTTAGGAGTCAATGGATCTATCGATTTTCGATTTTCGATATTCGATTTCGGATAGGCGTGGGCTTGCTCCTCACCGACGAGCGCAGCCAGAGCCAGCGCGCCGAATCCGTTGGCGCACTGAAAGAGCATGTCGCGCCGTGAAATCGGCCGTTTCATGTAGCAGTTACAGTGCATATGTGAGAATTCGTCTTATCCTGGAGGGCGTCCGCTCCGTCGGCGCTCTCCATTATCCATCGAACCACAGTCTCTGGAGGGCGTCCGCTCCGTCGGCGCTCTCGTTTATGCATCGAACCACAGTCTCTGGAGGGCGTCCGCTCCGTCGGCGCTCCCCACGCCGTCGGCGGAGGAACTGTCGCGGACCAGGGTCCGTGCGCCGACCGAGCGGACGCCCTCCAGGGTAGCCTTATGTCACCAATCAAACGAAGTCATTTCGCCCTTAAACGGCCATTCGTCCGCGCATTTCACAATACCATGCCGCACGGGATTGTTCACCACGTACTCCCATTTTGCAGCATAGCTCTCGTCCGATCGCAGCTGCCGATCCCAATAGTCCCATTGCCAAACCGGCTGTTCTTCCACGCGGGGCCAAACGCGAGATGCAAGGGAGCGCCAATAGATGACCCAAGGCTTGAGGTCAGTCGCTTCAGTTTTCGCAGGTGCACAAAACAGATGAATGTGATCGGGCAAGACGACGAACCGACCAACTGACCAATGGTCGGACTGCCTCCAGGAATCCAGCAGAATTTCAAACACATCTGCCCGTGCAAGGATCGGTTTCCGTTTGTCCGTACATACTGTTACAAACACGATTGTCGGCCGATTGTCCCGTAGGTGCAGCGGTTGATGGACCGGCCGTTGTCTTTGTTTATGAACTTGCACGACCTCTATCCTCTGTCTGAAGCGTCTGGAGGGCGTCCGCTCCGTCGGCGCGCGAACCCCCGTTTGCGGTAGTTCCGGGACCGATGGAGCTAAGGGCGCCGACTGAGCGGACGCCCTCCAGGGGTATTGCATTCAATTCGCTACATAGTATTGAATCAATTCACAAAAATGAATTCCTTGACATTGTACAGCACGTGGCAAAGGTCCGACCACGCGTGCAGATCATTCGATCCCCGCCGCTCCTGGTCTTTGAGGAAATCCAGCGCGGAGTTTAGCTCGCCACGGTCCGGCGGTCTGGAAAACGCTGCCGCGTAGAGCCTTTCAATCCGTCGGGCCGCGGTGAGATTCGGTTCGTCCATTGCCTTCTTCGCCCAGATCGCCGCCTGTTCAACAACGAATGGATCGTTCATGAGCGTAAGCGCCTGCGATGGAACGTTGGACACGGAGCGCCGGCCCATGCAAGTGAACGGCACCGGATAATCGAACGCAAGGAACATGGGCGTGAGGAAATTCCGGCGTACGCCTACGTAAATGCTTCGCCGTCCTGCCCCGTCCAGCGGTCCGGAGGAATCCGGTCGTCCCCGTCCCTCCATGAAGGGAGTCAGATGTGGCGGAACGCTCGGGCCGAACATCTTGCGATCCAGGCGGCCCGAGACCGCGAGGATCGAGTCGCGAATGCACTCCGCTTCCAGCCGCCGCACCGGCATCTTGTGCAGCAGCTTGTTCTGCGGATCAGCCGCATCCGCCCGCATGTCCGGCCTGCTAGACATCTGGTAGGCGCTTGAGAGAACGATCAGTCTGTGCAGCCGCTTAAGAGACCATGGAGTGTTGGTTTTTCCTTTATTCCAATACTCCCTCACTCCATTACTCCCGCTGAATTCTGCCGCCAGCCACTCCAGCAGCTCCGGGTGTGTTGGACGTTGCCCCATGAAGCCAAAGTCGTCCGGCGATCGGACAATTCCCTCCCCGAAATGGTGCTGCCAGACTCGGTTAACGATGACACGCGAGAGAAGAGGGTTCGATGGAGACACTAATCGCCCGGCCAGCTCAAGCCGCCCGCTTCCCCGTGGTAGGGCGGATTCGATCCCGGACCCGCAAACGGCAAGCGGCCGTCTCGGCGCGGGATCGCCGAGCGTGCGATAGCTGCCGCGAAGGTTCACGCGGAGATCCTCTCCCGTCCCGTCCGCGAGGGCCATGACACGGCGCGGCGCCGAAATCCCGGCTTCAAGTTCACTCCGGCGCCTGAGATCCCGAAGTAGCTCACCATCCGGAACTTCGGACACAAGAACCGA
>ORMF011999191.1_pt1 | contig 16277 bp, 8 predicted proteins | sample 1779871 | NCBI WGS metagenome assembly ORMF01 (sample SAMEA104232316, study PRJEB22302) | groundwater metagenome | biome: forest; feature: aquifer; material: groundwater | place: USA | collected 2011-08-07 | depth 5.4 m
CCACATCAATGCAGTCTGTCCCCGCCACACTTCCTTCGCGTTCACGTGCGCGCCGTGGGCGAGCAGCACCCTGATGGCGTCCACCTTGCCAGTACGCGCGGCCGTCATCAGCGCCGTCTCGCCTTCAGGCAGAGCTGTGTTCGGATCAGCGCCGGCCCGCAACAGCATCTCAATCATGGTCGCGCTTCCATTCGTGCAGGCCAGCGAGAGTGGCGTCACGCCATAGCGGTTCGCGGCCTGCACGTTGGCGCCCGCTCGGATCAGCAGGTCTGCGGTTTTCAACTCGTCGCGCTGCACTGCCCAATGAAGTGCCGTTGTGCCGTCTTTCTCTGGAACATTAACCCCAGCGTTCTTCTGCAGTGTGGCGCGCACCGCGTCCGCATTTGCTGTCTTGACCGCCTCGATAAGGCCTATGTCGCCACTGGTGGCACCGATCGAGCCAATCGACAGCAACACAGCCATCCACAAGCTACCCTGTCGCCTCATCAGCATCGCATGTCCAATCGATGACGTGCCCCTGTGATCAGAACGAGTACGCGGCGCCAAGCTCCAAAATTCTCGGAGGCACGATACCGGTCGGTCTCATGAAATTCGCCCCGGAGAGTGCCGTCATGCCTATGGCGCTGTTCGTGTTCAAGACGTTGTAAACGTTCAGCCGTATTTCGGCTCTGTGGCTATTTCGCAGCCGGATACCCTTCGCCACGCGGAGATCGACGATATTCCGATTCGGCAGCCGACGGCTACCGATGGGCTCCACGCGGAGCGTGACAGACGAAAGGACTCCACCGGTAAACAACACCTGGCGCGCCCATGGCGCCCCACTCAAATGCGAGTAGTTGGCGGAAACCATGAGGTCCGCGGGGAAGTAGTACGCGCCTTGGCCCCGCGCGATCCACTCCCAATTACGATCGTGGGAGAAGATTTCAGCATTCGGATTGGCGTCTGCTGCGTAGATAGGTGAACTACCCTCCCCTGGATTCAATCCGCTCACGAGTGGATTGTTGGTCTTCGTGGCTGAGTAGGATGCAGTAAACAGCCAATCGTTTGAAAGTCGCTTCTGTGTCAAGAATTCAATTGTCTTGAATGTCTGCGTGGCTTCGGGATCGTTGGTGAGCATGAAGCGCTCAAACCGTGCGCCCGCTACTGCCGCAGGATATTCGTAGTAAGTAATCGAGGTTCCCGGATCGTCGGCAGTTCCGAGCCGGCCGTCCGGACCAGGATCCGGCCGGGTGACCGGGTTGCTGTAGACGTCAGGCGGCCGGAGGATATTTACGGTGCGGTAAATATCAGAATTCCGCGTATATGCACCGGTCGCCTGGACCGACATGTTGGCGACCAACTCGCGCTCGACGGTGACCGAAAATTCGTCGGTGTACGGTTCTCGTTCGTTTGGGTTGGGCACGCTTGTGATGCCGCCCGCTCGCGAGACGAAGTCCGGCCCCTGCGGATCAAGGTTGACCTCCCCCAGGTCGTAGTCGCGATTGCCGTTAAGGTCCCGCCAGCGGTACGTCGCCGTGACTCTACCTCCCGGATTGGCTGGCCTTAGCTCGGTAGATGCGTTGCGCATATGCGCGAAGCGTCCCCAGCCGCCTTTGATCACGGTCTTACCATCGCCTGTCATGTCATAAGCGGCGCGTACACGAGGTGACACCGGATTCCACGTGTTGAAATTCACCCGCGGAAAGCATTGGGCAGGGAACAAGACCTGACCGGGCGGGTCTGCTGCGTCGCGGCACCTGGCTGCGATAAAGGCGACGTCGTGCGCGTAGCGGACCCCAAGATTGAGCGTGAGCCTACGCCCAATCGTCCAACTGTCCTGTCCATAGAAAGCCAAATATCTGCCATCCTCACGAGCGTAAGTTGGCGTATTCCAAGTCACGAGCTGCAACGGCACGCCATTGTTAAAGACAACCTGGTAGTTGGTCCCCAGTCGATGGATCGTGCTTTCCGAAGCCCAGCCTGGCATGTAGTCGAATCCCGTCTTGAGTCCATGACTGCCACCGAGCAGGTCGGGCCGGTACCACGTGACCGTTCCTTTGAAGTGAGTCCTCACGAGTGGCGTCCCCTGCCATCCGGAGCGGATCCACTCCCCTGTCTCCGCCCCGTTTGCGCGGTCCAATGTCGCTGGCTTTGCCGTATGGCCCTCAAGATGCCCGCTCACCGCGGACCAGTATCCAGCCTGCGCCGTCGCAACAAGCGAATTGCTGAGCACACTCTGCCATTCGATCTTGTTCACCAGCACCAGAGGGTGATGATTCTCGCGCGATTCCCACGTGCTGAATTCGTTCTGAATGTGGATATCGAGCTTGTAGTTTCGTTGATAGAAGCCAACAAGCCTGTTTGCTTTCGTCATCTGATAAGAGAGCTTTCCGGTGGCATAACTCGTGGATTGATCGCTGCCGCCAGGCTGCCCATCAGGGAGGGTGAATCCTAAGACGTTCTGAGTCTCGGCCCGCTTACGCGCGCCGAGGTAGAACCAAAGTTTGTCGCGAACAATTCGACCACCGAAATCGCCCGACACATCCCATCTGTTCTGAATTTCATTGCCCTGCCTGATGCGTTGAGCCGCCAGAGCAGCATCGATGTTCTTGCTCTGAAAATTCTGATTCGTTTGGTGCCACGACGCGTTGGCGTGGAAATCATTGCCACCTGATTTCACCAGCATGTTGACCTGCACGCCACGACTTGGCACCTCCGCGTCGCCCCCCAACGTTTGAATCTGCGCCTCTTCGAGCACGCTGTAGTCGAAATACTGGCCTCCCCCTGTTGAAAATGAGGCTCCCGTCGTTACCACGCCTTCAACGGTGAAGTACATCGCGCCGCCTTGCCCGTACGCACGGACGATTGGCCCCGCGTTGACGCCGCTGCCGCCGATGTCCAAGTTCGAGCGGACGCCAGGCGTCTGATTGAGCAAACCTATAATCCCGTTGCGGGTTGTCGGCAGAAGCTCGAGCGCTTCGCGCGTCATCTGGAAACTAGTAGTGGTCGAAGTCACGTCTACCACGGGAGCTGCGCCCGAAACGGTGATTGTTTCCGCGAGAGCGCCGATCTTCAGCACCACATCTACCTTCGCCACGAAGCCAGTTGTCAGGCGGAGATTCTCGTGCCGAATGGGCTGGAAGCCCGCAAGCGCGTACTCCACGACGTAGGTTCCGATGGGCAGAGGTGTCAGACGGTACTCCCCACTCGCGTCCGTCACGTCGACGACAGCGGGCAATTGCAGGGCCGGACTCGTGGCCGAAATCGTGACGCCAGGAAGAACAGCCCCACTTTCATCCGTCACTCGACCGATGATGCTGGCCGTGGTACCTTGCGCCGCAATTGCGACACTCGAGACCGCTAACAGAACCAGGCAAACTGCTATCGATAGAAACCAGTGCCGGCATTGAAGCGTTCTACAGTTGACCATTCCGTTCTTCTCCTGTGGACGAAAGAGGAGCGCATTCTGGGAGGTGCTCACGGATCAGCGACCGTGGACGAGAATCGAGTAATCGGCGCCGTCGGAACGTAAAAGGCGTCCACCCCCGAGCCAGTGAGCATTCGCGTTCGGAGGCACGACCATCGCGTTCAGCACAATTGAAAACGCGTCGATCATGGCGCGACTGCGTAAGGTCTATCTCCCTCCGGGTCGGTCGGGACCTCGCGCCAGCATTTGCAACCGGTAAATCGCGCCAATTCGGTCGCCCGTTTTCGGCGAGTCCGGAGACGGCGCGGTAATGTAAAGGGTTCGCTTATCCGATCCGGCAAACACCAAACTTTGCGGCTGATGCAGCGGAATGGTGCCCAAATGTCCGCCGTTTGCGTTAAAAACCTGGATACCGGTGATTGAGGTGACGTAGATGCGCCCGTCCCCATCGACGGCCATCCCATCGGCCATGCTTGACTCCCCGGCCGGAATACCGCGGAGTTCTGCAAACGGCCGAATGTTGGTCGCAGTACCATCTGCCGCCACATCAAACGCAAAGATGGTGTTGCCGCCGCGCGTATCGTCCACGAGTAGCCGTTTGCCATCGAGCGTCAGCGTGACGCCATTGGGCCGGACAATCTGATTGGTCACAAGCACCACCTTGCCGTCCGGCCGAATGTGGTAAACGTTTCCAGTCTTTTGCGTCGCGGATGGCGCCGATCCCGGATCGGTGAGGTAAATGCCGCCCCGTGAATCCGCGATCAGGTCGTTCGGGCCGTTAAAGGGCTGGCCCGACCCAGTTGCTTCCGCGACGACAGTGATCTGGCCGCGACTATCCATCCGAGTTACGCGCTTGCTCCCGCTCTCTGCCGCCAGCACATTGCCACTCGCGTCGACCGTGAGCCCGTTCGCCCCGCCGCTGTTTTCTCGTACGATGCGGATCTCGCCCTGCGGATTGAGATGCCAGACGCGGTTCTGACGCAGCTCAGTGAAGTAAATGCTGCCGTCGGGTCTGGCGATCGGTCCTTCCGTCGGGAAGCCCAGTCCGGTTTTCACGAGCTCCAGGCGCGCGCCCTCCGCAACCACGCCGGTAATACCCGGAACCCGCATGGACTCTTGCGAGATCGCGACGACCGATACCAGACACGCCAACGCAAGCCCACTGTATACACGTAACATGATGGAACTCCCGTCCGCTGCCACTGAAGCTTTACACCTGCCGGTAAATCGGCCCACGTTTCACCACATCCTCGAGCATGGACACGTCGAACGGTTCAAAAGGAATGCTCGGCGCGTCGATTGGCACCCCGCCCAGTGCCGCGACGACCTGCGGCTCACTGTAATAGCCGGTGTAAGTGGTTTCGAGCAGGATGTCGAATGACGCCTTCTGTTCATGCTCCAGGCGCTGCAGCATGGCGTCGAGCTCCACCTCCGACGAATCACTAGATGCACCGTCGACGTCCAGCCGGCTCAAAAGACCGACGATGTGTGGCCGCAAATGCGGCGCGTCGGCAAGAACCTGATCGATGAACCGGGCTACGCCGACGGTCCCCGCACCCGGCATCACACCTTCCGATGGAATGAGCCGATTGAGCACGGCGCTCAACAGGTTCGCCTGGGTTGGCGTTAGCATCGCGAACGAGTGGGCGACCGGGATGCCAGTGCTCGACACGGCCACGCTGCCGATCGCCCCTGTCACTGCAGACACTGCTACGACGTCCTGAATGAATCGTCGCCGCGTAATCCCACCTGGACCTGTCGCGACTCCGTCCACCGGTTCTCGTCCCTGCTCCCGCATAACCCGTTCTCCTCTCATCTCACGCCCGTCATAGAGTCGATGCGTCGTGCGTCACCATAGCTGCTTCGCGTTCTTCTTGATGTAACCCGCCGTTCGCAGCTACGTAAGCAATTGCCGAGCGTTGTTCTTGATGTAGTCAGCCGTCCGCAAGGCAATCGCCTGAATCGTGGAGGTTGGCGTCGTCGCGCCCGAGGTGGCGAAGGCGCTCCCATCGATGATGAAGAGGTTCTTGACGTCGTGGGAGCGGCACCACCCGTCCACCACCGATCGTTCTGGGTTAGTACCCATGCGCGCCGTGCCCAGGTAATGGCCCGGAGCTGCCCCGACGATATCAGTGGAAATAATCTTGCTGGCGCCCGCCGCCATCATCAATTCCTTGGTTCGCTCGATCGCAAACGCAAAAGTCTTCTCGGTGTGCTCTCCGCGCCTGTAAAACAGTTTCGGAGCGGGGATCCCCATATCGTCGGTGAGTGTTGGGTGCAGTTCTACTCGATTGAACGCCTCGGGCAGTTCGTGCGTGAGGATTCCCAACGACACAACGCATCGGTACCGCTCTTGGACCGCCGCATGGTGGGCGCGTCCCCACGGCGCAGCATTCTTCATCGATACCGGTCCACCCTTTTCAAGCGCGGCGGGGACGAAGGTCACCGGAGAGGGTAACGGGGTCCCTAACGCGGCCGCCACAGGCCCGGCTGAAACCGCGGCATAGGAGTTCCACCACCAGCCCCCGATGAAACCTCGGTTGCGATCGGTCTCGTAGAATTCCTCACTCGTCAATCCAATCCCGCCCGGCTGGATCGTGGCGTCCTCATCCTCGAACAATGCTTCCACGACCGCTTTCGGATGACTCATGAGCCCCTTGCCGACAAGCCCACTGGTGTTCGCGAGCCCTTGCGGAAAGCGGGCCGACTTGGAGTTGAGAAGGAGGCGCGGCGTCCCGATACCGTTGCACGCCACAATGACGATGCGAGCCTTCTGTTCCTGCAATTTCCCATCGGCGTCGTAGTACAACGCCCCATCTGCGAAACCCCGTTTATTGATGGTGATCTCTCGCACTCTCGCTCTGGCTTTTAACACCACGCCATTTCGGATTGCTTCGGGCCAATGAACGACGTCTGAGGTGTTCTTCGCCGTCTTGCCACAATCCGGACTACCAGGACCACCTACGCACGGCTGCCGCCCGCCATGTGGCTTCGTGATGACGGCTCGTTCGGTGGGCCACCACTGCCACCCCAACTTCTTGAAACCGCGACTGAGAATCTGCGCTCCTTTGTTGAGCTTCGGTGCCGGCATGAGCGAATTGGTCCGCGGCGGGTATGCCGGGTTTCCGGGCACGCCGGACACACCGACCATTCGATCGTTGAAATCGTAATAGGGCTGAAGGTCCCAGTAGTGGATTGGCCAGTCATCAGCCACCCCCTCCAGGCTACGGAGGACGAAATCCGATGGATGTAGCCGCGACCAGTTCGCCCCGTAGTGAAGTGTGGCGCCGCCGACTGCGTTGCCCAGCACCGGCTGCCAGTACGATTCCGAGTGATCGTAAGGATAGCCATTGGCAAAGTAGCGGATCCCGTCCCTGGGCGGTGGCGTCACCAATCGCTTGCGCTGGCCCTCGGATTCGCTCGCTTCTGGCTTGTTGACCCAGTCGCCTTGCTCCAGGCAGACGATCTTCAGACCTCGAACCGTACTGAGCGACCAAGCGAACGGTCCCCCGGCTGCGCCGCTTCCGATAATCAGGACATCCACAACGTCGGCCATGTGCGCTCTCCTGAGGTCCCGTCCGCCCGCTGACTGTTCTGGGCGGCGTAGACGCGTGTACGTCAGAACGAAAATGCGACGCCGAACTCCAGAATCCGTGGCGGCATGATCGCCGTCGGTGTCATGAACCGAGCGCCGGACAGCTCGACCTGCCGGAGCACAGCGTTGGAATTCAGAAGGTTGTATAGATTCGCCCGCAGTTCAAGCCTCTGCCGGCCTGTCAGGCGTATAGTCTTTTCCACGCGGAGGTCCACCTGATTACGATGCGGCAGCCGGCGGGTCCCGATCGGCTCTGCGCGCACTGTAATGGACGACAGCACTCCGCCCGTGAACAGCACCTGGCGCGCCCACGGCGTCCCACTCAAGTGTGACACAGTGGCGGACACCATCACCTCGCCGGGAAAGTAGTACGCCGCCTGCGTGCGAAACAGCCATTCCCACGAGCGATCGGCCGCAAAAATTTCGGCATTGGGATCCGCATCTGCTGCGTAGATTGGCGGAGAGGATTCGCTCGGATTGAGACCCTTGACAAGCGGGTTGTTGAGTTTCGTGGCCGAGTACGACGACGTAGCCATCCAGCGATTCGATAAACGTTTGTTGAGCAGAAATTCGATCGTCTTGAACGTCTGCTTCACGTCCGGATCGTTCGTCAGCATGAACTTTTCGAAGCGCGCGCCTGCGACCGCTGCTGGGTACTCGTAATACGTGATCGAGGTTCCCGGATCGTCAACCGTTCCAACAAGGCCGTCCGGACCAGGGTCCGGCCGCGTGACCGGGTTGCTATACATCTCGGGCGGCCGCAGGATGTTGAGGTTGCGATAGATGTCGGAGTTCCGCGTATACACCCCGGTCGCCCGGACCGCCATATTTGCGATCAACTCGCGGTCAACCGTGATCGAGAACTCGTCCGTGTATGGTTCCCGCTCGTTCGGATTCGGCACACTAGTGAAGGCGCCCACCCGCGAGACGAAGTCGGGGCCGTTGGGGTCGAAGTTGACCTCTCCCGGATCGTAAGCGCGGTTGCCGTTAAGATCGCGCCACCGGAAAGTCGCCGTCACCCGGCCCAATGGATCGGCGGGGGCCGTCTCCTCGGCGCCGATACTGCGCATGTGCACGAACCGGCCCCACCCGCCTTTGATCCCGGTCTTGCCATCGCCGGTGACATCGTAGGCGACCCGCACTCGTGGCGTGATCGGGTTCCACGTGTTGAATTCAATCCCGTCGAAGCAGGCTGCCGGAAACAACTCACTGGCGGGCGGATCGGCCGCTGGACGACACCCAGGCGGAACGTATCCGCGATCGTGAGCGTAACGCAGCCCGAGATTGAGAGTCACGCGTCGCCCAATGGTCCAACTGTCTTGTGCATACAGGGAGAAATAGGTCCCCTCCTCACGCGGATGGCTGGGAATATTCCACGTCACGAGCTGCAGCGGTGAACCGTTATTAAAGACGAGTTGGTAATTCGGCGAAAATCGCGATTCCGCGATGAAACTACCGGCCACGTTGCTCGCCCAACGGTCCACCCCGACCTTGAATTGATGGTTGCCGCCGATCAAGTCCGGTCGATACCAAGCCACATCCGCTTTCAGGTGCTTACGCCCTTGGGGCTGGCCCTGGCGCGCCTGAGTCCATTCGCCAGTGACCTGTTGGGTTGCCCGATCAAGCGTGGCCAGCTTGTCCGAGTGGCTATTAAATAGCCCCGTGTTCAATTCCCAGATTCCGAACAACACATTAGCCACGAGCGAGTTGGTCGGAGTCGTCTGCCATTCGACCTTGCCCGTGTGAACCCACGGATGAAAATGCGTGCGCGATTCCCACGCCACGAACTGATTCGCCACGTTGATATCAAACTTGTGAGAGCGGGTGTAGAATCCGACAAAGCGGTTGGCCTTGCTCATCTGATACGAGAGCTTGCCGGTCCAATAGTCCGTTCGCTGGTCGCTGCCGCCGGGCTTGCCGTCAGGCAGGACGTATCCCGGTATACTCTGCACTTCGCCGCGTTTGCGTCCGCCGACGTAGAACCACAGCTTGTCCCGGATGATGCGGCCGCCGACATCCGCCGCAACATCCCACCGGGTCTGAATCTCGTTGCCTTGCCGAATCCCACGCGCGGCCAGGGCCGCATCGATGTTGTTGCTCTGGAACCGATCGTTCGTCTGGTGCCACGTGGTGCTCCCATGAAAGTCGTTGCCTCCCGACTTGACGATCATGTTGAGCAGCACCCCGCGGGTCGGCATGTTGGCATCGGCGCCCATCGTCTGGACCTGTGTCTCCTCGAACATCGTGTAGTCGAAATAGTTGCTGCCCCCCGAGGAACTGTTCGGAGAAGGCGTGTACACGCCTTCAAGCAGGTAAACCGGTTCCCCCCCTTGCCCGTACGCGCGGACCGAGACTCCGGCGTTCATGCCGCTGCCCCCGACGTCCAGGTTGGAGCGCACGCCCGGCGATTGATTAAGGAGGCCGATAAATCCGTTCCGCGTCGTGGGGAACGCCTGAAGAGCTTCTTGGGTCATCTGATGCGTCACGGTGGTCGACGTGACATCGACCACCGGCGCCGGTCCTGAGGACCTGATCGTCTCCTGGAGCCCGCCCACCTTCAGCACGGCGTCCACTTTGGCCACGAACCCAGCCGTCAACCGGATCTCTTCTCGCCGGACCGTTCCGAAACCCGACAGCTCGTACTCCACGGCATAGATACCAATCGGCAACGGCGTCAACCGATACTCGCCGTTCGCGTCAGTCACTCCGCTGACTACCGGTACCTGCAAGGCCGGACTGGTGGCCGACACTGTCACGCCGGGCAGCACGCCGCCGCTCTCGTCCGTCACTTGTCCGATAATGCTGGCCGTCGTACTCTGACCTGCGGCCGCCAAGACAAACTTTGAACCCCCGAGTAGCGCCAGGAAAACGCTGATTGTCAGCAGAACGCAATGTCGCCGAAGCATCATCAGATACGTAATAGACATATTTCCTCCGGTTTCCTCCGGGGCAGTGGATGCTGGATTGTGGCTAAAGGCGCGATCTGCGTCAATTCCTAAATAGTGGTAACGGAACCTCCCGAGCAGGAGCCAGCCCGACTGGGCCTAAATGTCCGCTCCCTTCTCACGCCGGCTCCAGACTGCGCCGGGTGCGTTTTCGGCTGCCGCCCACATCACCGCGCCCACTCAGCTTTCCTTCCTATTACATCCGCTCGGGGGGCGAGGAGAACCTGTATCGCGTTCGCTCCTCCCGGCGCTGGCTGGCGGTATCAGTGCCGTCTTGACATCGGGCAGAAAACCTTTGGCGCCATTATGATTTTGCGGCTCGCGCATGAGCGCTCGGCCGAATTAGCAGATTCGCCGGGTTGGTTGACATGGAAGCTCAATTGCCCTTGGTGAAACGGAAGCTGGCGGCGAACGGGCCATTCATCTTGTGACGCGCAGCGACTTTCCGGTCCTTCACGTCAACCACGGCGATGTCGCCTTCGCCGATGCTCATCACATAGACCTTACTGCTGTCGCGAGAAAACACGGGAAAGGCGGGGCCGCGACCAGTGGGTACGCGCGCGACCGTTTCTTTCTTCGTAGTGTCGATGATCGCCACATCACGCGACCCGTCCCCATGTGTGACGGCAGCCCACCGGCCGTCTGGAGAGACAGCTAAGCGGTCGCAGAGGCGGCCGCCGGTGTCAAAGCGTTTGATCACCTCGTCCTTTTTGGAATCCACCACGGTGACCGTGCTACTAAAATCCTGGGAGGTCCAGACCTCGCCGTTTGGCGTGAACCCGATACCGGTTGGCCCACCCTCAATCGGGATGATCTTCAGGATCTTGTCGTTGTTTTTTGTATCGATGACGACGAGGCGATTGTCGCCGCGGACAGGATAGTACAGTTTATCGGTTCCTGGTTGAATGTGTAGAATATTGCCTCCGTTGAGTAGGATATCGATCTTCTTCGTGACCTTTCCGCTCTTCACATCATAAACAACGAGCCCCGGAATGTCGGCATCCGCCACACCGATGTACAGCTTGCTACCGTCTGTGTTGAGCGCGAGGCCGTGAGGACTTGCGGAGGTGTTCGTTCGGGCAGGACGTCCCTCGGCTGCAGGAATAACCTGTGGTGTGCGTTTGAAGTACTCGCTTTCAATCCTTCCCTTCTCCTTGAAGGTGGTGGCATCGATGATCACGACATACGCACGCGATGGAATTGACGCGAAAATCGTTTGACCGTCGGGACTCACCGCTATCTCGTGCTGTCCGTCCGTCTTGAACTGATTGAGAATCTTGAAGGACACCGGATCCAATTCGTAAATTGTGGAGTTGCCTTGGCCCGAAACAACGAGCGTGTGGTTGTCAGCCATGGCCACACAGCCTTGCGTGCCCAACAAGAGTGCGAAAGCCATCAAAACGGTCTTGCGCATAACCACTCCCCAAAGAAATTGGTGCTTAAGATCGCGCCTTTTAGCACAGCTGAGTTGTTCTAGGAACACCGACCCTCATCCGGGCCGCAACAAACTTGACCGCGTTCATTTGCCGGGGCGAGTCGGTCCCTGAGACACCATTGGCAACCTGTACAGCGTTCCTCTGGCAGTGATGTACAGCGAACGCTTATCCTTTCCTCCAAACGCCAGATTTTGTGCCTGAAGGGGCGGAATCGTGGCGATGTAATCGCCGCGCGCCGTGAAGATCTGTATCCCGGTCACCGTCGTGACGTAGAGGCGACCCTCGGTGTCGACGGCCATGCCATCAGCGATGCTCGTCTTCCCTTCCGGGATTCCCTGCAGCTGCGCAAAAGACCGCTTACTACCCGTGCTGCCATCCGGCCGGACGTCGAAGGCAAAGACGGTATTTCCGCGCGTATCGTCCACCAACAGGACTTTGCTATCCGGCGTCAGCTGAATGCCATTGGGGCGAGCAATCTCGTCTGACACGAGGACGACCCGCCCATCGGGATGGATGTAGTAGACGAATGCCTTCTCGGTGTTGGTCCCCGGCCCAGGGTCGGTCACGTAGATGCCACCGCGGGAATCCGCGATCAGGTCATTCGGCCGCAGAAAGGCCTTCCCGTCCCCACCCGATGCTGCGATCACTGTAAGATTTCCGCCGCTATCCATTCGGGTGACGCGTTGACCGGCGCCTTCGGCGGCCAGCAGATTGCCATTGCGGTCGAGCGCGAGCCCGTTTGCGGCGTTCGTGTTCTCCCGGAAGACTGCGATCTCACCGCTTGGATGAAGCCGGTGGATCCGGTTCGTGCGCTGTTCCGTGAAATAGAGACCACCGTCGGGTGTTGGTAACGGTCCCTCGCTGTCTGTGAACCCGCTCCTTATGACTTCCAGGATCGCTCCGTCCGCGACGACGCCAGGGATGCCCTGCACTCGGATGGGCTCCTGCTGCGCTGCTTCGGCAACAACGAGAGACAGTAGCGCAAGACCCAGTGCCATACGGAATAACGTTGCGGAAATACCCTGCATGGATGTTGCCTTTCGGTTGTGGTGCAGTGCGGCGGAAGGGGATCTGGACGCCGTCCACCGCACAATAGTCGGAAAGCACCTTCTCCACTGGAGCGACCGGCCATCCGGTCCAGGGCGCAGCGTATACGTGGCGAGCAATCAGACCGCCGGCATCCACGTACAGCTTGATAGTGTCGCGGCCTCGCCGCGAAGTCCTCGCGCATTGGCGTCGGAGCGTCGTCTAACCCGCCGGGGTGGCGAATCTTAGAAGTCCATCTGCACGGTGAACTTTATCGTGCGCCCCGGCAGGATCCCCTGCGGCACCTGCCACACAGCGCCAGCTGCCGGTCCGGTGGTTGCCCCATACGTGTTGTTCACCAGGAGAACCGGGTTGGCGTTCATGGCATTGAAGAGATCGACCATGCCCTCCAAACGCTTCCCTCCTACCGTGACGCCCTTTGAGAATCGCAGGTCGACCTGCCGTAGCCGTTCTCCGTACAGCGTTCCCGGTGGCACGACGTTGACCGAGACGGTCGAGGCCGAAGCGAGCGGGCGTCCCAGTGACGGCGCGACTTGCGCGCTCGTGAACACGGCATTCGCTCGAATCTCCGGGCCAGGGGCATCCTGATACGTGGCTGCGACCTGCACGTCCCCAGGCAGCCTGTAGGATCCCAACAGCTTTCCTTGCGTCAGAAACGGATAATCGACACGGCAGAAATGCGTGCTCGCATTCGCGCCGGACGTGTGGGTGTCGGTCAAACCGCCAGAAAGTGCGTTCGTCACCACCTGCGGATACTGCGTCGCGATGGCGCAATAGTCCCTCATCGCCTTCCCGGTGCTCAGGCCCGCTTGCAGCAGCACGCCCTGGAGGCGCGCGTTTATCGTGACGTCGACGCCGTTCCAATGATCGAATTGGTCGCCGTACTTGTTCGCTCCGGCCAACAGACTGAACGACTGACCGACCTTCGACGGATTTAAGTCGTACAACCCGCAGATCTGATTGCCACCGCCGCCAGGGAGCCGTGGATCCACTGGCGCCGTCACGCAAAATGGGCTGAAGTCGGATGCCGCGACACGGACGTTCTCGGTCACCCCAAAGTTGCCATAGATCCGCCGGAAATACCCGGCGTTGAGCGCCACGCTCGGCGCCAACTCATGCTGGATCGCCGCCGAAAACTCCCAATTGTACGGACGTACGTTGAATCCGATCGCCCACGCAGGGTCGAAGCTCGCAGTGGTGATCGGTTTCCCAAAATTCAAATTGGTGCTGGGTCCCAGCTCCTCATTGGCCGCCGGGTTGAACGGATCGCCTTGGACAATGTAGTCGCGGTTGGCGTCGGTCCACCGGCGCGGGTTGCTATTATTGGAGGCGATCGGGTTGATGGTGGTCTCCGTATTCGTGTTGTATCGGGTGACGTATCGGCTCGCGGTAGCTTTGAGCGCGGTCTTCCCGGTGCCAAACAGGTCGTAGGAGACGCCCAGCCGGGGTGAGAGATCCCTCCATTTCGTTCCTTCCCCTCTCGGCAGATCGCGCGGCGCTCGTACGTACTCGGTGGCGGGGACGTGCTGTTCAGGAAACCAGCTGTGATAATTGTCGAACCGCACCCCGGCGTTCACTGTCAATCGGCGCACCCTCCACTGATCCTGCACGAATATGCCCAGATTCCGCGCGCGGTCGCGCGATGCGGTCGGGTCCCCGAGATACGTTACCTGCGTCGGCACGCCGTTCAACGTGGTGAAGTTCACGTGCCCGATACTGTCGCCAGGATCGTTGCCCATAAAAAACTCCACGTGGGTGAAGCCGACCTTCACGGCATGGCTGCCCGTCACGTACGCCAGCGAGCCCCGAAATGTCTTCGTGTCGTAATGCGAGAACCTGCGGTTGGTCGCTCTAAAGCGGACGCCCAGCCCAGAGTCCGTGATCGGTGACGCTACTGATTCCGGCTCGAAAGTGAAGTCCTGAAAGTTCCAGGCATCCCCCGCACCGGCTTCTGCGACGAGGCGACTCGTGACCGTCGACATCCACGAAACCTGATCCACGCGCAGGCCAATCCCCGGGGTGACGTTGTACGTGGATGCCTCAGGCGTGGTCCCCTTGCCGATACTCATATGGCAGCGGCAGTACCAATCCCGGTTGACGAAGCCCGCAAATTTGTTCCGCGGCGTCGCCTGCCAGGTCAGGCGTACGGCGCCGTCGCGCACGCGCAGGTCTTCCACCCCCTGGCGAGTCAGGTCGGGCTCGTAGACCCATGCGGCCGGATCTTTGCTGTAGTACGTGTCGGCCACCCATGTGTCGTTCCGCTGGAGGGTGCCCGCTCCGAAAAACCAGAGTCGATCCTGCTTCACGGGTCCGCCGAGCGTGGAATAGACGCTCCATTGTTGCTTCAGCCGATTCGCGTCCTTGAGCCCGAGGGCCCTCAGCCTGTCGGTGAGGTTGTTGGTCTGCAAGCCGCTCGCGCTGACGTCACCGTAGATGCGGCTCCTGAAGCTGTTACTCCCTTCCCGTGGAATATGGTTGACGCGGACGCCGCCGCCTTCCACCTCCGCCGAATTGCCCGAATAGTCGATGGCAAATTCCTGGAAGTTGGCCTGCACGAGATTATTGCCGGTGGCGTCTGGTCGGTCGGAGCCGCTGACTTCCACGCTCATGCCGTCGACTTGGAGCTGCTGGTCGCGGAAGCGGCCCCCGTGGATCCCGTACGCGGCTTTGTGCAGGCCCGCCTGGCCGCCGACGTCCTGGGCGATGACCCCTGACCCTGTCCCGTACGTCATGCCCGGCACGAGCACGAGCATGTTCGAATACATATGCCCTGTCGGAATCGTGTCGATCACCTCGCGCGTCATCACCGTTTGTTGCTTCGTATTTTGCAGGTCCACGACCGGGGATGCGCCTGAGACGGTAACCGTTTCCGTGACATCGCCAACTTTCAATTCCGCATTCACCGAGGCGGTGAAGCCGGTCGTCAGCTTGAGGCCCTCACGTTTCACTCCGTTGAAGCCAGGCAGGGTGAACGTCACGGTGTAGGCGCCGATAGGCAGATCGATGATTTGATACTGCCCTTCCCCGTTGGTGACGACCGTACGCACCTTTTCGATCAACGCCGGACTGGTCGCTTCGACAGTGACGCCCGGCAGCACGGCGCCCGACGTGTCCCGCACCGTCCCAGCAATGCTGCCGACGCCACTCTGCGCGGCGCTGAATGCCGGAACCATCAGGAAGCACGCTGCTAGTCCAACGCGCTGGGTCCATACCTTCATTACCTTCATCATCGACCTCCTGTTGGTACAAATCAACACTTCGGACGGTTGCGGTTTCACTCAGTGCGAGTGCGCAGCAGTTACCCAAACCGGAAGTGCGAGGGTATAGTTCACGGCCCAGGCCTAATCAATGCCGCGTATCGCGCCGTGCTAAGTGTTACTGAAGGTCCTGTCGCCGAATTACACGTTGTAAAGAGGGCCGCGCTTCCGGACGCCATCGAGCAACCTGACATCGAATGGCTGCCAGTCGTGCGGCAGTTGCTCGAAATCGGTCCACCCGAGCGCCGCGTTAACTCGCGGATGACTGTAATAACCGCTATACGTCGCTTGAACCAGGATATCGAACGATTCGTTCTGCTCCCGCTCGATTTCCCGGAGCAAGCGGTCGAGGTCTGATTCCGACAACCGGTCCAACTTGTTCGGATCCGGTAGCGCCCTTAATACATTCAGGATGTGACGGCGGAGGTGCGGCGCGACGGCCAACGCCCTGTCAATGTAATCTACAACCTCAAGATCACCAGCTCCTGGCATCGCTCCTTCGGCGGGTATCAAATGGTCGACAACTCGAGTCAGCATCCGACGTTGCTCGGGCGTCAACACCTGCGGCGGGCCCACCGCAGCCGCGCCGGC
>ORMF010708599.1_pt1 | contig 16270 bp, 7 predicted proteins | sample 1779871 | NCBI WGS metagenome assembly ORMF01 (sample SAMEA104232316, study PRJEB22302) | groundwater metagenome | biome: forest; feature: aquifer; material: groundwater | place: USA | collected 2011-08-07 | depth 5.4 m
AGCGGACGCGGCGCCCGGTCGATCTCGCTGGTGGAGTGCCGGCTGGGCACCGGACGCATGCACCAGATCCGCGTCCACCTCGCCAGTCGCGGATGGCCGATTGTCGGCGACGCGACCTACGGTCTACAGCCAGCCGACGCGATATCGACGGAGCGGCCAGCCCTCGCGCGCCACGCGCTGCACGCCTGGCGCCTCGCCTTCCCGCACCCGGTCACGGGGGTCGCGATGTCGCTGGTGTCGCGCGTGCCGGACGATGTCCGGCGGTTGCTGCGGGCCGTCGGCATCGACGAAGCCACGATGGAGCGTCGCGCGAGGCAGCTCGATTCGCCCGCATCACCTCGGGGGCGGTAGTTCACCTCTGACTGGACGAAGGTCCCGCCGGGTCGCCGCATCCTGTCGAGGCTCATGATGCTGGCCGAGCGCGCCGATAATGACTATGGCTTGGTGCGCGACCTCGTGGTGATTCCGGCCACGGTGCCTTCATCAACAGCTCGTCATGACGCCTCCAGCTCGTCCACAGGTTCACGAGAGCCATCCGCGCGACGTGGTCGCGCCGAGACTCGCCACGCTTCTGGCGGTAGCCACACTTCTATTCGGATGGTGGTCGGCCGATTGGGCCGTCCGGATGGCGTATCTGACCAGCGCCGGTCTCGCCGTCGGGGCGGCGGCTCTTGGCTTCAGAGGACGGTCGCACCCCGGCGCCGCGCTGTTCGTCCTCGCCTGCCTCGCGATCCCGTACATCGAACTGCGCTCGCCGGAGATGCCGTTCTCCGGAGCCACGGTTGGGGCCTGGCTCACGGGCGCGTTGTTCGCCGCCGGCGGTCTGCTGCCCGTGCGGGAAGCCCTGGTGGCCGTGGTCGCCATCGCGCTCGCCGGATCGGCGCTGCTGTGGGGGCGTTTCCACCTGACGGGCGACGGCGCGCTCGCGAGCATCGCGCTGCTGAACCTCTGGGCCATCCTCGCCGCGGTGTGGAGCGGTCTCAATCAGCGGGCGCGGACGATGCTGGCGCAGCGGAAGCGCCAAATGGAGGCGGAACTCGACGAGCGGCGCCTGGCGCAGGCCGCCCTCGCCGAGCGGGAGGCGCAGCTCGAGGGGCTCCTCGACGTCGCGTTCGACGGATGGTTGATCCACCAGGATCTGAAGACGGTCGATGTCAGCGATGCGCTGGCCAGGCGGCTCGGGTACACCCGCGACGAACTCGTCGGCAGTAGCTTCCTGGACCGCATCGCGCCCGAGCAACACGCCGCCGTACGCACGCGCGTCGCGGGCGGCACCGAGGAACTGTACGAAGCCATCATGGTACGCAAGGATGGATCGCACGTCTCGGTGGAGGTCGCGGCCCACCCGACACGCTGGGGCGGACGGCCGGCCCGGCTCATCGCGGTTCGCAATCTGGCGCACGCGCTGCAGGCGACCACGCTGCTCCGTCTCGCGGCCGAGGTCACGTCCACGAAAGTGGGCCTCGACTACCTCGAAGCGCTCGTGGCCGCCCTCGCCGAGGCGCTCGGTGCGAGGGCCGCATTCGTGGCACGGCCGGCGCCTGACGCGCCGGGCACGATCGAGACGCTCGCGCTGTGGGTCGACGGCCGGCTGCGGCCGAACATCCGGTACCCGGCCGCCGGCACACCGTGCGAACCGGTCGCGACAGCCGGCCAGTTGCTCATCGCCACGGGGGCGGGGGCACGGTATCCGCATCAGCCGTGGCTGGCGAACGCTCCGATCGAAGGGTACCTGGCGATCTCCATCAGCGCGCCAGGCGGACAGCGTCTCGGCCACATCGGGATCGTCCACACGGCGGCGCTCCCGGTCGATGTGGCGACCGTGTCCGCGCTGAAGATCTTCGCGGCCCGGACGGCCACCGAGCTGCAGCGCCAGGAGGCCGAGATGCGTCTTCGCCGGAGCGAAGAGCAGTACCGCGACCTGGTGGACAACATCCACGAATGGATCTGCACGCACGACGACGAAGGGCGCCTGCTGTCGGTGAATCCGGCGGTCGTGCGGGGGATGGGCTACACCCGAGACGAGGACATGATCGGGCGCTCGCTCGCCGAGTTCCTGACGCCTCGCGCCCGGGACGCCTTTCCGCAGTACCTGCAGCGCATTCGGGAAGCCGGGCAGGCCATCGGCCTCATGCACGTCGTCACGCGGACCGGTGACGAGCGCGTGCTCGAGTACGACAACTCGGTCGGGACCGATTCGACCGGCGCACGTGTCGTTCGCGGTGTCTCGCGCGACGTCACCGATCGCATCCGCGCCGAACGCAGGGTGCGCCGGCTCAATCTGGATCTCGAAGAGCGTGTGGCCGCACGGACCGAGGAGCTGCGACGAAGTCAGGAGCTGTTCGAGACACTCGCGCGCGTCTCGCCCGTCGGCATCTACCGGACCGACGCGGAGGGACGATGTACGTACGTCAACGCGCGCTGGTGCAGCATCACCGGCGTGGCGCTCGACGCGGCCCTGGGCACGACGTGGACGTGGGCCGTCCACCCGGACGACCGCGACCGCGTGTTCCACCGATGGCGGACGGCGACGCAGCAGGGCGAAGAGTTCAGGATGGAATTCCGGTTCCAGTGTCCGGATGGGCCGGCGACCTGGGTGTACTCGCAGGCGCTCGCTGAACGGGATCCCGCCGGCGGCGTCACGGGGTACGTCGGGGCCGTCATCGACATCACCGAGCGGCACCAGTACGAGGAGCGCATGCGCGTCCTGCTGGACGGCGCGCCGGACGCCATCGTGGTGGCGAACGGCCGCGGCGAGATCGTCCAGGTCAACACCGAGGCGGAGCGTCTGTTCGCCGGCTCACGCGACGCGCTCGTAGGACGCTCGATCGACGCGCTGGTCCCGGCGCGGATCAGGCACATCCACCCGGATTTCCGGGCGGCCTTCGCGACGGACCCCAGCCCGCGCCACATGGGGACGGCCACCGAGGTCACCGCGGTCGCACTGGATGGGCGCGAATTCGAAGTCGATGTACGCCTGAGCCCCGTCGTCATCAACGGCGAGGCCCACGTCGTCGCCGGGATACGCGACGTCTCCGGCCGCAAGCGGACCGAACGCGCCCTGCTCGTGTCGGATGCCGCGATCGCGACGTCGAACACGGCCATGGCGTTTGTCGCGCTCGACGGCCGGGTAAGCTACGCCAACCAGGCGTTCGTCGAGCTGTGGGGCTATCCGAGTGTCGAGCGTGTGGTCTGGCGGCCATTCGCGCTGTTCTGGGCGCACGTGGATCGATGGCGGGCCGCCGTGGACGCTGTGGAGCGCGAGGGCCGGTTCGTCGGAGAGCTGATCGCCCGGCGCTACGACGGCAGCGACATGACGCTTGCCTGCAGCGCGAACACCGTCGTCGACAACGATGGCGGACGCATCTGCATGATGGGCACCTTCGTCGACGTCTCCGCGCTGCGGCTGCACGAATCCCGGCTCGCGCAGGCACAGCGCATCGCGCATCTCGGCAACTGGGACTACGACGTCGACCGGAACATCCTGTGGTGGTCCGAGGAGGCGCACCGGATCTTCGGGGTCGACAGCGCCGCGTTCGGCGGGCGGTTCGAGTCGTTTCTCGAGCGCGTCCATCCCGACGACGTGCCGGCGGTGAAGACGGCGATCGCGGATGCCCTCTCGGGCCGCCGGTCGTACAGCATCGACCACCGCGTCGTCAGGGCGGACGGCGAGATCCGCTACGTGCACGAGGAAGCCGACACCTGGACCGACGCCGGCCGCGCCCGGCGGATGGTCGGTACGATGCAGGACATCACCGAACGCCACCGCACCGAGCAGGCGCTCCGGGAATCCGAGGAGCGGTTCCGGCAGGCGCAGAAGATGGAGGCGATTGGCCGGCTCGCCGGCGGCGTGGCGCACGACTTCAACAACCTGCTGACAGTCATCACCGGCTACACCGAAGCCCTGCTCGACGAGATGCACGAGGCCGATCCGCGCTGGCACAAGGCCTCGGAAGTGCTGAAGGCGGCGAAGCGCGCCGCGGCGCTGCCGCGCCAGCTCCTGGCCTTCAGCCGCCGACAGGTGCTGCAGCCCCGGATGGTCGATCTGAACGGGGTGGTGCAGGAGGTGCGCCGCATGCTGGCGCGTCTCATCGGCGAGGATGTCCGCCTCGAGGTGTCGTCCGCGCCGGATCTCTGGCCGGTCCTGGCGGACCCGACACAGCTCGAGCAGGTGCTGATGAACCTGGCCGTCAACGCGCGCGACGCGATGCCGCGCGGCGGCCGACTGACGATCGCCACGCGGAACGTCCGGCTCGACAAACCCCGCCAGATCCGCGACGTGGCCGTACCCGAAGGGTCGTACGTCCTGCTGGAGGTCGCCGACACGGGCGTCGGCATGGACGACGCGACGCGCGCGCGGGCCTTCGAGCCGTTCTTCACGACGAAAGGGCCGGGCAAGGGCACCGGCCTGGGCCTGGCGACGGTCTACGGGATCGTGAAGCAGAGCGGCGGCTTCATCGACGTCGAAACCGCCCCAGACCGGGGTACGCTCTTCCGGCTGTACTTCGGCAGGACCGACGAGGCCTCCGAGCCCGCCCCGGGATCCGTCGACCTCGATGCCGTGGTAAACGCGCCGGCGGGAGTGACGGTACTGCTCGTGGAAGACGAGGAGGGCGTGCGCCAGCTGACGCGGATGCATCTGGAACAGGCCGGCTACGGCGTCCTCGAGGCCGCCGCGAGCAAGGTGGCGCTGGCGATTGCCGAGGCGCACGCCGGGGCGATCGACCTCTTGCTCACCGACGTCGTGATGCCGGAGATGGATGGACCCGAGCTGTCGCGATGTATCGCGGTGCTACGGCCGACGACCAAGGTGCTGTTCATGTCGGGCTACACCGAAGACGAGGTGCTGCTGCGAGGCGTGGCCGCCCAGAAGGCGAACCTCGTGATGAAGCCGTTCAGCCGCGACGTGTTGCTGACGGCCGTCGCGCGGGTCCTCGACTGACCGCTCGCGAGCGCGGGCGTCAGCGGTCGTAGCTCTCGCGCCGTGCGGACTCCGACAGGCGCGTCACGTAGCGGAGCGGATCGGCCCAGAACAGTTGCTTCAGCTCCGCCAGGCTGGCCGCACCGCCGTAGCTGACCGCCGAGCAGAGGTGCTTGTGCATCTCGCGGATGATCGTCCGCACCGAGCCGCGCGCCGGCACACTCACCTCGATGCCCTCGGCGCCGATCGCCTCGAGATCCACCTGTTCGGCGTCCTCGACGTCGAGCCGATCGCGGATCGCCTCGATCGACGCCATGCCGCGGAGCACTTTGAAGGGGACCTTCACCGGCCTCTGTGCCTCGGGCAGCAGCACCGACTTCTGGACGACCTCACCCGGCGCCTCTTCGGTGCCCGCGAATGCGCTTCCCAGCATCACGGTGTCACCGCCGAACAGCAGCGCCTCCACGATGCTGCCGTGCCGCCTGATGCCGCCGTCTGCGATGATCGGCACGTCACCGCAGGCGAGCGCCGCGAGCCGGCACTCCAGCAGCGCCTCGAGCTGCGGCACGCCGAAGCCGGTGGTGAGCCGCGTCGTGCACCCGCCGCCCGGCCCGATGCCGACCTTGATGGCGTCGACGCCACGCTCCGCGAGGAACCGCACGCCGTCGGCCGTGGCGACGTTGCCCGCCGCGAGTTCGAAGGCGCCGAAGCGCCGCCGGAAGGCGGCGATGGCGCGGTCCATCACCACCGAGTGCCCGTGCGCGATGTCGATGACGATGACGTCCACACCCGCGCGCACGAGTTCCGCCGCGCGTTCGAGGTAGTCGCCCGTGGCGCCGATGGCCGCGCCGACGCGCAGCCGACCCTGCCCGTCTCGCGTCGCGAACGGCACCTCCTGCTGACGCAGCAGGTCTCGCGCCGTGACGAGCCCCACCAGCCGATCCGCCTCGTCCACCAGCGGGAGCTTCTTCACCTTGTGCGCGACCATCGTCGCGCGCGCCTCGTCGGTGGAGAGCCCCGCGTGGCCGACGGCGAGCGAGGCGCGCGGCGTCATGCGCGAGGCGACGCGCTCGCCGTCGGGCGGCACGAACCGCAGGTCGCGCGCGGTGAGGATCCCCGCGAGCCGGCCGTCGCTCTCGACGACGACCAGCGTGCCGACGCCGGTGCGGCCCATCTGCGCGGCGGCCTCGGCGATCGAAGCAGAGGGCGCGATGGTGTGCGGGTCCGGGATGATGCCGTGCTGGCGGCGCTTGACCGCCATCACCTCCCGCACCTGCGGCTCGATGACGCCGGTGGCGAAACCGCGGTCGATGATGCCGAGCCCGCCTTCCTCGGCCTGCACGATGGCCATGGGCGCGCGCGTCACCGTGTCCATGTTGGCGGAGACGATCGGGCGGCGGATCGTGAGGTGCGTCGAGAAGCGGCAGGACAGATCGACCGCCGCCGGGTCGCGGCGCGCGATGACGCTGTACTGCGGGCGCAGCAGCACGTCGTCGAACGTGCAGCCGCGGATGGCGTCGAGAAGCGAGCGGATGGCCGGCGGCACATCGGATTCGGTGCGGGTCACGGGATCCTCCGGGCGCGTGGCGCCTGTGGAAGTATAGGTCCGTGAGGGTGAGCCGGCGCGAATGCGGGTACACTCGGGTCCGGTCCCCGAAAAGAGACGACTCATGACACGACAGACGATGATCGCCGGGGCCGCGGTGGCGTTCCTGGCCGCCGTGATCGCCTCGGGCACGGTTGGTGCGCAGTCCACGGGCATCCAGGCCGACGCACAGCAAGGTAAGCAGCTCTACGGAAAGTACTGCGCGCGTTGTCACGGCGCCGCCGGGCGGGGCGATGGAGCGGACGCGAAGAAGCTCGGATTCTTCCCGCGCGACTTCACGCTCGGCGCCTACAAGTGTCGCTGCACGCCGACCGGCGAACTCCCGACCGATGCGGACCTGTTCCGAACCGTGACCCGCGGCCTGCCCGGAACGCCGATGCCGGCGCACGGCAAGGAGATGTCGGACCTCGAGCGGTGGGCGGTGGTGAAATACGTGAAGTCGCTCTCGCCCGCGTTCAAGAACGGGAACCGGGCGACCTGCGCCGCTGCTCCTGCTGCGCCGGCGGAGGCAGCCGAACTGGTGGCCGACGGCAAGGCGCTGTATCGACTGATGCAGTGCGACAAGTGCCACGGCCGATCGGGCCGGGGCGACGGCCCCGCAGCGGCCTCGCTCAAGGATGACTGGGGACGCCCGATCAAGGCATACAATTTCGTCGCGATCCGCAGCTTCAAGTGCGGCAACGACGACGCGGATCTGTTTCGGACGCTGCAGACCGGGCTGACCGGCTCGCCCATGCCGTCCTACGCGAGCGCGTTGGCCTTCCCGCGCGACCTCTTCACGCCAGCCGTGCTGCAGGCGTACGGCCCTCCCGCGGACGTGAAGGAGCTGACCGACTACCTCGCCCACCAACCCGATCAGGCTGCCCTCGGGACGATGAGCGCCGCCGACAGACAAATACTCAGCGAGCGCCGCACGTGGGCCTTGGTGCAGCATCTGCGCTCCCTGTTCCGCTAGAGCACATTCCGCCCATTTGGCGCCCATTTGGGGACGGGCCTAATTTCGCCACGGAAATTGGACCTGTCCCCAGTGTACGCAGTAGGTGAGTACGACTGCCAGCGGCACGCCGTTTGATAGCGTCCGCCCTGCTATGGCTCGACAGGCTCGCTGTGCGCCGGCTGGGTACGTCTTTCATGTTCTGAATCGCGGAAACCAGCGCCAGGCAATTTTCGACGGCGGTCTGGGATATGGACCGTTTCTCACGCTGCTCGGCGAAGCCTCGCGACGGTGCGATATGCGCGTCGTCGCGTACTGCCTGATGCCGAACCATTGGCACCTCGTGGTCTGGCCTGAACGCGATGACGCGGTCTCGGTGTTCGTCCACTGGCTCTGCTCACGCCACGCCGCGCTCTACCGACGCGCCTCAAACACGAAGGGGCTGGGGCACCTGTACCAGGACCGCTTCAAGTGCTTTGCCGTGGCGACGGACGATCACTACTACCGCGTCATCCGCTACGTGGAAGCGAACGCGGCCCGAGCTGGACTCGTCGCCGCCGCCGCCGAGTGGATGTGGTCCAGCGCATTCGAACGGCAGAGCGGAGACGACACGTTTCTCTCTGAGGGTCCGCTCCCGTTGCCGCCCGGCTGGACGCAGATGCTCGATGAACCGCTCCCGCCTGACGATCTCGTCGCGCTACGCACGTGCGTGCGGCGCGACCGCCCATTTGGCCACGATTCGTGGGCGCGGTCCACGGCAACCGCCCTTCGTGCCGAGCGCTCCTTCCGCAGCCGAGGTCGCCCGGGCTCTCGGAACGTGAGAATTCCGTAGCATCTGCTCTTCGAATAGTGCGTACGTCGGGGACAGGTCCAATTCTCGATCCAGTATCTGGCGGGTAAATCAGGCCCGTCCCCATTTCTCACTGGGTAAATTAGGCCCGTCCCCAATGTCCTCACTCTGCGGAGAATCTGGATGTCACCAATTTGATAAAGTGCGACACATGATGCGCAGAATTCTCACCCTCCTTGCCCTCCTGGCTCTCGCGCTCCCGGCTGGCATCGGCGCGCAGCCGCTTGCCTCGTCGCAGCTCTCCGGGCTGCGCCTCCGCAACATCGGGCCTGCCACGATGAGCGGCCGCTTCGTCGATCTCGACGTCGTCGAATCCGACCCGTCGGTCATCTACGCCGCGTCCGCCACAGGCGGCCTCTGGAAGACGGTCGACAACGGCATGACATGGGCGCCGGTCTTCGAGAAGGAAGCCGTCCACTCGATCGGCGACATCGCCATCTTCCAGCCGAACCCGAACATCGCCTGGGTCGGCACCGGCGAGCGCGCCAATCGCCAGAGCGTCGGCTGGGGCGACGGCATCTACAAGTCGACGGACGCCGGCAAGACCTGGGCGAATGTCGGCCTCCGCAACTCGATGCACATCGGCCGCATCGTCACGCACCCGACGAACCCGGACATCGTCTACGCCGCCGCGCAGGGATCTGTCTGGGGACCGAGCAAGGACCGCGGTCTCTACAAGACCACCGACGGCGGCACGACGTGGCAGCCGATCCTCCAAGTGAACGAGGACACGGGCGTCACCGACGTCGCCATGGATCCGTCCGACCCGAACGTCCTCTACGCGGCGAGTTACCAGCGACGCCGCAGCGCGTTCGGCTTCAGCGGCGGCGGCCCCGGGAGCGCTCTCTGGAAGAGCACCGATGCCGGCGCGCACTGGACGAGGCTCGTCGGCAACGGTCTCCCCGACGGCGAATACGGCCGGATCGGCATCGCGATCTACCGCAAGAACCCGAACATCGTCTACGCGAGCGTCGAACAGGGACTGCGCTACAACGCGTCCACCGCGTACGAGCAGCGCAAGGCCGGCCTCTATCGCAGCGAGAACAAGGGCCAGAGCTGGACCCATATGAGCGACTGGAACCCGCGCCCGATGTACGCGAGCCAGCCGGTCGTCGATCCCAACGACGACCGGCGCATCTACATGGTCAACTGGAGCTACTCCGACGATGGCGGGAAGACGTTCAAGCAGCCGCGCCAGTCGCTGCACGGCGACGACCGCCTCGTCTGGATCGATCCGAAGAACTCGCGACACCTCGTCAAGCTCGACGACGGCGGCATCGGCATCTCGTACGACCGCGGCGAGAAGTGGCTCTACGTCCAGTCGATTCCGGTGAGCCAGTGGTACCACGTGCGCACCGACAACGCGACGCCGTACAACGTCTACGGCGGCCTGCAGGACAACGGCTGCTGGATGGGCCCGAGCGCGAGCTACACGAGTGCGGGCGTCCTCAACGAGCACTGGTCCCGTCTCTGCGGCGGCGACGGCTTCTTCGTCCAGCCCGATCCCACCGACGCGCGGTACGTCTACGCGGCCTCGCAGTTCCTCGGCCTGGTGCGCAACGACACGAAGACGTGGCAGCAGGCGGACATCCGCCCCGGCGATCGGACCGGCCACATCGCCGCGCGGCGCAACTGGAATACGTGGGGCAAGCGGGTCCCCGAGCAGGTGCTGGGCAACGCCATGCACCCGGCGAACTGGGACGCGGCGTATCTGATCTCGCCGCACGACGCGAAGACGCTCTACGCGGGCGGCCAGCACCTGTTCCGCAGCCGCGATCAGGGCCATACGTGGGAAGACCTCGGCGACATGACCACCGGCGTCGACCGCAGCACGCTGCCGCTCATGGGCCGCACGCCTGATGCGACCACGCTCTCGATCGACGACGGCGTGCCCTACTACCCGGGCATCGTCGCGATCGCGGAATCGCCGACGCGCAAGGGGCTCCTCTACGTCGGCACCGATGACGGCCGGTTCCGCGTGTCGATGGACGAGGGGAAGACCTGGATTGACCGCCAGGACACCATCCCCGGCCTGCCGAAGACGTCGTGGTTCGAGGACGCCGAGGCCTCGCGCCACGCCGAGGGCACGGTCTACATCGCGGTCGACAATCACCGCAGCGACGACATGCGGAATTACGTCTTCAAGTCGGCCGACTACGGCCGCACGTGGACGTCGATCGTCGGCGATCTGCCGCCGAACCGCGTCGCGCGCGCCATCCGCGAGGACGTGAAGAACCCGAACTTGCTCTACCTCGCCACGGAGTTCGGCCTGTTTATCACGATCGACGGCGGCCGGCGCTGGGTCGAGCTGAAGAACAACATGCCGACGCTACCGTTCAACGACATCACGATCCAGCAGCGCGACAACGATCTCGTGCTCGCCTCGCACGGCCGCGGCGTCTGGATCCTCGACAACATCACGGCGCTGCAGCAGCTCACGCCCAGGGTGGCCGCGAGCGACGCGTTCCTGTTCGGCGTCGAGCCGGCGGCGCAAGTCCGCTACACGAACCTGAAAGCGCACGCCGGCGACATGATCTTCCGCGGCGAGAACCCGCCGAACGGCGCGACGGTCGACTACTGGCTCGGCGATCCGACGGCGACGGTCGCCATCACGATCCACGACGCATCCGGCCGGCAGGTCGCCTCGGTGACGCCGACCCTGGCGCGCGGCATCAACCGCGTCGTCTGGAACCTGCGCGGGGCCGATCTGCCGATCCGCGGCGGCGGCTTCGAGGACGACGATGAGGCACCGGCCGGCGCGAACGTGCCCGGGCCGTACGTGATGCCGGGCACCTACACCGCGCGGCTCGTCGCGAACGGGCGGACGTTCGAGCAGAAAGTGGAGGTCCGCGAGGACCCGCGGCTCACCGTGAGCGCGACCGATCGCAAGGCGTGGACCGATGCGATGAATGCCGTCGCGGACATGCTGCGCCGGGCCGCGCCGCTCAACGACCGCGCGCAGAAGCTCGCCGGCGCCGACACGGCCGACGTGAAGCGGCAGACGCGCGAGCTGGTCAGCCGGCTGCGGGGTCTGTACAGCGAGATGGGCCGGTGGACAGGCATCCCGACGAAGGATCAGCAGTCGCAAGCGACGTTCTACGGCGACATGCTGGCTAGGCTCGAGTCGACGATGAAATAGCGATCGCTGGCGAAGACCGCACATGGAGACATCCGGATCTTCCGCGGAGCGGAAAGCCGGATGTCTTCATTTTCGCCGGTCACGGCTTCGGGACGACCACGGCCTGGACGTTCTGCTTCGCCACCGTCGCGTTGAACGCCGCCACGTCCTTCGTCAGCACCTCTTCGGCCTCCGCCCGCTTCGCCTGCCACTGCACCTCCAGATCGTGGAAGCGCCGCTCGATACCCCCGGTCAGCGGCGGCTCGGTCCCGTCAACCGTTTCGAGGAAGTCGCGCAGTTGTTCCCCGAGCTGGTTCCGGAAGTTGATCACGTCCTGGAACGTCCGGTGCCGCGTCTGCACCAGCCCGCCTTCGACCGCTGTGATCCGATCCGCGAGCGCCTTGGCCGCGTCGCCGACGACCTTCTGGTCGGCGCCGACGTGCTCCGCCAGCGCGGTCGCCTGTGCGCGGGCGCTCCGCAGCCGCACGACGGTCCGGTTGATCTCGTTCGCGTACCGATAGAGCGTCTTCGTGACCTGCTCCCACGCGCGCCAGGCATCGGGCGCGATCACGCTGCGCGGGTCTCCGGCGATCATCAGCGGCGCGGTCAACGCCTTGCCGGCCACGGTGAGCCGCACCTGGTACCGTCCCGGCGCCACGCGCGCGCCTTCCATGTTGTGCAGCAACGTCAGCCCCGGCACGCGGGCAATCGGCTCGGGCCGCAGGTTCCACACGAAGCGGTTGAGCCCCGCCTTCGCCGGCAGTCGCGGCGCCACCGGCGCCGGCGCGTCCTTCGCCGGCTCTGCGCTGGAGAACGCGCGCAGCACCGCGCCGGACGCGTCGAGGATCTCCAGCGTCGCCGGCGCCTTCGGTTCGTCCGCCAGCGTGTAGTAGAGGATCGCGCCATTCGGCGGGTTCTTGCCGACCCCAGACGTGTTGCCGCTCGCGCCCTCCACGCGCAACCCCTCGGCCGGCTCGAAGAGCCGCGCCTCGGCGGCCGCACCCGGCGCAATCTGCCGCAGCGGCGTCACATCGTCGAGGATCCAGAACGCCCGGCCCTGCGTCGCGGCGACGAGGTCGTTGCCGTGTACCTGGAGGTCGGTCACCGGCACGACGGGCAGGTTCAACTGGAACGGCTGCCACCGCGCGCCCGCGTCGAACGACACGTACAACCCGGTCTCGGCGCCCGCGTACAGCAGCCCCTTCTTCACCGGGTCCTCCCGCACCACGCGCACCCACGCGTCCTCGCCGATGCCGCTCACCACGCGCGTCCACGTACGGCCGTAGTCGGTCGTCCGGAAGACGTGCGGCGTGAAGTCGTTGAACTTGTACTTCGTCGCCGCCACGTACGCGGTACCTGCATCGTGCGGCGACAGCTCGATCGCGTTGATCTGCGCCACACCGATTTCCTTCGGCGTGACGTTGCTCCACGTCTGCCCGCCGTCCCGCGTGAGCTGCACGAGGCCATCGTCGGTGCCGATCCACAGCTCGTTTGCCTCGCGCGGCGATTCGGCGACGTAGAAGATCGTGTTGTAGACCTCCCCGCCCGCGCCTTCGTTCGTGATGGGCGATCCGCCGAAACCCTGCTTGTCCTTCTCGTTCCGCGTCAGGTCCGGGCTCGCCGCCGTCCAGGTCTGGCCACGGTCGGTGGACCTGAGGAGCATCTGCGCGCCCTGGTAGATCACCTTCGGGTCGTGCTGCGAGACGATGACGGGCCCGTTCCAGTTGAAGCGGTACTTCAGCTCGTTCGAGGGCTCGGCGAGCGGCAGGATCGGGTACGCCATCACGTTCCGCTCCTTGCCCGTCTCGAGGTCGTGCTCGCTGATGATTCCGTGGTAGCAGGTCGCGTAGACGTGGCGCGGCGCCTTCAGGTCCATCGCGACCCACGCGCTCTCGCAGCCGCCGACCTGGAACCAGTCCTGCCGCTCGATGCCGCCCCCGAACGTGCGGCTCGGGATCGCGACCGTCGTGTTGTCCTGCTGCCCTCCGTAGAGGAAGTACGGGAAGCGCCGGTCGGTGACGACGCGGGAGAACTGCGCCGTCGGCTGGTTCGCCTGGGTGCTCCACGACCGCCCGCCGTTGTGCGAGATGTTCGCGCCGCCGTCGTTGGCGTTGATCATCGCCTGCGGATCGCGCGGGTTGATCCACAGCGCGTGGTTGTCGCCGTGCGGCACTTCCACCGGCGTCCACGTCACGCCGGCGTCGATCGACTTCAGGAACGGCGCGTTCATCACGTACACGATGTTCGCGTCGCGCGGGTCAGCGATGATGTGGGTGTAGTACCACGACCGCGCCCGCGTCAGGCGGTCGTCGCTCACCCGCTTCCAGCTCTGCCCGGCGTCGTCGCTCCTGAACACGCCGCCGTCCTCCGCCTCGATGTTCGCGTAGACCCGCTCGGGCCGCGCCGGCGACACCGCGATGCCGATCTTGCCCATCAGCGCCGGAAGGCCGTCGGTCAGCTTCTTCCAGGTCGCGCCTTCGTCCGTGGTCTTGTAGATGCCGCTGTCCGGGCCGCCGCTGCGCACCTGCCACGGCGTCCGCTGGTGATCCCAGTAGGCCGCGTAGAGGATGCGCGGGTTCGTCGCATCCATCGACAGCGCCGAGGGGCCGCTGTTCTGGCTGACCGCGTGGGCGCGGGTCCAGGTCTTCCCGCCGTCGACCGACTTGTAGATGCCGCGATCGGGTGTCGGCGCCCAGGGACTGCCCTGCGCCGCGACGTACACGATGTCGGCGTTGGCCGGGTGGATGGCGATGGCGGAGATATGGCGGGTCTTCTCGAGGCCGAGACGCGTCCAGGTGCGGCCCGCGTCGGTGGACTTGTAGACGCCGTCGCCGTGCGACGTGGCCACGCCGCGCACCGGCGCCTCGCCCATGCCGACGTAGACGACGTTGGGGTCGGAGTCAGCGACGGCGATGGCGCCGACCGACCCGGTCTTCAGGAAGCCGTCGCTGATGTTGCGCCACGTCAGGCCATCATCGTCCGTCTTCCAGACGCCGCCGCCCGTGGCACCCATGTAGAAGGTGCGGGGCTGCGAGGGAACCCCGGCAACAGTCGTGGCGCGGCCGCCACGGAACGGGCCGACGTTGCGCCACTCGAGAGCCTGGAACAGTTTCGAATCGACCGGCTCGACCGCCACGGCGGGAGGCGCAGCCGCGCGGGAGGCGCGTGGGTCGACGCGCTGTTGCGCGCGGAGAGCGCCGCCGGCAACGAGGACCAGAACGACGAAGAATGGGACGACGAAGCGGTGCCGGGACGACGGATGGATGCTGTGCACGGGAGCCTCCAGGAAGCGCGCCGGGGATGCGCGTGGAGGCATTCTATCGACATTGGGGGCACCGGACGTTCCGCTCTGCGGAAAATCCGGACGCCCCCGATTTCAGTCCACGGAAGATCCGGATGTCACCAATTTCAGTTTCCGCTACGGGGCGAGGGTGAACGGGGCGGTCGCCACGACTGCGTCCCACATCAACACCAGCTTGCCGCCGCTAGTCGTCACGTCCGCGAAGCCCCACGTCAGCTCGTCCACCGACAGGCTGTTCTTCGTAAGCGTCATCGGGACGCGCACGACGTCCTTGTCGGGCGTGTAGCCGTAAGCCCCCCACAGCTCCGCGTTGTTGGCCGGGTCGTACTTCTGCTGCGCCGGCCACGACGACACGATGAGCGTCCACTGGCCGTCCTTGCCGTCGATGAACAGGCTGTACTCGCCGGCCGGCACGGTCTTCCCGCCAATCACGAGCGGCACCTCCGTCTTCAGCCGCGTCGACTGGTCGGCGCCTGCGCGCCACACCGGCGCGCCCGCGAGCAACCCCTTCAGGTCGCTGCCGCCCCCGAACAGGTCGCGGCCCCGCTTGATCGGGCGTCCGTAGGACAGATCGATCCACGTTCCACCCTGGTACGACTGCCCCCGCTCGCCCTTCACCCAGGTCCCACCGAGTTCGGTGGCGGCGGTGCCGCGCGGGCTGGCCGGCCGACGCTCCTGGCTCTGGGCGTTCACCATCAGCGCGGCCGCGACGAACGCCATGCACACGAACATCACTCGACGCATCGGTGTTCCTCCTCGATTGAACATTGTAGAAGCAAAGCCGCGCGCCGCGCCGGCCGAGAGGGCCGCGCGTCACCAGCAAGATACAGACGTGGATCGGGCAGAGATGGCCGGGCGGCGTTCGTCCCACCGCCCGTCACCGCGAATGCGCGCCGGTCGCCAGTCGATCTTCCGGCGCCGAGGGCGGTCAGCCGCGGACGCGTGCGTCCAGGGCCACCGCGCGGGGGAAGAGGATGTTGTTCTCGAGGTGGATGTGACGATGCAGATCGGATTCGAACTCCGCGAGGGCGGCGTAGCACACACCGTAGGTGGTGCAGCCGTCGGCCGGCGTCTCGTACCCCTGGCTGAGCGCGCGCATGTCGACGAGCCCCGCGCCGGCGTCGACGTGCTCGGATTCCATCACGTGGACGATCGCTTCGATCGGCGGGCCGGCGGGCACCGGCGCACGCCCCTCGGAGGCCCGCTCCATCTGCTCGATGAGCGGGAAGAGGATGTGCTCTTCCTTGTACATGTGCGCGTCGAGTTCCTCACGCACCGCCGTGAATCGCTGCTCGATCGGAGCGAGTTCCGGGTGCCGCTCGCCGTGCACGGCCACGAGCTTCTGGAGGTATCCGCCGATGCTCGGCAGCGCGCCGCGCAGGTAGCCGTGATGGACGGAGACGATGTGCGCGATGAGGTCGGCGCAGGAGCCCTGCTCGACGGGCGAGGTCGACGGTGTGTCGAGCTGCTGGAGTTCCGCCACGAGGCTGGGAAGGGTCACTCCCTTGGCCGCCGCGGCGTCGGCGATCGACTGGCGGGC
>ORMF011550354.1_pt1 | contig 16267 bp, 15 predicted proteins | sample 1779871 | NCBI WGS metagenome assembly ORMF01 (sample SAMEA104232316, study PRJEB22302) | groundwater metagenome | biome: forest; feature: aquifer; material: groundwater | place: USA | collected 2011-08-07 | depth 5.4 m
CCCCCAGAAGCACGGACCAGTGGATCTCCGTCGCATTACCCACAATCACCCCGCCCGCCAGCACTGCGCCGATGATGGCGTGCGTTGTCGACACCGGGAGCCCCGCGTAAGTGGAAAGTAGCACCCACCCAGTGGCCCCGCCTGCGATGATCAGCGGGACTGCCGGTACGCCGGCTAGGTTGGCGTCAGTGAGGCCGCCACTGCTAAAGAGTTTAACTAGACCGCCGGCGAACACGTACGACAATGCTCCTCCAGCGAGCGTCGCAACAGTCCCGAGCAGCAGTGCCCGGCGAGCGCTAACGACGCCGGTACCGACGAGTGTCGCTACACTTTTCGGGAGGTCATTGGCGCCGTTGGCGAATGCGAGCGACAAGATGACGAATAATCCCGCCAGGTTAGGAAGCGACACGGTCCACCTCGTTGAAAGGACCCGACCTTAAACGATCGGACCGGTCCACGGTAACGGACGAAAGGTGCCACCGAATGTAAGTCCGACTACAAAGAACCATCGCTCAGGGCCGAGACGCAATCGCTCACACAGCGTGTCGCCGCGCGACATCGCTAAGGCCGATTGGATCGAGAATAACCACTTTTCGGTACCCCAATTGCACCAACCCGTCGGTCGCGAATTCGTCCAACACCTTGGTGGCAGTCTCGCGGGTCGTCCCGGCGAGTCTTGCCAGCTCCTCGTGGGTCATCCGAAGTGGCTCGGCGGTGTCGCCGCAGTCTTCCGCGAGCTGCAACAGCGCCTGGGCCAGGCGCTCGGGGACGTCCTGGAACGCCATACGATCGAGTTGCTGCTCCATCTGGAGGAGTTGCCGCGCGAGCGCCACGGTAACTTGGGCTGCGAGCAGCGGATGCGAGGACATGATACTCATGAACTCTTCGGCGCTCGCCTCGCAAACGTAGGCGTCCTCCATCGCTTGGGCGAAGGTACTGTCAGATCCCTTACCCACCAAAGCCGAGGTCCCAAACATCTGACCCGGCCGCAGGATGGCGGTCGTGAGCTCTCTGCCATCGGGGCTCAAACGGTACAGCCGGACACTGCCGCTCTTGATAAGGTAGATGCGATCTTGGCCAGTGGCGTCGAGCACCGTTTCCTTACGTCTGCAAGACCGTTCGTGAAGCCGGCTGGCGATGGCTTCGACTTCTTCGGGCGACATGGCGGCGAAGAGGTTGAGCCGTCGCAGGTACCAGAGCTTGCGATTCTTTGTGTCCATGCCCTGAGCCTAGCAGAGCCCACCCTCCCAGAATGTAGTCTTCACTACATTCTTGGGAGGGTGTGGAGTGCCATGATGCCGGCATCAACGGTACGGAGGTGGGTGATGGCGCTGGATATGCGACGAGTTCTGGTGGCCGGTTTGGTGTCGAGCGTGGTCATGGGCATGGTGAGTATGATGGGCGAGGCACTTCTGGGGGCCGGATTCTGGGCCGCCCCCACGCTCATAGCGGCGACGGTCATGAGGGATCTCCAGACCCTGCACGCACCGGTTCCGCTAATGGTCCTGCCGCTGATGCTGGGACTGATGGGACACATGATGAACTCGGTGGTGCTCACGGGGATCTTCGAAGCCGCCACCGGCGGCCGGTTGGTGGGGTTCTTCGAGCGAGCGCTAGTTGGCATGGTGTTCGGGATGATCGTATTCGGCGCGATGTGGTTCGTGGTCCTACCCTTTGTGAATCCGGTCATGTTGCTGCTGAACCCGGTAGTGTTCGCGGTTGCTCATTTGCTGTGGGGCGCTGCACTGGGAATGTTGTTGAGCACCCCGGCGGGGCAGCCGGCCCGGCGGCTCGCGGCGCATTAGGTCCGTGACCCCACAGCCTACGCGTGTGCGCTGCGACGTGTGTGGGAGTAGCTCATGCGCCGGTTTCAGTTTTCGGCTCGGCGGCTCTTCCCGGTGCTGGCGTTGTGCCGCCCGGTATCAGCCCGTGCTGCGCCGGTCTGCAATGACGGCGATCGTCGTCGGTACAGCGCTCACTGCCATCAACCAGGGCACACTGCTCCTCGATGGACAGTTCCCGCCGGACCTGCTGTGGAAGGTCCCCCTCACCTATTGTGTCCCGTTCTGCGTTGCTACCTGGGGAGCACTCTCCAATAGCCGCATGTCGTAGCGAGGAGACGTTGGAATGGCTGCCATTCAAATCTACGGGGCCCCGTGGTGCCCGGACTGTAAACGCGCGAAGAAGTTCTTGGCCGAGCAGCGAGTGCCGTACGACTGGATCGACATAGACCAGGACGCTGAGGGGATGCGCTTGGTTGAGGCAAAGAATGCTGGCAAGCAGATCATCCCGACGATCCTGTTCGAAGATGGGTCGGTGTTGGTCGAGCCAACGAACGCCGAACTCGCACGGAGGCTTGGCATACAAACGGAGCCAGCAGGCCGGTTTTACGACCTCGTGATTGTGGGAGCTGGACCGGCGGGCCTCACCGCCGCGCTCTATGCCACACGGGAAGGCATTCAGACGCTGGTGGTGGAACGGAGCGGCGTCGGCGGTCAGGCTGGAGTTACTGAGCGGCTGGACAATTTCCCGGGATTCCCTGAAGGCATCAGCGGGGGCGAATTCGCCGACCGGTTACGCGCCCAGGCCGAGCGCTTCGGCGCCGAGATACTGGCGGCCCAAAACATCGCGGAGGTTGTGGTCGACCGCGGCTATAAGACCGTCAGAACCGAGACCGGAGCAGAGGTTGGCTGTAACGCGCTCCTGTTGGCCGTGGGCGCAACATACCGCCGGCTCGGAGTCCCAGGCGAAGATGACTATATCGGCGCGGGGGTCCACTTCTGCGCGACTTGTGACGGTCCGTTCTACCGCGGGCGTGAAGTTCTCGTGGTCGGTGGCGGCAACAGCGCGACCGAGGAGAGCCTGTTCCTGACAAAGTTCGCCTCCAAGGTCACCCTAGTCACGAGGGGCCCTGAGCTCTCGGCCAGCAGTGTGATCCGTCAGAAACTCGCGGAAACCCCGCAAATCGAGGTCGTCACCGAGACTACGGTGGCGGCGTTTACCGGCAGCAACGGTCGCCTCAGCGGCGTGACGCTGCGGAACGTGGGGACCGGTGCCGACACCCAAGCAGCTCCTGCAGGCGTATTCGTATTTATCGGCCAACAACCGAACACCGCTCCCGTGCGGGGCTTGGTAGATATGGATGACCGAGGATTCATCCTCACCGACAAGGGCCTCGAGACCAGTGTTCCAGGCATCTTCGCCGCCGGCGATGCCCGGGAAGGCAGTACCAAACAAGCTACCAGCGCTGTGGGCGAAGGAGCGACCGCAGCCCTAGCGATCCGTGACTACCTGCGGCGGCGGTAGCCCTGCCCCATCCTGCCTGACCTGCCGACAAGTACCGAGTAGCGCGGTGCGCCAACGCTTCGCCAAGAAAGGCTCGGAGGCAGCCTTCGACCCGGCGCCGCGGCAACGGGACGACCACCTCCCCCGAGACGATGCCACCGAATCCCTCGTTGCCCTGGCAGTCGGCCGCCATAAGGCGAGTCCGCTGGACGATGCAATCTCCTGGTCGGCCGGGGAACGTTAGGTTGATGTCCCGAAAGAACGGTGTCCGGTCGAAACCCATGGACGTGTGGGTCACGATGATGTCCCCGTGCGGGGTGTACGCGGGAGATGACCCGGTAGGTTCGGTCGCCGCCGGGGAACGGCCTGTCGCCACGCAGCTGCACGTCCGTCGTGACCAGCGCCAGGTTCACCTGCGATAGTGGCTTGCGTAGCGGCGCAAAGGCGCATCGTCAGGGTGAAAGCAGGGGAAGCTGAGTACGCCTAGGTGGCGGTCTCGCTCACGTCTCCGCTTCGCGGCATGGGCGCCCCCCGGTGATGATGTGCTGGTGCCGGCGGGCCAGAGGCCCGGCAGCTACAGGTACTTGGAAAGGACCGCGTTGTCGGACGCTTCAGGAGTCTTCTCCGCCAGGAGGTGCAGGATGCCCGGCGCGTCCTTGGTGGGGTTGAACTCCCTGGCGATGGCTTTGTAGCCCTCTTTGTTCTCGCTGCGGCCGTTGAATGGGCACACCATCAGACAGATTTTACAACCCCACAACTGCATGAAGTAGGGCTCGCACTTAGGCGTGTCGACGTACCAGCGTGTCACCCCCGCCACTTCCTGCTTTTCCGGCGAGATGGCTTCGCCGGGGCAGAAGCGGGTGCACAGGTTGCAGCGGCTGCACAGGTCGTCGATGCCGTAGTCTTGCGGGCCATCGACTACCAGCGGCATGTCGGTCGACACCAGTGCGAGGCGTACCGACGACCCCAGCTTTGGGCTTATGAGCGAGCCGTGCTTGCCGAGCTCACCCAGACCAGCTAGGTAGGCGAACGGAATGTGCGCCAGCTCGCCGCCATTGGGGTGCGCCGTCGCCTGGTATCCGTAACTGCCAATGTACTGCGCCAGCCGCACCGCCACGTCGAGCATCTTGAAGTACACCCGGTGCACCTCGGTCTGGGACGTCGGGCCGATGTCCGCCATCATGTCGTATTTCATGCCCATTGCAAACGCGATCACCCGGATATGGGGCAGTTGTGGTGCGTCGCCGAAGGTGAACTCCGGCCGGAACTCCGCTATACCCACGTCCTCGGCGCCCAGTTCCAGCGCGTAGGCCTTGATATGGTGCGTGAGTGCGGCCCAGTCGGGCACCTCGGTCTTTTTGGGGTTCACCTCAGTGGTGCGCCCAGGATGTAGCACCTGGTTCTGTATCCAGTTGTAACGGGTCCCCTCTTGGGGGAATTGGTCGCGGAACGCCTTGGCGTCGGCGGTCTCCGCGGCCGGCCCCTCGCGGCGGCGGCGCTTCGGCTGCTGTGCGTGCGAAATGTCGATGAACGCCACGGGCAACCTCCGGAAGACTAGCCGAGCCCCGAGCGGCGCACGCCTCAGGGCTCGGTGGTGGCTTAGACCAGCACGGCTTCTTTGAAGCCTGCGGTGCCGGCCTGGGCAGGGTCGAAGAAGTGGTTCGCCTCCATCCACCGATGGGTACTCTCGAAGACCTCCTGCGTGTAGGGCTCGAACACGATGCGCTCGCCGGCACTGAACGCACGCACGTCGACCAACGCTTTGTACTTCTCGGGCAACTCGTTCAGGTAGTAGTGGCGAAACTGCTCGCCCTCAACGTCGATGTCGCGCTGGGCCATCTGCAGTGCCTGGAAGTACTTGGTCACGTCCTCAGGGTCGGCGCTTCCCTGCACCAGGAAGCCGATCATGAACGTAGCGTCCACCACCTTGCGGAACCCCTGCTGCTCCAAAATGTCCTTCTGCATGCCGAACACCGTGGCAGCCTGCATCTTGTGCTCCAACATCAACTCACAGCGGTCCCAGGTGCCGCCGATGAACCGGAGCTTGATGTCCTGCGGGGCGATGTGCTTGGTCATGGTCTGCATGGTGGTAAAGTGGCTGCCGGAGTGGTAGCCGACCCCGATTTCCACGCCGGCCAGGTCGGCGGCCGACTTGATGGGCGAGTCGTTGGCCACCATAATGCCGCAGGGCGTCACGCTGTACGCGTTGCCCCACATGCGGCCGTGCGACGCTGCCGCGGCCATGCCCACCGCCCAGTGACAGGCGGCGCTGACGTCGCAGGCGCGCCCCGCCTCCATGGACTCGAAGGCGCCACTCCTGACGATGGCAGGGCCGGCGCCGTCGGCCGGCTGTACCGTGGCGGCGCTGCGGGGCAGCAGCCCGCTGCCGCGCGCGAACTCATAGTTCAGACCGGCCGCGGCGAAGTAGCCGCGTTCCTCTGCAACCCACTCCTGTAGGCGTCCATGGGGCATGATGCGGAAGGCGCTCATCGGTGTGGCACTCCTTTGTTCACGTACGGCTGTAACGGTTAACCGGTGCACTGTTATATAGGCGAAGCGTATGCTGATGTCAAGCGCTGCACGCTGCGCCGCCGCGACCCGCTTCATGGCCGGCGACCTCGTCAGCTAGGGCGGCGTAAAAAACGCTTCGGACGGTGCCCATTTCTGGTGGGACGGAAGTTAGCGTTGTGGACTACAGGTGCTGCACGGCGCATAAGGAGCCTTTGTCATGATCACCACCGAACCGATCTTGGAGGAGCAGGCCGCACTAGAGTCGGCGCGCCACGCTGCGCAGGACTTGCAACGGGATCTGCCCGGCGCGGACCCAACACTGCTTGCGGTGCATCGCACCTTTGTCCGCGCGCACCTGCTGGCCAAGAATCATCTCGACCGGCGTTATGCCGAACTCGGGCTCTCGATCTCGCGCTTCAATGTGCTGCGCTTACTGCACGCCTCACCTACCGGCCGGCTGACGATGGGTGAGATGAGTATCCAACTCAGCGTCTCGCCCCCCAATGTCACCAAACTGGTGGACGCGCTGGAGAAGGACGGTTGGCTGCGACGGGTGGTCCTGCCGGAGAACCGACGCTACACCTACCTTGAGCTCAGTGAAGGGGGCGCTTCCGGCTTCCTGGCGGTGTTACCGCGCATCATAAACACCTGGGGAGAGATGTGGATGGGGCTTAGTAGGCAGGAGCAAGCTGACCTTACCCGCTTACTTGAGAAGTTCTCCACGTGCTTTGAGGCGGCCGGTCCTTGCGCTGAAGCACAGGAGGTCTAGCAGGCTGCTGACGAAGAGGCCGATGTTGGCTGGGTATAGCGGAGCGAACTGATTCTGACGGGGTCTTGGCCGATTTCGTGGTGTTTTCGGAGTGACGGCCCATTGGGGCAAACGCCAACCACACATCACGATGGCGATGGTCGAGAACTACCCGACGAAGATGTATCGCACCAATCCCGACTTCGTGTTCACCGTGACGCGAGAGTTCGTGAGCCAGTGCCAGACACCGATGCTCATTTTGCCCGACGATGTCCCGGCACACCCGTACGCCGTTGCCATGGAAGCTGCGATGCTTGCGCCGAACGCTGAGGTCAGCATGTTCCCGTGGAAGGAGCCCAAGGAACGAATCCCTCTTGCGGTACGCCAAATACGTTCCTTCCTCCGGGCGCATCGGCTCGCTTCTGAAGCGTGACGTGGCGAGGGTGCTCGAACCGTCGACCCCCTGGGGCCTGGGCGCTGGCGCTCGGCCGGACTGGTTCAGTGGTCCGCATTGAGTACCGGGATTCTGTTGCCGAGTGAGCCCGCCTCGTCGAGATCTGCGCGGGATGCGCGATCAGGCCTTAGTGACCCGTTCGCACCACACTGAGTTCGGGTTAACGGGAGAGGGGCCCTGCGGCATCAAATCGCAGGGCCCCTCCTAACGCTGGCCAGGGAGATGCGCCTCCCCCGCCCTTTCCATCTTAATCCCCACTTGCCCTTCCCACGGGGCTTTCTGAGTGAATTCGCAGATAGCATGCGGCCCTTTTAGCACCGATAGGGGAAGCATCTCGACTTCGCGATCTTCGAGTCGGACGCCATTCACAAGTTCGGGGCCGTGATGATACCTGCCAACAACCTGGTGATGCATAGCCCATCGTCAGTCGCGCCATCGGCTACTTCGGCACCCACGGCGGGCTGTCGTACCCGGCGCCGCACTACGGGGTACCCACCTTTACGTTGTTCCATCAGTCCGCGGCGGTGAAGGATCACCACCGCGATCTTGCGCAAGCCGTCCTCAGCAAGCCCAACCTTGGGGGTACTCCATGAGGGATATGGGCGAGACCACTCCTGGAAAGTTCATCCGGGGAGTGTTCGGGGATCTTGGGCGTCAGCCAGCCGGCTGCAGCGGGACGGGAGAGTAGACAGTCCACTATGTCCGTACCTGAGGTGCTTCCCGGATAGTGGAGGGCGGGGCATCGGTGGTGCGGTAGCGGGCGCTGGCAGCGGCACATCACCCGCGGCGCTTTCTTGCCTGGGCGTGCCGGAAGCGGACGCACACCACTGCTGAACACGAATTTAGAGCGGGCCGACGGTGGTGGCAGTGCATAGCGGCGCCCATCTCGCAGACTTCGCGGCAGTTCGGCAGCGCCAGGGAACCCTGCCTCCCGTTGCCCGTGAGTCCCACCGACGAGATCGATGAGGTCACGCGACTGGAAACCAGGGGCACCAAGAACACCTGTGGGCTATACGAGGGTGCGCCTGCTAGCATGGGGATTACCTGCCACCGCCAACGGTTTCCGTCAGGCCGACGCGGGTCAGGCGAAAGCACAACGTGTGCGGAGGTTGCACCGAGGGACCCTGAGCACAACGACTGCCGTTAAGGAGGGGAATGTGAAGCACACTGCCACGCGGGTGCTGGTTGTTGAGGACGAAGACTTTATGGCGAATGCTCTGCAGGCCACCCTGGAGCGCGAGGGCCTGCAGGTGACGGTGGCCCAGGACGGCCGCACCGCCCTGAGTCTCGCCCGCAGCGAGGTGCCTGACCTGCTGATCCTGGACGTCAATCTGCCCGATATGAGCGGGTTGGACGTGGCCCGTCGGATCCGGGAGCACAGCCATGTCCCAATCTTGTTCCTGTCGGCCCGCCGGGAAGAGATCGATAAGGTGCTGGCGCTGGACGCGGGGGGCGACGACTACGTGTCGAAGCCGGTTGGGGTGGCGGAACTGACGGCGCGGGTGCGCGCCCTGCTGCGCCGCAGTAGCCTGGGGCCAACGCCCGCCGCCGCCGTTACCATCATCAGTGCTGGAGACATCCGTGTCGACCTGGGGTTGTGGGAGGCGCGGGTGGGCGACCGTGTTATCGACCTTGCCCCCCGGGAGTTCTCCCTGTTGGTAACGTTCCTCCGTCACCCGAACGAAGTGCTGCGGACCGCGGACCTGCTGAAGTGGGTCTGGGGCGAGCAATGGATTGGCGAGGAGGGCGTGCTCTACACCTACGTCCATCAACTGCGCCAGAAACTCCAGGGCGATCCTGCGGACCCAAGCCGTATCCAGACCGTCCGTGGTGTGGGGTACAAGCTGGTGCTGGCCTAGATGAACGCGCTGCGGTCAGGGCTTACCCTGCGCCTCGTGCTCAGTCACGTAGGTGTGGCAACTCTGGTGGCAATCGTGTTGAGCGTGTTTTTGTTCCAGGACATTCAGCAGCGCTGGCTCAACTCGCTTACCCGCACGCTGCTCGATCAGGCTAGGATCACCGCCGACGTCGTCGCAACCTCCATCGAGACCGACAAGCCCGAGGCGGTCCGAACCTACCTGCAGGCGTTGAACAACGCGGTCACCGTGCGCGTACTGGTCATCGACCGTACCGGCCACCTCCTCGGCGCCACCGAACCGGAGGAACAGGGCCTGACGGGGGCGCAGCTCAGTGCTGATGGCCTGGACCAAGCCCTGACGGGCGCGCGGTCAGAGGGGATCAGCACCACGGCGGGCGACCTCGTCTACGCCGCCGTGCCCATTGAGTTCCAGGGGCAGGTCATCGGCGCGGTGCGTACGTCCTACGGCGTCTCGGAGCTTGCCGACGCGTTTCAGTCGCTGCGCACCGGCATCGCCATCGGCCTCTTGCTCGCCGCGGGGCTCGGCGCGGCGGCGGCGCTGCTGCTGGGCTATCGGCTGGGCCAGCCGGCCAAACGCCTGGCGTTGGTGGCCGCGGCCATCGCCCAGGGCGACCTGACCCAGCGCATCGAGGCTCCCGGCAACGATGAGATCGGCCAGGCAGCCAAAGCGTTCGACGCGATGGTGGACCAACTCGCCGCCGAGCAGACCGAGCGCAGCGAATTGCTGGCCGCCGCCAGCCACGACATCCACACCTCCGTGAGCGGGGTGCGCCTAACCGTGGATCTGCTGGAGGACATCGAGAGCCTCCGCCCTGCCTCGCGTGCCCTCTTGCTGCGCGGTTTGAAGGCGCACTGCATTCGTTTGCAACGCCTGGCGGACGACCTGCTGGAGGCAGGGCGTATGGGCACCGGTCACGCCCGGCTGGAACTCTCGGACTTCAGCGCCCTGGCGGTGCTCGAACACGTGGTGGCCAGTCTGGAGGCTGAGGCGCAGGAGAAGGCGGTGACGCTGCGCCTGGACCCCAACCAGGCCGACTCTGCGCTCCGCAGCGATTTCACCAGGCTGGCTCAGGCCCTGGTCGACCTCACGGAAAACGGTATCCGGCACACCCCTAGGGGTGGCGCCGTCCGTCTGAGCAGCTCCGTGAGGGACGGGATCTGCCGGCTTTCGGTGCTGGATGGCGGGCCGGGCTTTCCCAATATCCCGCAGGGGGTGGTGACGCGCCTCGATGTGCGGCCCCGGCGATTCGCGAGTGGCCGTCTGGGCCTGGGTCTGAACATCGCCATCGGCATTGCCGGTGCCCACGGGGGTTGGCTGGAGGTGTTGAGCAATCCCGTCGAGGGGTCCCAGGTCTCGCTGGCATTGCCGGTCGACAAGACTCGTGCGCCTGACGACGTCGTGGCAAGCCGGACAGCTCAGTAGGCGGACGCCGGCGCGGGGCGGACGTTTGCTGCCCTGAACGAGTCGCACAACTGCTCGGAGGCTGGGCGGTCTTGCGGACCGCAAGACCCGTGTAGGTTCAGCTGCTTCTCAGACATCTATGAGCCGTACCACAGGGTGAACCACGCAGCTGTAGGGTAGCATTCCTTCATGGAATGGTATGACTGCCCGATTCGCTCTGAGATGAGGCGCTTGCTTCGTTTTTGGTTGCGCTTGCCCGGGCGGCGCATGCGTTCAGGCATCGCGCTGCCTTGGGCCCGGATAGCGGTGGCACTTCTCATGATCTGGACGCTGCCTACCTTCGGCTTGGCAACGCGCAGTTTGGATGCTCTGACCGTCGCGCGCAGTGAAGCGCTTCGAGCCGGCTCTGTGCACCTGCCCGACGGTACGGAGGTAGAGTACCGTCTTGTTGAAGCGCCAACGGCACACTTTCCGGCCCCCGTCGACTCCAACAGTCCGGTATTCCGGCACGATGGCAAGCTCACCGTCTTCAATTCGAAGAACGGCACCGAGGTAGCGACGGGAAGCTCGATTGCGACCCTTACGAGCCTTGGTCCGATTCAGTGCGCAGCGTGTCCCACATCCGGTGCTCTATGGCTCGAAGCTGTCTGGCACGATCTCGACCTCGCGCTGCTCTACGGGTGGTTCCACTTCGAACCCTGGGGCGGGGACTGTCAGACGGCTCCGGTCATCCTCGCAGCCACCTCGCGCGATGACGGGATGGCCTGGGACTACCAAGGCGAAGTAGTGCGCAACGGCTTTCCGCCTCAGTGCACTAACCAGAACGGCTTCTTCAGCGGCGGCAATGGCGACTTCTCCGTCATCCCCGATGTCCAGAACCAGTACTTCTATTTCCTCTTCACCAACTACGCAGGACCGCCGGAGGAGCAGGGCATCGCTCTCGCTCGGAGCACTTTCCAGGACCGTGGCCAGCCTGGCACGGTCCACAAGTATTTTGAGGGCGCCTGGGGCGAACCGGGCATTGACGGGCAGGCGACTGCCATATTCCCCACAACCACGGGCTGGAAGGGTCCGGTGGTCGATGCCTTCTGGGGCCCGAGTGTGCATTGGAACACCTACCTGGAGGCCTATGTGGTCGTGATGAATAGGGACCACACCGAGGTGGGCGCCTGGGACCAGGATGGCGTGTACGTGACCTTCAGCCGCGACCTGCTTAATTGGAGCGAACCGCAGAGCCTGCTCGCAACTGAACTGGCGTATCCCCAAGTGGTGGGCCTAGACGACGACGGCAACGACCTCACCGCAGGACAGGAGCCCCGTCTCTTCGTGGGGGGCGTCTCTAGTTGGCTCATGGCGTTCGAGGTGCTGCAACGCCCACCTGTCTTGCAGCCTCCCCAATCAGCGGTAAGCTGGCATCGAGCGCAACACGCGTCGCTTCATAGTGAGGGCCGAGGTCGTCGCTCGCATGAGCGTGGGCAGTAAGCGACTCACGCCTCCACTCCGGTTCATGCGTGACCTCGTGGGCAATGCGGGGCACTCGATCTTCCGCGCCAAGCGCGGCGCCAACGGCTCCAGCCGCTGATGGCCCGCCACAGCAGGTCCTCCTGCTCCGGGGTCTTGGGTGGGAAGAACTCGAAAGAGACGTATGGGGGCGCGGTTGGTACGTCGTGAGTCAGGGTGGGATAGGTCACCCGGCCAGTGTAGCAGCTAGGTCGGTACCAACCTGCTGCGGAGGGACGCTTCCGAGCAGTGAAGGACAACGCCCCAGGGGGAGAAGTACCTTGGTGGGACGCCAGTGTTGTGGCCAGACTCAGCGCAGGCGGTCTCTCCGAGTCCTGCGGGAGTTCGCGCAATCTGATGGAGTGCTACAACCACGAGATTGCTGAAGCCTCGACGCTCCGGCTAGTCGAGCCGGCCATGAGCGCCGCCCGTGAGCGCCGCCCGTGAGGGTGAAGCTTTGACTGACGCCAAAGCATGCCGGGGACAGAGGCTGCTGACCCATGCTGCTGACCCATGCTGCATAGAACCACTCATGGCCTAGCGCCCTTTGAAACGGTAAGATGATGTCCTCACAAAACCATGGGAGCCCTAATGGAGCGTCGGAAGGGCATCGTTCCGAGCGCACAACGTCTCTATGTATCGGTGTTCGTTGCTGGCCTTCTCCTGGGCAGCGGCATCGTGCTGGCCGAGCAGATGGTGGCGGCGGCCGTCCGGCCGGCGCCAGTCCTCGCCAAGGCAACCCCGCGGCCCACGCTACTGGACATCTCCGGCCAGGGAGCTCAATGGACGGACTGGGTGTACCTCCACGAGGGGCGGGCCCACGTGCTGCTCGAAGTCCCCAAGGACGAACAGGTGACGGTGCTGCTTTGGCACGAAGCGCTCCTACCGGGTCCGCTCACGCTGTTCGAGGGGACGACGCCCACGGGTATGATGCGAGCCCGCGTGGCATTTCACGTCCCAGGGACCGCGCAGTACGCCATCGAAGTGCGCGGCGCGAGCAAGTGGCGGGTGGTGGTCGAGCAGTAGCTGGAGGCCCGCAGGGGTGGGCCACGGCCTGCTGCTGCCGCTACACCACGGACCTTAAGGCCGACGTGGGCCGGTGACCAAGGGCGCAGTGATGCCTTCGCCGTTGCAGACCACGTTCACGACGCCGGCGCAGAGCGGCGTATCCGGGCGCAGCGACCATTGCCAGCACACCGTGCCATCATCGGAGGCCCAGGGCCTTCGTCGTTTGGAGCGCCTCGCTCACCGTTCCGGTAGCCAGGACGTGCTCCAGCGTGCAGTAGGTCTTCGGCCTGGTCATTACCACCACCTCCGCCACGCCGCCGGGGGTACTGCCGGGGGCCTTTGTCTATGGCTCTTATGACCTCAGGCAGTTGTTTCAGAACGCAGGGGTAGCCTTTGACGTCACAAGGGAAGCGCTATTAGCCAAGCTCAGTGGAGCCATCACGGCAAGGGGCACGTACCCGGTCCCCATGCATTTCTCTAACTGGCGGCCTGACGTCCCTTGGATAAAGGGCTTACAGCCAATTTTCACTTGGAGCGGGCAGGACAATGCCACTTTCGAGGAGTTGCTAAACGAACTCCTGGTCGGCAACGCGCGCTAGCACGCATAGCGATGGCTCGTCGGGCCAGGCAGTGAGGCGGGGAACGTTGCCGTTTGCCCTGCCTATCCACTACAGTAGTGTAGTAGTTCCTGGAAGAGTAGCCCAAGTACGACATGCAAGAACCATCCCACCGCAAGCCGACGCCCATTGCGCTCGAACGATTCCTCGGACCGTTAGAGGGCCGGGTCATGGGCGTGCTGTGGGAACGCGGCCCCAGTACGGTGCGAGACGTCTGGGAGGTGCTGAACACGGCTCGCCCGCTGGCCTACACCACGGGCATGACCATCCTGTCACGGCTGGCCGAGAAGGGCATCGTGGAGCGGGAGAGCACCGGGCGCAGCTACCGCTATCACGCCGCCAAGACTCCAGACGAGTTGTTGGCCGGCATCTCGCTGCGGCGGGTGGAGGAGGTCGTGTCGGATTTTGGGGAAGTAGCCATCGCGCAATTCGTGGACCGCATGAAGCGGTTGGACCCCGACCGCCTAAAGGAACTGCTCCGCGCAACTGAAGATATGCCGGAGGGAGGTGCGTAGCGTGCTATGGGCGAGTCGTAGCTTCTTGTTGTTCCCCTTGGTAGCCGCCGCCTTCGGGCTCGCGCTCCTGGTGGTGCTGCCTCAGTTGTTCCTGAAATTCCTCGAGAATGCCAGCAGCGTCTTGAGCAGCACCATAGCCCTCTGCGCCACCTTCCTCGCGCAAGTTCCGCTCCTGTCCTTCTTGTCGACGGGCTGCTTGGTTGCGTGCGTGTTCGCGCTTTCGGTCCTGTCCGGCACGATGAGCTGCTTGCAGCAGCTGCGCCGCACCCGGCGCTTCGTGGAGCGCGCTCTGGCTCACCGACTGTACGACCTGCCTGCCAACGTCGTCCCGCTGGCCGAGCGGCTCGGCTTGGCCGAGCGGCTGGACGTGGTGGCCCCGAGCGAACCCCTGGCTTTCTGCTACGGCCTGCGTCAGCCGAGGATTTGCATCTCAGTGGGCTTGATTGACTGCCTACCTCCCGAGGAGCTGGAGGCGGTCATCCTGCACGAGCGCCAGCACCTCACCCAACGTGATCCGCAACGGATCTTGTTCGTGCGGACCGTAACGGCGGCCTTCTTCTACCTGCCCGTCCTCAAGGAGGTCGAAAAGCATTTCCTGGTCTGCGCCGAAGTGGAAGCGGACCGTTCTGCTATCGAGCGGATGGGATCTCGGCGTTACCTGGCCGCCGCCTTACACCGCCTGCTCTCCGGGGTCGGGGGCAGGGCTCCGGATCAGCAGCTTGCCGTGGGGCCTTTCGACGCCACCCAACAGCGCCTCGATCACCTCGTAGGCCGCGGGACCATGACCCAGCCGCAATTCCGTTCCCCACACGTGTTCATGAGCCTTGCCAGCGTCACAGCTTTGGTGACGGCACTCGCGTGGATGCTGAGCGGCGCAACAATACCTGGCGCTACGTGTGTGGTAAGCGACGCGATGAATGGCCTCATGGCGTTGGCCCCCTCCGGCCCGTCCCTCTGGGCCACGCTGCTCTCCAGCGTTGGGTGTCTCGCGCTGCTCGCTCTCGCTCCCCGTCACCTGCTCCGCTCTTAGCCGGCCAAGGGCAAATCTGCCTGCCCGTCGAGCTTGACGTGCCACTCTAGAGTTACTACAGTAATGTAGTACTACCTAGTGGTCGTTCGGTGAAGGGAGATGCGGCAATGAAGCTGGTGGCGTTGACCTCCGCGTTTTGGCTAGCAGTCTTGTTCTTGATGGTCCAGGTAAATGGCCAGGCGCCCATCGTGGCGGTGCTGGCGGCGGGCCCGGTGGCGGCCGCCACCCCTGCGCCTGCTGCCACGCCCGCCCCCACGCCCGCCCCAACTTCTACGCCGGCCGCCCCCGCCAACGCTCTGGAGAAGATGCGCGAGCACATGGACGCGATGATGGGGCCGGGCGCTTTCGACGGAATGCCCAAAGCCATGGGCGCCGATGCCGACGCCAAGCTGCAGTCCTGCGCGTCGGGCATGGAGCGCTCGGGCAGCGGGACGCAGGGCTCTATGAGCGGCGGGATGCCCGGCAACATGGGGAACACCATGGACGGCATGATGAACGGAAACGGAAACGGATCGATGGGCGCCGGCATGATGGGCCGGTAGCTTCGAGATGCACATGGCCGGTATCGTCACGAGCAATGAGGATTGAGCTGTGAGCGTCAGCGCGCTCGGCATGAGCGACATGGGCCTTCGAGTGCGTTCGAGGTGGATGCTCGTGGGAGGGGTCGCGGTCGCCTTCGTGGGTGTCATCCTTTGGTTAGGCGGTGGCTCATTGCGGGAAGGGGTGCTCGTCTGGTACGCCCTGGCCGGCACGGTCAATGCCAGCCTCCAAGGTCCCCTCACCGGAGCGGTGGACCGTCGTGCCCTCCCCAGCCTTGCCGCATTGCTATTCGGCGTGCTCGGCGCCACCAGTCCCTGTCAGATCAGTACCAATGCGGCAGCCTTGGCGTATGCCGTTCAGGGGGGCACGGCTCCGGTCCGGGTTGGGAAGGCGGTCACCGGCTACGTGCTGGGCAAACTGCTCGTCTACGGCGTGCTTGGCGGCGGAGCGCTGCTGCTGGGGTCCCAAGTTGGCTCGACGGCGATTCCACTAATCCAGTTGATACGCCTGGCGCTGGGGCCGTTGATGTTATTGATGGGATTGGTCCTGTTGCAGCTTTTGAACCCCGGCGTTTTCATCGGTCATCGGTTCAGCGCCTGGCTGCGGGGTCGCGTACCTCAGAGTCCGTTGCCAGGTGGTTTCCTGCTGGGAATCGCGTTCGGGCTGGCCTTCTGCCCCACGCTGTTCCTGCTCTTCTTCAGCCTGACGATCCCGCTGGCACTTGCGTCCTCGTACGGGCTGCTACTCCCGTTCGTCTTCGCCCTCGGGACCACCATTC
>ORMF010995612.1_pt1 | contig 16258 bp, 9 predicted proteins | sample 1779871 | NCBI WGS metagenome assembly ORMF01 (sample SAMEA104232316, study PRJEB22302) | groundwater metagenome | biome: forest; feature: aquifer; material: groundwater | place: USA | collected 2011-08-07 | depth 5.4 m
GAGGGGAGAGGGAGTCGCGCCCGGCCTCAAATTCCAGCAGGTGCAGGGCGGTGAGTTCGCCGCCGAGGCGGGCCAGTGCGCGGAACAACTCCAGATTCCCGGTCAACGGCAGGCGCGGGAAATCTATCTTCAGAAACTCCGCGTAGCGGCTCCGGTAGCCGGGACTGTGAAACACTCCGTAGGCGTAGTGGAAGATGTCTTCGGGCGTCAGGCCATCGGGCAAACCGTGCGCGCCTTTCTGCGGCAACTTCAAACTCGCCGCCAAAGACTTCAGGAAACTTGGAGAAAAGTTGGGGCGGCGATTCGGGGAACGAGCAGCGCCTACGTCGCGTGAACCCAAATCAAAGCTCAACGTCTCGTCGTAGAGGTAGAGGGGGAATGCGGTGTTGATGTCATAACCGGCAACGGACTTGTGACCGACGAGTTTGTCCGTGCATAACAGATCAAATTTCTCCGCCGTTTGTCTCGTGGTTACGAGCGCGAGGTTGGCCTTCTGCATGTGTTGCATGGTTGGGAACGCCGGGGTTCCCATGAATCCCCGAGTTTGGCCAGTGTACCAAGTGTGGCGGAAATCGAACGGTCGGTATAGCAGTTGGTGAAACAAGTGTTGTCCCTTGTGGGCTAGCGCATCTGCTTTCGCTTTCGAGACTGTCCAGTCGCGGCTATCCTCGCCCGTCTGGTATTTGCCCCTCAATGATTCGACCGCGAGCGTTTGGAAGTCACGCACCGAGGTTTCGATCTCGGCGCGAGTGAAGTGGATCGACACGGCATCGCGCTCGGTCTTCACTCCGTTGCCCGAAACAGCGAAGATTTCCTTGAGCCCGAAAAGGTGTTCGTAATCTGCGGCGGCATCAAAATTCTTCGGCGCGAAGAAGAAGTGTGGCGCGGCGAGGTCCGGGACGCTCCATTGTCCAGACGCCAAACTTGCTTCGTGCAATACCGCATACTTCCCTGAACGGATTCCCCAGAGGTCTTGATAGCGTACGGTGCTCGGTTTCCGTGCGGGGATTCTGGTCGCTATGGTGATTGCAACTCCCTGCTGAATATCGAAGATATTCTCGTCCGCCGAACCGTCTGGGCATTTCTCTTTCTTTTTGGAGCTGCCGTGCAAATTCAAGACATGCAGTCGGCTGAGTGTGCCGAGCAAGCATTCGCGCAGCCGCCGGTGTGTGATCCCATCAATAAATGAGTTGTTCGTGATCATCCCGATGATTCCGATGCTTGTCGCATCGACGAGCCACTGGGCAAAACGGATGAATTTGATGTAATCGTCGTCGAGGTTCAGCTTCTTCTCGTCGAGGCCGCGCTTGTAGTCTTCCAAGAGGGATAGGATGAAGGGGATTCTGTTGAGTTGGCCGAAATTGGCATACGGCGGATTGCCCATGACGACGGTAAAGCGTTTGGTGCGCTTGACGGCGTTGACTGCGGCGGCTTCGTGGGCGAGCGCGGGAAAGAAGTCTGCGAATTGTTGGGTTTGGAAACCGGACGGGGGTTCAAGCGTGTTCGTGAGGTAGATGTGGGCGCGGCCATCGAACTTGAACAGGTAGTCGGTCTGGCCGAGTCGTGCGTTGATCTCGGAAAATTTCAGTGCGAGCTTCATGTGGGCGATAGTGTAGGGCGCCATCATGAGTTCGTAACCGTAGAGGCGCGGTAGCAGCGCGGCGGGAACGTATTCATTCCAGTAGGAGGTGAAGCTGCGATGGTGGAGTGGGGAACGCCCGCCCTCATTTCCATCCGCACAGGCTTGGGCCAGCGTCTGCCCGCTCACCCCGGCCCTCTCCCCCTCCGAGGGGGAGAGGGAGTTCCCCGGAGAACGCTTCCGTGCCGGGAGAATGGGCATTCCCTGGAGGCCGTGCTTTGCCCATTTAGCCTGCAAGTGCTGGAAGATGACCTCGATCGTTTCGTCGAGGAACGTGCCGGTGCCGGTGGCGATGTCGAGGATCAGCACGAAGAACTCATCGGGCGAGAGGTCCACTTCCTCGCCTTCGGCTTTGCCCGCCTTGGGCACACGGATTTTGGGCAGCTTGAGGGCGGGATGCTTTTTCAGCATGTCGCCCCAGGTGATGGTGGAGGCGAGGCCGTCCTCGATACCGAATTCCTTTTGCAGCAGTTCGTGGACGCCGCGGACGATGTAGGAGACGGCCGGTTGCGGGGTGTAGAAGACGCCGCGCTGGATTTTCTTCTGCCGGTCGTAGGCGGCGAGGAAGTGTTCGTAAAAATGGATGACGGGGTCTTCGTCGCGGGTGCGGTTGCCGAAGTCGGCCTTCACGGCGTCGGCATTGGAGCGATTCAGGACTTCGACCACGTCCTGGATGCCGAGTTCGTCGAAGTCGAACGCGCTCTGGCGTCCGGCGAGGGCGAGGAACGTGCCGAGGAGTTCGCGGAGAAAGGGATTGGTGGTCGGCACCATGTCCACGAGGTTTTGCGCGGAGATGGCGGCGCGGGAGAAGCGGGCGATGAGCAGGCGGTAGGAGATGGTTTGCGCGATGACATCGGCAAAGTCGTCTTCGGTGAGATCGTGGATGAGCGCGGCCTTGAACGCGGCATAGAGGCGGCGGAGCGGGCCGCGCTCGGACTCGCGGGCGAGGATGGTGCGGGCGCGGCGGCGGGTGGCGTCGGCGAGCCGGGCGAGTTCCTCGACAAGTTCCGTGGTAGTGGTGATGACTTCGCGGTGCTGGAGCGTGAAGGCGGAGGACCATTGGGCGCGCCACGCATCGAGGCCAGTGGTTTTGGGCGGCCAGCGGAGTTTGTCGGCCAGGGTGCGGTGGGCGTCCACGAGATGCAGGACGGTGTCGCCGTCGTCCCAGCCGAGAACTTTCAGGATCGGGAGATCGCCGGGGCTGTCGGGCGGCTGCGAGAAATGGGCGAAGGTGATGGCGCGATCGGATTCCTCGCCGTAGGCGGAAATGAAAAGCAGATCGTGTAGGTGCCAGGCGCGCTGGCTGGCTTTTTTGGCGTCGGCGCGTTTTTTCAGGACCAAGTTGCCGAGGATACGGCGGAGCATGACGACGGGCAGACGCTTTTTCTCGAAGTTGACCCAGAAGACGCCCCACGGCTGGCGCGAGTCGAGCGGGCGGAGTTGCTTGATTTCCTTGATGTGAACGGCGGTGGCGGCATCGAAGCCGAGTTCTTCGGGCGCGTACTGGAAGGTGACATCATCTTCGACGGCGTCCTGGTCAACGGGCCAGTCATCACCAGCCGCTCGATGAGCATGAGGCCGATAAAGGTCTTGCCCAAGCCGACGCCGTCGCACAGGAACGCGCCGTTGTAGTTCTTCGCGATGTGGTAGAGGGACGCGTAGCCATCTTTTTGGTACTGGTCGAGGATGGCGTGGATTTTTGATTGCTCCTTTTCCCATTCGCTGGCGGTGAGTTCGTGGCGGCGGAACAATTCGTCGAGCGCCTTGGCGTACACGTCGAAAGGCATGTATTCGCGAATGTGGTGCTCTACGACCGCGAGAATGTCCGGCGTGATGTTTTCCGCCTCCTGCCAATGTTGCTCATACCAGTCTTGCAACTGGCGCACGTCGCCCGCAGCCTTGACCTGGATGTTCAGTTCGATGTTTTGCGTGAGGCCGGGGAGGGTGAAATTGCTAGAGCCGACGAGGGCGACGGAGCCGATCACGGCCACACGCGGGTGGGTGATGTAGGCTTTGGCGTGGAATTTTTTCTTCGCGTAGGCGCGACATTCGATTTTGCCGTCCCGCAACGCTTGAACGATGGCGGCAACGCCGGTGAGAAAGTCATTCTTCTCCTTTTCAGCTTCGATGCTGTCGTTGAGGCGCACCGTGATGTCTTTTTTGAGGCCGTCGAGAATGGCCTGACGTGTGCGCGCCGAAACCTCGTTGCCCATGAGGATGCGGATTTTGTCGAGCTTCTGCCACTGGCCGTCGAGGGCGAGGAGCGCGCCGATCTCGAAATAGCCGGTTGCGATGTCGAAGGCGCTGGCGATCTCGGTCCAGTCCTGAAGATACTTCAGCCCCTTCCAGTTTTCGTCGCTGTTATCAACGATGAAGAGTTCGCCGCCGGATTGGGGAGCTTCAGTCATGGCTCAGTGGCTACAGCTTGATTTCGTTTCGGCATGGAGCTTTTGTCTGATGCGGCTGAGACTAGCGGAGCGACCGGCGGTTGCAAAGCGGAGTTTGAACGACAAGCACGGCCAGATCGTCAATCGCAGCGCGCTCTTGAAGGAAGTGGAAACGGACACCACCGCGCTCGTGGAATCTGTGAATGACATGGATGACATGGCTTTGCAATTCGACGGCACGGAAGCTGGCAAGCGATTCGTCGAAGCCTGGAAACGCGCCCGCATCATCGTGGACACCGGTGGCGGTCACACTCCACCCATACCGCCGCCGCCCACGCCGCCACCGGCATAAAGGTAGGGCTGCGTTGCGGCGCGGCCCAAAATATTTGGGACGAGCGGCAGCTCGTCCCTACCCAAAAACGCAACCCCGACGCTTGAAAGAGCGCCGGGGTTTTCATTTGGAACGTCAAGAGGTGCCAAGTGGTTTGAAAATGTACCACGACCGGGATGTGTCTGCGCTTGCTACGGGCAAGGGGGATTTGGAAAGCTGTGCGCTATCGAATTCATGGATTTGATTGAGCGCACCATCCGGGTCAACTGGCAACATCGCGTGGTGTTTGCCGACGGTATTTTCAACCCCGCCAACAAAGTGTTGCGCGATATTTTGGGCGGCGCCGGCAGCCTGGGGCGGGTGTTGATCGTGCTGGATGAAGCGCTGGCAACCGCGCAACCCGGCCTTTCCGCTGCGATCACGAATTATTTCACCGCTCACCAAGACGTGCTGGCGCTGGTTCATCCGCCGATGATTTGCCCGGGCGGCGAGCAGGCCAAGGCCTCCTGGTCGCAGGTCGCCGAGATTCACACCGCGATCAATCGGTATCACATTGACCGGCACTCCTACTTGATTGCCGTGGGGGGGGGCGCGTTGTTGGACATGGTCGGACTCGCGGCGGCCACGGCGCATCGCGGAGTGCGACACGTCCGGATTCCCACGACGACGTTGAGCCAGTGCGATTCGGGTGTCGGTGTGAAGAACGGCATCAATGCCTTCGGCAAAAAGAATTTCATCGGCACGTTTGCGCCACCGTTTGCGGTCATTAACGATTTCACCTTGCTTGGCACGTTGCCGGAACGCGATGCGCGCGCCGGCTTCGTGGAGGCGGTCAAGGTTGCGTGCATTCGCAGCCGGGAATTTTTTGAAATGCTTGAAAATGACGTGACCGCGTTGGCGAAGTTTGAGCCGGACGCCATGCGTAAGCTCATCCGGCGTTGCGCTGAGCTGCATGTCAATCACATCGCTACCAGCGGGGACCCGTTCGAGTTTGGGTCGGCCCGTCCGCTGGACTTCGGCCACTGGGCGGCGCACAAGCTGGAGCAGATTTCCAACTTCACCCTGCGGCATGGCGAAGCCGTGGCGATCGGCGTGGCCCTGGATGTGATTTATTCCCGGCGCGCGGGTTTGCTGTCCGCAGCGAGCGCCGAGCGGGTGTTGGGCTTGCTCGAAACTCTCGGTTATGAACTGTTCGTCGCCGACCTGGTGCGTGCGAACGCGCAACGGGAGTTGCTCGTGCTCGAAGGACTGGAGGAATTTCGCGAGCATCTGGGCGGCACGCTGGCCATCACGCTGCTGAAGGACATCGGACAGGGATTGGAAGTGCCGGAAATGGATCGGATCATGATTGCCGAGGCCATCAACGAATTGCAGGAGCGTCAGCAAGCTGGCCGGCGAAGCAATTCAACTCCCAAAACAATTCCTGAAGCGTGACACGCACTGCGGTCATTAACGTCGTTGGCTTGTCCGAGTCGTTGCTCGGCGCGCACACGCCCTGCATCAACGCCTTCCGGCAGCGCGGCGCGTTGGGCCGGATCACCCCGGCGTTTCCCGCCGTTACCTGCACCGCGCAATCGAATTACCTGACCGGTCGGACCCCGGCGGAGCATGGCATCGTCGGCAACGGCTGGTACCATCGTGAACTGGCCGAGGTTCAGTTCTGGAAGCAATCGAACCATCTCGTGGCGGGGAAAAAGCTTTGGGAGACTTTGCGGGAAGCCGATCCCAGTTTTACCTGCGCGCAGCTTTTCTGGTGGTTCAACATGTATTCCAGCGCGGACTGGTCCATCACGCCGCGCCCCATGTATCCGGCGGATGGCCGGAAGCTTTTCGACATCTACGCCTGGCCGTATTCCATCCGCACCGACATCAAGCGCGACCTCGGAGAGTTTCCGTTCCCCGGCTTCTGGGGGCCGGCGGCGGGTGTGGATTCAAGCCGGTTTTCCGCCGACGCGGTATCGCGTTGGATTGCGGAATCCGCCAAGTGGATCGAGCGCAAGTTCACGCCGACACTCAATTTGATTTACCTGCCGCATCTGGATTACAACCTCCAACGCTTTGGGCCGAATCACCCGGTGATTGCCTCCGACCTCCGGCGGATTGACGCAATTGTGGGCGATCTGCTGGCCTTCTTCGCGCAGCAGTCCGTGCAAGTGGTGCTGCTCTCGGAATACGGCATCAGTGCGGTGGACACGCCGGTGCATCTGAACCGGCTGTTTCGCGAACGCGGCTGGCTGACCGTGAAGGAGGAGCTGGGGTGCGAATTGCTCGACGCTGGTGCGAGCCGCGTCTTTGCCGTTGCCGACCATCAAGTGGCGCACGTTTATGTGAATGATCCCGCGCTGGAAAGCGCCGTCCGCTCGCTGTTGGAAAGTCAGCCTGGCATCGCGGAGGTGTGGGCAGCGACGGGAAAAAGGGCGCAGGGTATTGATCATCCGCGTGCCGGGTATCTCATCGCCGTGGCCCGCGACCGCGCGTGGTTCACTTATTATTACTGGCTGGACGACCGTCGTGCTCCCGACTTCGCGCGCACGGTGGACATTCATCGCAAGCCCGGTTACGACCCGGTGGAACTTTTTCTCGATCCGAAGCTCCCGCTAGTCAAAGCCCGGATTGCGTGGCGTTTGCTGCAAAAGCGACTCGGTTTTCGGATGCTCATGGATGTCGTCCCGCTCGACGCCTCCCTGGTGAGGGGTTCGCACGGTGTCACGCCGGCCAATCCGGCGGAGTGGCCGCTGCTGATCAGTTCGCGGTCGGACTTGCTGCCGCGATCGGCGATCAATTCGACGGATGTATTTGAGGTGTTACGCAACCACGTTGTGGGAATGGAGTGAGTTTTCGGCAGAATGGGCAACCATGGTGGGGACAGGTGATTGGAAAGTCGCCCGCCGCTTCCAGTCGCACCCGGCTCGCAAGTTAGCCTTGACAGGCACGGGTCAATTTCGGAGCAATATGCGCGACATCAATCCGTTCACCTGTTCTGGCGGCTGCGTAGCGCCGCTGAAATCGGGTGGCGGGAATTAAATGAACCAGAGAAAAATCAACGTTGCCATCGTCGGACTGGGTTTCGGCGCGGAATTTATCCCGCTGTGGCAGAAACATCCCCACACGACGTGTCACGCCATTTGCCAGCGCGATGAAGCCAAGCTCGAGGCCGTGGGCGACTACTTTGGGGTCGCGCGCCGTTACCCGGACTTTGCCGCAGTGCTGAAGGATCCGGCAGTGGATGTGGTCCATATCAACTCGCCGATACCGGACCACGCTTGGATGTCCATCGCCGCACTCAAGGCGGGCAAACACGTCGCCTGCACCGTGCCGATGGCCACGAACATCGCCGACTGCAAAAAGATCGTGGATCTCGTCAAGCAGACCGGGTTGAAATACATGATGATGGAGACGGTCGTGTATGCCCGCGAATACCTCTTCCTGAAGGAGCTGCTCGACGCCGGCAAGCTGGGCCGGCTCCAGTTCGTGCAGGCAAGTCATCAGCAGGACATGGACGGCTGGCCCAATTACTGGCCCGGCCTCCCGCCGATGTGGTATGCGACGCACTGCGTTGGGCCCGTCGCGGGCTTGATCGGCCAACCGGCGGAATATGTGAGCTGTTTTGGCAGCGGCACCGTGCGCCAAGAACTTCAGAAGCATTACGGCTCGCCGTTTGCCGTCGAGACCGCGCACCTCAAGTTCCACGGCACGGACGTTAGCGCCCGGATCATTCGCTCGCTCTTTGACACCGCGCGGCAATATCGCGAGAGCATTGATGTTTACGGCAGCAAGGCCTCGGTTGAATGGCCGCTGGTCGAACACGAACCGCTGGTTCTGCACACGGCCAAATTGCCCGAGGCGAAAATTCCCCGGCCGGTCAAGTGCCCCGACTTCGCGAAGCGTCTGCCGGGTAGCATCGCCAAATACACGAAGCAAGGGGTCTATGACGCCAGCAAGAAGAAGCACCTTAGCTTTACGCAAGGCAGCGGCCACGGGGGCAGCCACCCGCATCTGGTTCACGAATTCGCGATGGCGCTCGTCGAGCAGCGCGACCCGTTTCCGAACGCGCAGCAGTCTGCGAACTGGACGTGCGTTGGCCTGTGCGCGCACCAGTCGGCACTCAAAGGCGGCGCCATTGTGCGGCTGCCATCCTTCACGCTATGATTTCCCTCCGAAACCAAAACAATAACCAACCAACAAACAAACTATGAGCAGTGCAACAGTCAGCAACGAAGCAATCGCACCGAATGCCAAACGACTCCTTTGGGCCGGCTTCATGGCCATTCTCGCCGCCGGGGTCGGCTTTTCCATCCGCGGCGGTATCCTGGGCGATTGGGGTACTCAGTTTGGTTTTACCCAAAGCGATCTGGGTAATATTACCGGCGGCGGTTTGACGGGGTTTGGTATTATCATTCTCCTCGGCGCTTTGATTGCCGACAAGGTCGGCTACGGCAAACTGATGATCTTCGCCTTCACCATGCATCTGCTTTCGGCCATCGTTACGCTGGCGGCGACGCCTATCTATAATTCCATGGTGGCCACCAATCCCGTCGGCGCGAAGAACGCCGCTTACCAATGCTTGTTTTGGGGCATGTTCATATTTGCGCTTGGTAATGGCACCGCGGAGGCCGTCGTGAATCCGTTGGTGGCGGCCTTGTTTCCCAAAAATCGGACTCACTACTTGAACATCCTGCATGCCGGTTGGCCGGGTGGATTGGTGGCGGGTGGCCTCGTTTCGTACTTCATGGTAGGGAAGGTGAAGTGGGAAATTCAAATGTCACTGTTCATGATCCCGGTCGTGTTCTACGGCTTGATGTGCCTCAAGCAGAAGTTCCCCAAATCGGAGGCCAGCGAGCATGGAGTCAGTTTCTTCGACATGCTGCGGGAATTCGCCGCCCCATTGCTGCTCTTGTTGCTCGTGATTCATGGGTTGTTAGGTTACGTGGAATTGGGAACGGATAGCTGGATCAGCAACATTACCGGCAACATCCTTGCCAGCCGGGAACACGGTCTCCTGTTGTTCGTTTACACCTCGACGCTCATGTTCATTCTCCGCTTCTTCGCGGGGCCGATCGTTCACCGGATTTCTCCGCTGGGCTTGCTGTTTGTGGGTGCGTCGTGCGGGGCAATAGGTCTGACATTGTTGGGAAATGCGACCACGGGATTGTTCGTCGTGATCGCGGCAACCATTTACGGCGTCGGCAAGACTTTTCTATGGCCGACCATGCTGGGGGTTGTTTCAGAGCGTTTTCCGAAAGGCGGCGCGATCACGATCGGAGCTATGGGGGGGATCGGGATGCTCGCAGCCGGTTTGCTTGGCGGCCCGGGAATTGGTTATAATCAGGATTACGCTGCCTCCAACGATCTCAAACAAAAGGCCCCGGCGGTGTACGATCAGTACAAGTCAGAGTCGAAGAACAAATTCCTGTTCTTCCCGGAAATTCAAGGACTGGACGGGAGCAAGGTCGGAGCGATTCGTGGCAAGGCGGCGGATGTCCGCACGCCCGAGGAAGCACAGGTTCACGATGCCGATCTCCACGGTGGCCGCACGGCGTTAAAAACCACCGCTGCTGTTCCGGCGACCATGGCCGTGCTTTATCTTCTGCTCATTCTCTACTTCAGGACCAAGGGCGGCTATAAGCAGGTGCATATCGCAGGCACCGGCCACGGAGCCAAAGAAGTGGTTTAGAACTTGGCATTGTCGTTTCCTAAGGGCGGCTCGCGGGAGCCGCCCTTTTTAAGTCGAAGAATTGAATTGAAGCGCCCTTGAATACATCCGCTCCGCACTATGCCGAATCCCTGGACTGGAAAAGGTAATCCTTACACACGCAAGGAGGTCGTTGACCGGCTCCGTGCCACGCTCAAAAAAGGCAACGCCATCATCGCCGCCGGCGCGGGCACCGGTATCAGCGCCAAGTTCATTGAGCGCGGCGGCGCTGATCTCCTCATCATCTACAACTCGGGCCGCTTTCGCATGATGGGCCACGGGTCCACCTGTGGTTTGATGGCGTACGGCGACGCCAACGCCATCGCCATGGAGATTGGCGAATACGAAGTGCTGCCGGTGGTCGAGGAAGTGCCGGTGATTTGCGGCGTTCACGCCACCGACCCGCGCCGCCGCATGTGGCATTGGCTCGGCAAGGTGAAGGAGATGGGTTTCAGCGGCGTGAACAATTTTCCCACGCACACCATCGTGGACGGCCACTTCCGCAGCGTGCTGGAAGAAACTGGCATGAGCGTACAAAAGGAATACGAGATGGTCGCGCTCGCCCGGCGGATGGACCTGTTCTCGGTCGTCTATGTCGCCACACCGGAGGAAGCCGTTGAAATGGCCAAGGCCGGCGCGGATGCGATCATTGCGCACGTCGGCACGACGGTCGGCGGCAGCATCGGCGTGAAGAAAGCGGTGGTTACCTGGGACTTCACGATCCAGCGCACGCAGGAAATCATTGCTGCTGCGAGCAAGGTGCGAAAGGACATTTTCTTTCTTTGTCACGGCGGCCCGATCAACACGCCGGCGGATGCGGATCGCGTGATGCAGAACACCGATGCCGTCGGTTTCGTTGGCGCCAGTTCGCTGGAGCGCATGGGCGTCGAAGCGTCCCTGACGAACCTCACCCGCGAGTTCAAAAAACTGAAAGCGCCAGCGGCGAAGATGTTCGGCAAAGCAAAAAGAAAAACGGACGAAGCCGACTGAAGCGGCACGAACCATCATGCCACGCGACATACACCAGGCTGATTCCCTCTCTCCCGCCGAGGGGGAGAGGGTTAGGGTGAGGGGGCTTCGGCGGACGCGTACCACTGAAGCCTGTAATTTTGCCCGCCATCTCCGCCGCGAGTCCACCGATGCCGAGAAGCGCCTCTGGCGTTTGCTCCGCGCCCGGCGCTTTGCAGAATTCAAATTTCGTCGCCAATATCCGTGCGGCATCTACTTCCTGGATTTTTTTTGCGTCACAGCGCGGCTGGCAGTGGAACTCGACGGCGGCGGGCACGGCTTTCCCGATCAGCGTGTCCGCGACGAAAAACGAAATCGTTTTTTGGCGGAGCAAGGCATCAAAGTGCTGCGTTTTTGGAACCACCAAGTGCGGCGGGAAACTGAAAGCGTCCGGTTTGAAATCTGGCATGCTTTGATGGAGCGGACTGGACGGACGCAAGGAATCGCAAACTTCCTCCTAAAACACCCGGCACCCCTCACCTCAATCCGCTCCCCTCGGAGGGGAGAGGAGGCCAGCGGTCGTGCAGTTGACTCGATCACACCATGCCTCCACTGAAACTTGCCTTCCCAGACCGTCGCTTTGTCACCGCCGCCGAGAAGGTGGATTTCCCCGGCCCGTGGGCGTTGGAAGAATGGCTTTGCCGTTCGGACGTGGTGCCGAACCAGGACTTGCTGATGGTGCGGGCCAACATGGAAGCCGGACTGTCACATCCGTTCCATACGCATCCGACGCGCGAAGAAATTATTTACGTTTTGTCCGGCCGCGCGGAGCAATGGATTGGCCAGGAGCATCGCGTGCTCGGTCCCGGTGAGATGGTTTTGATTCCCAAAGGCGAGGTGCATGGCACTTACAATCCCTTCCGCGAACGGCTCGTGTTCCTCGCAATCCTTGCACCGGCCAAAGCGCCCGAGCCGGGGATCGTGGATGTCTCTTCTGAAGAACCGTGGGCTTCGCTTCGCCAAAAACTGCATCTGCCCGGCTGCACCTGAATCCGATTCCAAAAATAATACATGAAACGAATTGTTCACGTCCTCCTCGTCGCAACCCTCCTGGCCGGATTGATCTCCGCCCACGCCGCCGAACCGCTCCGCGTCTTCATCCGTGCCGGCGTCAAGACCCACGGCCCGAATCTGCACGATCATCCGCGCTTCCTGGCGGATTGGACCAAGCTGCTCACCGAGCGCGGCCTCAAGGTGGACGGCGATCAGGATTTTCCCGAGGCGGCGCAGCTTGAGAAAACCGACGTGCTCATCATCTACGCGGCGGACGGGATGAAGATCGCGGGCGAGCAGCGGGCGGATCTGGAGAAGTTTCTGCGGCGCGGCGGCGGGCTGGTCGTGATTCACGACGGCGTCGTCAGCGGGGACCAGCACGCGTGGTGCAAGTCCATCATCGGCGGCGCGTGGCGCTGGCCCAGCGCAGACTTGCCCAAGGAAAAAGCGACCAAGTGGCTCGAAGGCGAGGTCGGCCTCTGCTGGCTGGATACCGAGCACCCGATCAGCCGCGGCTTGTCGAACTTTGATTGGAAGGACGAAATTTATTACGACCTGGACCTCGCGCCGGACATCGGGGTGCTGGCGACGAGTTTTCACAACGTTCGCATCATTGCCCCGCAAATCTGGACTTACGAAAAAACCCTGGCCGGTGGCACCGCGCCGTACCGCGCGTTCGTCAGTTTGCCCGGGCATGAATACGATTCATTCAACGCGCCGCAATATCGCACGGTCTTGTTGCGCGGAATCGCCTGGGCCGGCAAACGCGCCAATGCCGACGAGTTTTGCAAGCCGGAGGAACTCGCGTCGCTTCGCTACCCGCCCGGCGGCCCGCTCCCCGCCAGGGAGGCCATGAAGACGTTCAACCTGCATCCGGAGTTTAACGTCTCGTTGGTCGCGGACGAGAACGTCGCCGAGAAAATCATGTCGCTCGATTGGGATTCGCAGGGCCGGCTGTGGGTCGTCGAAACGCCGGAGTATCCCGGGGGCCGTGATATTCACCCGAGCGATGCGAAGATCGCACCGTGGCGCTTGCGCGATCCAGACCACTTTCCGGTCGGCGGCAAAGAACCGCGCGCCGGCCGCGACCGCGTCTCCATTCTCGAAGACACGAACGGTGATGGCATCATGGACAAGAAGACGGTCTTCGCCGATGGCCTGGAGTTGGCAACCTCCGTCGTGTTTTACAAGGACGGGGTGATCGTTGCGCAGGCGCCGGACATTTTGTGGATTCGCGACACCGATGGCGATGGCAAGGCCGACAAGACGGAAGTGCTTTACACCGGTTGGGGCACGATGGACGCCCATGCCGTCATCAGCAACCTGCGCTGGGGACCGGACGGCTGGATTTACGGCAGCGTCGGCTACAGCGGCGGGGAGGTGACCTCGGCGGACGGCGCGAAGAAGTTTGGCCACATCTCAGCAGGCTTGTATCGCTTCCGCCCGGATGGTTCGGCCATCGAACAGGTCGCCGCCGGGTCGTGCAACACCTGGGGCTGCGAAATCGCGCCCGACGGCGAAATCTTTTTCAGCACCGCCACCTGCGGCGAACCGATCCTGCACGTCGTGTTGCCGGAAAAGATCATCAGTCGCGCGGGGGTGCCCGGCGTGCGCGCGGTGAAACCGATCATGGAGGAAAACAAAGTCTTCCCCGCGCGCCAGGAAACCCGGCAACCGTATCTGCAAATTGACTGGGTCGGTGCGTGGACGGCGGCGTCCGGTGCGTGCATTTACGACGGCGGTGCGTGGCCGGCCAAGTGGCAGGGGCCGTCGTGGTCATTCTTCCTTCATGAGCCGACGGTCTGGCTGATGCACCACGAATTCCTCGACCCGTCCGGCGTCAGCTATCAAGGCCGGCGCGAGGAAGGGCGCAAGGAAACCCATTTTCTGACCAGCACTGATTACTGGTTCAAACCGATCCACAGTCGCGTCGGCCCGGATGGTGCGCTTTACCTCGTGGATTTTTACAACCAGATCGCCGTCCACAACGACACGCGCGGTCCCGCCCACGGCGCGCGCGGCGCCGCCACCCGCCCCGACCGCGATCATCACTTCACGCGCATCTACCGCATCCAGCACAAGCAGGCCCAACCGCTACCGGCCTTCGATCTCAATCCGAAAAATCCGGCGAAGCTCGTCGAGCTGCTCGACCATCCGAACGGCTGGGTGCGCGCGACGGCAAACCGGTTGCTGAGTGAAGGGGCGGGCCGCTCCGTCCCCAGTGCGCTGGAAGCCAAGACGGGCAATGCAAAAACCGCCTATGGCCGGATGCAAGCGTTCTGGGTGATGCACAATTTGAATCTGCTCAACGACGATTTGCTGGCGGACGGATGCCGCGACACGGACGCCGTCGTCCGCAAGAACGCCTTGCGCATCGCGGCGGAGCAGAACAACTCCACCATCGAGCCGCCGCTGGAACTGTTGCGCCCGTTGTTCGCCGACGCCGATCCGCGCGTGCGCTTGGCGGCGCTGGTGGTCTGCACCACGCTCACGGCAAACCGCGATTTGGCCGACGCGATGGTCGAGGCCTGGCCCTCGTTCAAGAATCCGCATCTCGAAATGGCAGCGCTCGCTGCCACGGCCCAAGACCCGTTGTTATTCCTCGAAGCAGCGTTGGACGCGAAAGAGCCGGCGCTGCTCGCCGCGATGATTCCGCAACTCGCGCGGCAGGTAGCCAATCAGAACCGGCCGGATTCCGCGCGTGCGCTCGTCCTCGCGCTCGCTGGCAAACGCGCGTCCACCGACGCGCTCAAGGCCGCCGCGTTGCAGGCGCTGACGGTGAATCTCAAGCCGGAGGTGAAGCCCGCGGCGGACGCCGCTCTCGGCAGCGCGTTGAAACAACTGCTCGCTTCCGACCTGACCGCCGGCGCCGTGCTGCCGTTGATCGCGCGCTGGAATTTTGCGGACCAAGTCGGTGACGCCGCGAAGGCGGCGGTCAGCAAAGCCGAGGCTCGACTCACGGACAAATCGTTGCCGGACGAAGAACGTGCCCAGATCACCGTAAACCTCCTCGGCGTCCGCAGCTTGGACGCCAGCATTGTGCCCGCGGTGGCGGCGCTCGTAGCCGGCGATGCGAGTCCGGCCTTGCAGCGGCGCGTGATCGAAGTGCTCGGCACCACGGGTGAACCAACTGCCGGACAAACGCTGGTCGCCGCCCTGCCCAAGCTGGAACCGGAACTCCGGGAGACAGCATTCGGCCAGTTGCTCAAGCGTGCCGACTGGTCGGAGGCCGTGGTTCAGGCACTCGCGGATCGCAAGCTCGATCCGGCGTTGCTGGGGCCGGCGGGTCTTCACCGTCTGCGCACGCACGCCGATGCCGCCGTCGCCCGGCATGCGGTGGCGGTGATCGAGGAACTTCGCGGGCCCGCGCAGAAAGAGAAGGACGCTCTCATCGCGAAGTTTCGCCCGGAGGTGGTGAAATCCGGCAGCGCCACCAACGGCGCGAAACTTTTTACCCAGAACTGCGCGCCGTGTCACAGGTTCAAGAACGAGGGCGCGGATTTCGCCCCGAACCTCAACGGCATGGGCGCGCACGGCCCGGAGGAATTGCTCGTTCACATCGTGGATCCGAACCGCGTCGTCGAGCCGAACTTCATCGCCGTGAACATCGAGACGAAGGATGATCTCAGTTACGACGGCATCGTGCTGCGCGAAAACAGCAGCGCGGTCGTCTTGCGCAACCAGACCGCCGAAACGGAGATTCGCAAGGACAACATCAAATCCCGCCGCAACACCGGACGCTCACTGATGCCCGAAGGCTTCGAGCAACTCGGCGCCGAAGGTTTGCGCGATTTGCTGACCTATCTGTGCGCCGACGAAAAGCGTTTCCGCATGCTCGACCTCAGCGCCGCGTTCACGGCGAACACTACGCGCGGCATTTATTTGACGCTTGAGTCGCGCGAGGAATCGCTGAGTTTCAAAAAGTGGGGCGCGCTCAAGCATCGCGACGTGCCCTTCGACATCGTCAGCCCACAGCGCGCGCCCACGGGCAACAACGTGCTCGTGCTGCAAGGCGGCGCCGGCATCTCGCAGAATTATCCCCGACAGGTCGAGGTAAAGGTCGGTCTGGCGGCCACGCGACTGCATTTCCTGGGGGCGGCGGGCTGGGGCTATCCGCTCGGCAAGAAAGACGAACCGGTGATCAAGATCACCGTGCATTTCGCCGGCGGCGACACCGAGGAAATCGTGCTGCGCAACGGGGTGGAGAC
>ORMF010362199.1_pt1 | contig 16253 bp, 13 predicted proteins | sample 1779871 | NCBI WGS metagenome assembly ORMF01 (sample SAMEA104232316, study PRJEB22302) | groundwater metagenome | biome: forest; feature: aquifer; material: groundwater | place: USA | collected 2011-08-07 | depth 5.4 m
CCAAGCCGAGTGAGCACTCGAGGTCCATGCTGCTCGACGAGACGAACCAACCACTTGGGGATCATTGAGGCTTACGTTGTTCTCGCGTAGGAACGGCACGCACCGAAACGCAGGCAGGTGGCCGTGTGCAGGCCGATGTTGTGCGCTCTCCGCTCCGACCGACACCAGTATGGGCGACCATGCGAATGCGCGCAGCAGGCGTGCACATGCTACCTTCGTGGTCCGGTGGCTGAGGGACATTCCATGGCCGGTGTAACCGCGCGTCTCGTCGGGACCGAGCGCTATGCGCAGCTGCGCAGTATCTACTGGAAAGTCATCGTCGGCCTCATCGTGCGTCGCGCGCGGGGGCGGATCGTCGGCGGTCCCTTCGCGGGTACGGCGTACGCGATCGGTGCCGTCAATAGCGCGTCCGTGCCGAAGCTACTGGGGACGTACGAGCGCGAGTTGCAGGTCGAAGTGGAGGGCCTTGCGCGAGTGCCTTGGGTCCGCGTGATCGACGTTGGCGCTGCGGAAGGCTACTACGCGGTCGGCTTCGCGAGGCGCGTGCGGGGGGCAGAAGTGCTTGCGTACGAGTCGGACGAGCATGGTCGGCGGCTGCTACAGGACAACGTGCGACGGAATGGCGTCGGTCGACGGGTTCGCATACTCGGGGAGTGTACAAGGGCAGAACTCGCGGCGCGCCTGGCCGAGCCTCGCCTCCCGACGCTCGCGATCCTCGACGTGGAGGGCGCAGAGGCCGACCTGCTTTCCGAGACGGACCCCGCTCATCTCGCGCGGGTCACCTTCCTGATCGAGGTTCACGACTTCGCATCGTGCCCAGGCGGCGCCCTGATCGGTGCACGCCTACGCGAACGTCTGGAGCGCACGCACGACCTCCGCGCTATCGCGAGCGCGCCGCGGCACAAGTCGGAGTTTCCGCGCCGGTTTTGGTTCGTGCCGCCGCGAAATCGGGGGCACGCGATGGACGAGTATCGTCCGAGGACGATGGAGTGGATCGTCGCCCGGCCCCGGTTCGATCCGCGAACCTAGCTGTATAGCTATAGCTAAGCTAGGAGGGCTTACTGAGACACAGCCTCCCGCGCCCTGTACCCGTGCCGATGGCGCGGAAGTCGCTCGGGTGACCCATCTCAGGTCCACTGGATTCGCCGGGCACGGGCACGGGAGGCCGTGCCTCATAACTCGGCAAAGCCGAGTTATGAGACACAGCCTACCCCGAATCGCGCGGCGAGCGTGCGAGCCCGAACCGAGCTAGTCCCGAGCGAACTCCCAGGGGCCACGGCGCGGCGTCGACGACGGGGCGCATCGTCGCGAGGTGGGCTAGCACGAGGCCGATCGTAGAGGCGGCCACGACCTCCATCCGACAGGTCATGAGACGTCCGCCGAGCCATCCAGCGAGCACGAACGCCGGAGTGCTCCGCACGGCCCACGGTAAGAGCGAGGAGCGGACGAAGTCGCGGACGGGGATCTGGTAGGTTGCGCGCAGCAGGCACAGCCCGAACGGGAGCACGATGAGCAACCAGGTGGCAAGCGTGGCCTCGGCCACGCCCGCTATTTCTCGGTGGCCACCGAGCACGTAGCCCGAACCGACCATTACGAGTCCGCCGGTGCACGCCACGAGGCCGACCGGGATCCGGTGCCCCACAACGCCGATGACCTTGAACACACCGCCCGCGAGGATCGCTGCGACCAGGTTGAGCGCGACGAGCGCGTTGACGTAGTTGCTGGCGTAGTAGTCCGCTCCCAGCCAGGCTCGGACGAACCACGGATTCCCCGCGAGCAGCGCCACCGCGAGTACGCCGGGGACGCACAGGTACAGGAGCGCCACGCACTGGACGGCCTGGCGTGCCTTGTGTGGGTCGCCTTGTCCGTGAATCTGGCTGAGCCCGACGAGAGCGCTGTCGGGGAGGATGCAGCACAGCGGCTGGCCCGACTGTGCAACCTTCGAGGTCGCGGCGTAGATCGTCGCGAGGTCGGGCCGACCGAGCGCACCGAACACGAGCCCGCTGCTCGCCATCAGCAGGCGCGTTCCGAGGGCGCCGAGCAAGCCACCGAAGCCCTGGTGGAGCAGGCCCAGGCACCCTCTCGCACTGGGGTGATACCACCGGCGCGTTGCTCCGGGGTACGTTGCGATCGTGCGACCGGCAGCCGCGAGGCCTCCCAGCACCGGGGGGACCGCTGTCGCAAAGGCCAGGCCGACCATGCCGTGCCCCGAGACCACCGCCGTCGCAGTGAACGTGACCGTCAGCGCGGCCAGAGCGAGGTTCGTCGCGCCGAGGAAGCTCACGTCCTGCAGTCCGGTCAGCACGGCCGTGAAGACGCGCAACGGAAGGCCAAGTCCGGTCAGCGCGAGCATGATCGCGAGCGGAAGCGAGACCTTCCGCCATGCGGCGGGGGCGATGCCGAGGGTTTCGCCATCGACGCGGTCGATGGCCAGCGCGAGGGCCACGAATGCGGAGCCGATGACGAGGCCGACGGCGAGGCCGTCGGCCAGGTACTGCGCGATGGCGTCACGATCCTGCTCGCCGGACTTCGCCGCGACGAGCCATGGCAACACAGAGAGCACGCCGAGATCGCCGAGCAGGATGTACCCGACCAGCTCACCAGTGATCAGCCAGAGCCCGTTGTCGTACGCGCCCAGTCGATCCACGACGATCGGGAAAAGGACGAGCCCCCCGGTCAGCGCCAGGGCGTACTGCACATAGCCGAACGCGGAAGTGAGCGCGGCGTTCCGTGTTCGGTGCGACGGCGCGCTCACGCCCAGACCGGCGTGACGGGCACGTGGCACTGCTGCGCCTCGAGGTTCGCGTACGTGTCGAACGCCAGGCGCCGCCCATCGAGAAAGTGTCCGTTGATCTCGTCCAAGCTCGTTCCGGCGCTCGGGTAGTTGTGCGTGAGGTCCATCGAGTTCATCGCGAGGCTGACGATCTTCGACTCGGCGTAGCACAGCATGCGCGGTGCTCGCGGGGGATGGGCCACCATCATCGGCTCGAGCTGTGGGATCGATGGGATCTTCGGAAGGGAACACAGGTACTTGGCGAAGGCCGCGCGGCGATACACGTTGCCATCGAGAACGAAAGGTACGGCCCAATCACCCCGTGCCCACCATCGCAGCCGACGGCGGATCTTCCCGACGATCCCGGGCCCGCCGACGGTCCATCGCCATGTGCGGTCCGCTCCGAACGAGGGCGGCACGACCTTCAGGTCGAGCGGCTGGCTGTAGTCGACGCGCGGATTCAGGCGGAGGGAGAGCGCGGCGATGTCGTCCCGCGCGAGAAGCGTGGCGAACTCACGGTCGGCGGGGTCGAACGGACGGATCACGACGAGGTCGTCGGCAAACAGCGAGAAGAAAGGCGTCGATGCGTCACGTGCGCACGCGGCGAGTTGCCCGTTCAAGTCCTCGAGATGCTGTCGCTCGAAATGAGCGGATGGATGGAGCGCTCGGACCCGAGCGTAACCCGCCTCGAAGGCGGCCGTCGTGCTTTCGTAGAGGACCGAGCACGCGATTGCCGTCGCCCGAGTGTTCGCGGCGAGTGACGCCAAGAGCATGTCGAGTTGCGCCGCGCGGTCTCGCGAGATGATCGCGAGCTGGAGACTCATGGCGTCGCGTGCTCCAAGGCGCGCCGCTCGACGAGCTCGTCGAAGAACTGCAGGTGCTCGCGAGCGACGTTCGGCCAGGAGAACGCGCGGGCGCGCGCGAGCCCGCGCTCCACGAACGCCTGGCGCAGCGGTGGATCAGCGACGAGCTGCGTGACCGCGTCGACCCATGCGCGCTCGTCGTCCTCGGATACGACACGTCCCGCGTTGCCGACGATCACAGGGATCTCGCCCGAGTCGCTGCCGACGACGGGGACGCCACACGCGAACGCCTCGACCAGCATCCGCCCCTGCTGCTCGCGCCAGTGCGCTGTGGTCTGGCTTGGCGCGCACAGGAGATCCATCGCGTTCAGGTACATTGGTACGTCGTCATGCGGCACCTCGGTCGCGACGCGGACGCGGTCGCTCCATCGTGCTCCCCATGCGCGTAGGGCGGGCTCGAGCGGTCCACCTCCGACGAACAGCGCACGCCATGGACTTCTCGTCGCGTCGAGAATGCGCATCAGGCGGTCGACACCCTTGACCTGGTTGAACCTGCCGAGATAGCCGACGACCGGGGCGCCGGCCTCGCTCCACGCGAGCCGGCGCCGAATCTCCTGGCGCCGCGCCGCATCGGGGCGGAAGTGCTCGAGATCGACCCCAAGGGGGATGGCTCGGTGGGGAACGGCATCATACCCCCGCGCGCGCAGCACGCTCGTCGCGGTCTGGCCGCACGACGTCCAGCCTGCGCAGCGTGCGAGCGCGTATTGCTCGAACCAATTGAACGGCGGCGGGTACCGCTTCGAGATGTTCTGGTGGGTCGCATACACCAATGTGCACGCGCGCGCCGTTCGACGGGCTACCTGGAACCCAGCGACAACGTACGGTTCCTCCCAGCAGTGCACTAGGTCCCACGGTTCTCTGAGAATGGGCGCGAATCCGCGGCCGTACCACGCCAGGTGGATCCTCCGGCTCAGGTGGAATGGCAGAACCTCGAGGCGAATGTTGCCATCGTCAGGATGGGGCTCGAACCGGATCGCGCGCAGGTCGCCGTGGAGGAATCGCGGGGCGACCGCGGTGACGCTCCAACGATCCACGCCCACTCGCGCCAGCTCGTGTGCGAGGCGCCGGTTGAGTGCCACGGCATAGGAGTGTGCGATCGTCAGCAACCGGCGGCGAGGGGGCATCGTCAGCGCCGCCGTCCGGAGGGCTCGCTCGCGCCGGGCGAGGTCGATTCGATCCATTCGATCACGTCGCCGGCCATGGCACTCCAGTCCCGCTGCCGCAACGCTGTGCCGAGCTCCGTGACCTGGCGCCGGCGCACTGGATCGAGCGCGAGCACGTCGCCAATCGCGTTGGCCAGGCCCTCCGCATCGTCCGGATCGGCAAGCAATAACGACCGGAGCGTCTCGGGGTAGCGTTCGGCCACGCCTGCGTGCGCCGAGACCAACGCCGGCAGGCTGCAGCAGAGAGCCTCGTGCACGCCCAGTCCGTACGCTTCGTACCGTGTGGGAGCGACGAGCGCGTCGGCTGCACCGAGGAGGCGGGGCACGTCCGTGCGAAATCCCAAGAACTGAACGGATTGGGCAAGCCCTCGCCGAGTCACGTGAACTCTCCAGCGCGCGAGCTCCGCCCCCGCGCCGACGATCGCCAGCAGCGCGCCGTCGGGGAAGACGCCTCGACGCTCCCATGCCGTGAGCAGCGTGTCGAGGCCTTTGCGTCGATCGCCGAGCCCACCCACGAACAGGAGAACGGGTCGGTTGGGAGCCCACGCCAACTCGACCCTCGCCATCGCGCGCTCCTCGGCGGTCGGCGGCCGAAACACCGCCGCGTCGATGCCGTAGTAAATCGTGCGAATGCGTTCGGGCGAAACGCCGAGATGCTCGATACACTCTCGGCGCGTGCGCTCGGAGTTGGCAATGACGCATCGCGCGCGGCCGAGCGCGACTCGCTCGTGGGCGATGTGCGACCGGTGTTTCCAGCCGACGATCCAGCGTCGGGCGCCGACCGAACCGCCGGCGGGCGCGTGCCCGGCGTGGACATAGTGCACCCAGTTGGCATCTCCCCAAGGGCAATTGCCGCCGTTCACGACGACACGGCCGCCCGCGCGCGCGACGTCGGCCGCGCGCGCAAGGCCCGTCCGCCGCAGTAGTGGCGCACCCAGCCAATGGGATCCTGCGGGGCGGTGCACTCGGTGAAACCGGAGCCTTGGCCACGCGGCTACGTCCACGGTGAGCCGGTGCGCGACGACCTCGAGCGCGTGCCCGCGTCGCAGCAACGTCTCCGCGAGCGCGAGATTGGCACGGTCCATGCCTCCCCAGGGGGCGAAGTCACCGGAGACCAGCAGGTATCGCTTCATCGTGTCGGGGCCGCTGCGAGGCGCACTGCGGACCTACCTTCGCGATCCGGTCACGTGATCGCCCCGAGGCTGGACGTCGCGCGCGCGCGCCAATCCGTGGGTTGCCATCGAGAAATGGAGTGATGGGTCCACCTTGCGGAGCCCACCCATCGTCGCCGCGCCGTGGAGGGCGCCCGTCAGAAACCAATACTGGGCCCCGATAGGCGCGACGAATGGAACGTAGCTGAACGTCAGGGCGAGCACGCCGATGTTGATGGCGATGACCGCGGCGCCGAGCGCACGAACCCGGGGGTCGGGGCACCCCCGCGCGATCTTCCACTCGCGCCGAATCGTGACGAGGAGCGCGATGCCGTACGCGCCGAGGAGGACTACTCCGCCGTCCAGGATCCACGCGGCGTACTGGATTTCGGCCCAGATCATCGGTGAAAACGAATTCCACGGATTGCCGAAGTAGGTGCGCATCATGCCCCATCGACCGAGGCCGGCGCCGAACGGGTACTTCATCAGGTAATCGCCGAATGCGATCTGGAGCATGTCTCCGCGCCCCGAACGGTTGTATACGGTGATCGGATCGCCCTCGATCAACGTCGAGAACCTCTCGACGACCGTGCTGCCGCCGAGGATGACTGCGCTTGCCAGTCCCGTGGTGAGGAGCAGGGCGCCGATCATGAAGATCAGCAACGCACGTCGCTGCTCGCGGATGATGTAGAGGACCATCATGTACACGGTCAGCGAGCCGACGAGAATGATCAGGCCCGATCGCACGTGGCACAGATACACCGAAGCGGCGCCTGCGAGGCCGACTCCGAGGGCACCCATGCGTCGCACCGCACCGATTCCAGGCGTTGTTGCGAAGATCACACCGATGATCGCGGCGACCGTCGCCGGCCCACTGACCGCGCCGGGTTGGTCCGACAGGCCGGGCGGGCGCACGACCTTCTTGCCGTCGTCCCCTTCGTAGGTCAGGATTCCGGTGAGCGATCGTTCCGAGATGATCGAGAACTCCTTCGGAAGCCAGCGGTCCGGATCGTAGACCTGGAGGATGCCGACGACGGCGTTGGCGCCATTGCAGCACAGCAAGATCGCCAGCAGTCGCTGAAGGCGTTGGGGGTCGCTGACCAGTGCGGGTGCCCAGAACACGGGTGCCGCGATCGCGGCATACAACATCGTCTGCGCCGCACCGGACAACATCGAGTTCGTCGTCGGGTGGAGGATCATCAAGGCGCAGTAGGTGATCGCGAGCGCGATCCAGGGATAGGCCGGATGCCGCTTGCGCGCCTTGCCGAACCAGAGACCGAGGGCGACGAGGCTCAGGGCGAACGGAGCGATGCGGATCGGGACCCGTAGGCGTTGCGTGCCCGGTAGATAGAGCAGAGCCGGGAGGATCGTGAGGCCCAGCAGGTAGGCCTCGGCGAAACCCCACTTCACTCGCAAGGTGCGGCGTCCCCACCCGATGGCGCCCGTGCTCGGCAGGTACCCGGTGGCGCTCATGCTCGTTCGCTCGTCAACGCACGACACCCGACCGTGCGTCCTCTGCGGGGACGCCCCCAGCCGCCATGGCGTCGACACCCGGCGCTACCCAGAGTAGGTGGGGCCAATCGTCCCAGGCCATGCGGGTGTCGTGGGGGGCCAACAGCGATCGCGCGTCCACGCGTCTGGCGTACGCGACGCGGCGCGTCGTTGTGTGGCGACAATCGACGCGAAAGCTCCGGTAGCCGACGTCGTTGAGGTGCGCGCAGATGCCCTCGGGCGCGTCGCCGAGCCCTTCGAGCAGGGCCGGATGCATCTCGAGGAACAACCTCGACACGGCCCGCCGCTCGATCAAACGGACCATGCCACGGAGCACTCGCCCCTCCGCGCCTTCGACGTCGATCTTCATCACGTCTACGTGGTCGATTCCACGGGCCTCGCAGATCGCGTCGAGCGTGTCCGTTGCTACGCTGAAGGAGCTCGATCCGTCCACGGCGTGGTCTGACATTCGCGACAACCCGCGGTTGCCCTGGTCCTCGTCGTAACCACGGAGGAGTGCGACTCCGCGAGCGTCCGACGCGGCGATCGCCAGCGCCGTCACGGCTGTGTGCGGCGGCGCGTTGAGCTCGATGTTCGACGTCAGGCGCTCGAACAACCGGGGGTCGGGCTCGAGCGAGATGATTCGACCGCCCGACCCCGTCAGGCTCATCGCGAGCAGAGTGAAGTACCCCCAGTTCGCGCCCACGTCGATGAACGTCATCCCCGGTCGGAGCATGTCGCGCAGCAACACAGTCTCCTGGGGCCCATACCACCCCGTGAAATACACCTCTCGCGCCAGGTCGTCCGCGAGATCGCATCGGAACAGCAGACCTCCGGCTCGTGGCCCCATCGACGTGACGAACTCTCCGATCGAACGACGGGCCACGAGGTTCGCGAGTCGATACCGGCCGAACGGAACCCGCGTGATCGCGGCGGCCGCGAGACGTTCCAGCAGCGGCGCGCGATTGCGGACACGGCTCATCGGTGCGGTCGATTCGATGCGGCCAGCGAGTGGCGGTACACGTCCACACACCGGGACGCTGTCAGCGACTGGTCGAAGAAGTGGCGCGCACGGGCGCGCCCCCCTTCCCCCAACCGCCGCCGGAGTTTCTCGTCCGTAGCAATCCGTCGTGCTGCGTACGCGAATGCCGCGCTGTCCCCGACGGGCACGGTCAGGCCGGCCTCCTCGTTTGGACAGACCCAGGGCACGCCACTTCCAGGGATGTTCGTGTTGATCACAGGGCAGCCCGCGGCCATCGCTTCAACCTGGACGAGGCCGAACGCCTCACTCTTCGCGTTCGACGGGAACCATAAGGCGTCGGCGGCCAGGAAATACGGAACCACATTCTGAACGGCCCCCAAGAACACGACCCGAGCTCGAACGCCGCCACGAACGGCATCGGCTTCGAGTCGCGACCGCTCCGGTCCGTCGCCAATGACGAGCAGGGTCCCTGGAACGTCGGCGAGGGCCCGCATGGCGGTCGTCAGGCCCTTGTAGTGAATCAGTCGACCGCATGACATCCACAGTGGCCGGCCATACTTGCGGCGAATCGCCCTCGATTCGTCGAGGGCCGACTCCTCGGGGCGCACGTACCTCGTGATGTCTATTCCAAGCGGAACAACGTGTATCTTATTGCGGTACTGCCGCAGGAATTGCGAGCCAGCCGTGTAGTTGTCGCTCGTCGTAATGATCGCACGCGCGGTCCCAAACACCACACGTTCGATCGGACGCAAGAGCGCGCCGCGGATCTTCAGACGGATATGATCACTTTGATACGTAATCACGAGCGGTATCTTGGCTCGCATGGCCGCCAATCCAAGTAGCATCGTCGGATTGGGTACCTGAAGATGAAGAATATCAGCATCGATGTGCTTCAGAACGTGGTGCAATCTCGGGCAGATATCGAGCTTTGCGATCTCTGCGATTCGGCCGCATCGGGTGACGGATACGTCGCCGTCGTGTTCCTCTGTCGTCGAGGAGCCGACGTGATTGACACAGACGACTCGGACATCGAGACCCAGCTTGGACTGAGCGTGCGCGAGGGCGTGGACATGGGTCTCGATCCCACCTCGAGCCGGCGGATAGTACTTACCCAGGTGGCACACCCGAAGGCGACCCGAGTTGCGGGTCGGGCGCCATGTTCTACTCACAGGGTTTGCATCCGATCGCGAGCACGTTGTCGGAAAAGGCGCGCGGCCAGAGGCGCGATAGCCAGCGCGGGTAGTGACGAGGCGTGAAGGCGATCCGCCCCCGCTCACTATAGGCAATCGCGGCGTTGGTGAGACCGCATTCCGCCGCGATTCTCGAGAGGTCGATCTCGAGCAAGGCCGTCAGGTGCGCCGGGTACGAGTTCGCGCGAAAGGCGTTGAACTCGTTGCCGACGAGGAGAGTCAGCTTGCTGAGCAAGCTCAACTGATTTGGCGTGGTGACGACCACCCACCCCCCTGGTCGCGCGAGCCGAACCAGCTCGCGCGTGAAGCGTCGGGGATTCTCGAGGTGCTCGATGGTCTCGACCGCGACGACGACGTCGGCGACGCCGTCCGCAAGCGGCACGAGGCCCGAGTCGAGGTCGACGGCGACGAAGCGCGCGTCAGCCGGGAATTCGGGGTAATCCGCCACGTCGGCTCCGATGTAACTGTCGAATCGGTCACGGAGGCAGTGCCACAAGTCGCCTCTCCCGCATCCGACGTCCAGCAGCACGCCACCCCGGATGCCGCGCGACGCGAGAGCGCGTGCCACCATCGCGTGGATTGCGGACGAGCTCGCCCCTCGGCTCAGGCGGGCACGCTCCACGCCGAGAGGAGCCATCTTGGCGATGGAGGTCACGCGCCCTCCGCTGCTCGCCGAAGGACCGCACTCAGCCGGCCCAGCTGACGTGTCGCATCGCAAAGCTGCGCGGCCCGAACCGGACCGTTCCCGCCGAGCCGGGGGCGCTCGGCGGGGTCGGCGATCAGTCGCTCCAGCGCATAGGCCAGTGCCGCTTCGTCGCCCGGAGTGACGAGGACACCGGTGTCACGGTCGACGATCTCCAGCACGGCCCCGTGCGCGCAGCTCACGACCGGGAGTTGGGCGTGGAGCGCTTCGACGAACGCCAGGCCGAACGGCTCGGGGCCGATGTTGGGCTGGCAATGGATGTCGGCAGCATCGAGCACGGCGTGCACGTCAGCTCGCTGCCCCGCGAAGCGCACGCGCCGCTCGATGCCACGCGCTCGGGCGAGCGGACGCAGCTCCGCGAGCAATCGTCCTTCGTGAGGCCGCTGTGGTCCGCCCACGATCCAGCACGTCCAACCCGGGCGGTGAGCGAGTCGCGCCAGCGCGCCGATCAACGTTGCATGTCCTTTCCATCGCTCGAGGCGGCTCGCTATCACGATGACGACGTCGCTCTCGGGCGTTTCCATCTCATGCCGGATCGCCGCTCGCCGCGCCGGGTCGGGCCGAGGAGGCGGCGCGACGGGACAATAGACCACCGCACGCTTCGACGCGCGGAACAATCGGCCCAGCGTGCTGAGGGTGAAGTCGCTGTTGGCGATGCAGGCGCTCGGAGGAGTCCGCGCGGCCCAGCGCTCGAGCACGTGGACACCGCGGTGCAGGTCGTGGGCCCAGAACACGAGTGGCGTCCCGAGGTGCTTGACGACGGGCGCAAACACCACGTGCGGCCAGTATGCGTGGCAGATCACCGCGTCGGGGCAGGTCGCGGTCATCACCCTGCGAAGGCGATCCCTGGCAGTCCACACGGTCCACGGTCGGCTCAGGCGCACAGTGCCGAGCACGTGGACGGGCGCTCCGTGCGCACGCAACTCGCGCGCCAAGCGGTCGTCGTAGCACACGCCGAACTCGGGTGACATCTCGGGACAGCGCCAGGCCTCGGCGGCCAGGGTGGAGAGCAGGCGCTCCACGCCGCCATAGAGCTTGCCGGGGCTGAGATGTAGTACGCGCATGGCGATCACGCCCGTCGTGGATCGCGTCGCTACGCGTGGGGCGTGCTCCGTGGCGAGGCCGGCATGGACCATACTACGCCCATGAACGGCGTGGAAGATTGCGACCGGAGATTTAGCCTACTCGTTTGGCCCCGCTAAGTACAATGCCGTTCAAGGGGGCACGATCGGCCCTTTCGACGGACGCCGTGGGTCCCACTCGGGGCCGGACAAGTGATCGGCGTCGGAACCTCCGGGATAGTTCTCGCTTCCTCGAGAATGGCGCGTCCCACACCACAGGATCGAACGACGACGGATGGATTGCCTGCGCGGCGTAGGATCGACGTGGTGTCGTGGCCGATGATGACCCTGTCTGCGGCTTTCGTCGTCCCCTTTGTTATTACATTTCTCGCCAGTCCACTCATTGTTCGGTTTTGCAGGAGTCAGGGACTTATCAAGCAAATTACAGACCGCCACATCCATAGGGTTCCGACTCCACATGGGGGCGGGCTGCTGATTGTCGTCGTGGCTGTGAGCTGTGGGCTCGGCGTGATCCAGTGGGCCGAGATGGAGCTCGCCTCCTGGTTATCAATGATGCTGTACCTGAGCCTCCTCGTGGCCGCCGTGGGCTGGCTCGACGATCGACGCAGCCTCGGCGTCGCCAGCCGATTGTTCATGCACTTCTTCGCGGTGAGCGTCTCCGTCCTGTGGATGCCGCGATTGTTCCTGACCTGCCCCGAGTGGGCCGAGAAAATCGTGATCGTGTTCGCGTGGACGTGGTTCGTGAACGTGTACAACTTCATGAATGGCGCCGACGGACTCGCCGAGAGCGAGGCCGTGTACCTCGGCCTGGCCATGGCGTGGCTCTGCGACGCGTTGGCCCCGCTATGCCTGGTCGTCGCGGGCGCGAGCCTGGGGTTCCTGCGGGTCAACTGGCATCCCGCCCGCGTGTTCATGGGCGACGTGGGGAGCACCTGGATGGGGTACGTGTTGGGAGGCTTGCTGCTGCTGGGAGCGGCGCACAGTGGCTGGCGCATGACCTGGCCACTCGCCACGCTTCCACTGGTGTTCGGGGCCGACGCCACATGGACGCTCGTGAGTCGCGTGATACGCGGTTACAAACCGTGGCAGTCGCATCGCGAGTTTTGGTTTCACCGGGCCTTGTCCCTGGGTTTGCGGCACGACCAGATGGTGTGGCGCGTGCTCGCGATCGACCTCGTGCTGTTCGTCTTTGCGTGGGCGAGCCTCGAGCTCGGATTCTCAATGGCCAGCCTCCCGATGGGGCTCGTGCTCGTCGGGCTCGTCGCCCTGAGAATCAGTCGCCTCGAGCATCGCGCTCCACGATCGGGCTAGGGCGTGCGCGGGTTTCCCGACTCGGTGCGCCGACGACTGTGCCTTGCCGGGCTCATCGCGGTCGTGATCGCGGCGCCGCAGGCCTACGGAGGCAACCATGCGCTCGCACGGCGGCTCCTGCTCGTGGCGGCGGCCGCGCTCGCCGCTCTTTGGCCTGGCCGACTCGGAGCTCGCGCCTGTGCCTTGTTCGTTTGGACAGGCGTGGCCCTTCTGGCCCTCGCGACGATTCAGCTCACTCCCCTGCCCGCGTCATGGGTGCGTGTCGTGTCGCCCAGGGCGGTCTGGGTGCGTGGCCTCGCCCTCGGCGACGCCGCCGCCGCTGCCCCTCAGTGTCTGTCGCTCGCGCCGGCACGGACGGCACTCGCGGCGGAGCACCTGGCCATGGCCACGTTACTGTGCGCGGTGGCGTGTGCCCTTGCGTCTGACCCTCGCGCGGCCCGGGCACTGATGTGTGGGCTCGTGACCGTGGCCACCTTCGAGGCTGGCTACGCCTTTGCGACGAGTTACACGCTCGGGCCGTCCGTGTGGGGGCACGCGCTGGTTCGTACGGGTCGGCTGAGTGGTACGTACGTCAACTCGGACCACTTCGCCGGCTTACTTGCGATGGCGTTCCCGCTGGCGCTCGTGCTCGCGTGGTCGACGGCACCGGTCCGAGTTTGGGGTCGAACGTGGGTCCTGTTCGCGGTGCGCTGGATCGACAGGCCCCGGTGGGGGCTGGCGCTCCTGTGCTACGGTGGCGCGATCTTGATGGGACTCGCGATCCTGCTGTCGTTGTCGCGCGCGGCGATTGCGATCCTCGCCCTCGCGATCACCCTCCTCGCGGCTCTCGAGCTCGCGCGTAGTCGCGCTCGAGTCGGTCAAGTCCTCACCCTTGGTGTGGTCGTCGGCCTGATGGGGCTTGCGTTCGTCGCGTTTGGTGCCACACGGCTCGTTCTGCGCTTCGAGGCGCTCACCGACCACGCCGTGGAGCGGTTCGAGATCGCTCGCGAGACCGCCGCGCTGGTCGGCGACTTCCCCTGGACCGGGGCAGGCTTCGGGGCGTTCGAGGCCGTGCATCCGGCGTACCAGCGGATTCCGAGGCTCGGTCTGGTCGTGAATAGTGCGCACAGCGACTTCCTCGAGCTCGCGTCCGAGGCGGGGGTCCCCGTTGCCCTTGCCGTGTTCGCGCTGGCACTCGTTCCACTCGTGCGGTTGGTGGTGCGAGCGCTTGACCCTGGGCGCCCCGGCGAGGCACGGCGCACGGACGCCGGCCTCGCGGCCGCGTGGCTCGTCGTGATCACTCGTGCCGCGATCGACTTCGACCTTCGGACACCCGGTAACGTCGTTGCTGCAGCGACGATTGCCGGGCTCATCGCTGCCCGGACCACCGGTGAGGCATCCCAACCCGGCTCGATGGAGCGCGGCCTGTCGGTGTGGCCACCGCTCGTCGTGCTGGCCCTCGCGGTCCAGTGGCTCCGACCGCTTGACTCGGCCGTGACCATTGTCGACCGCGCCGAGACGCGAGTTGTTCAGGCTCGGGCATCCGTACAACTCGACTTCCAGTACCTGATCGACGACCTCGGGGGCCGGGATGCCACTGTGGGCTTGCGGGCATCGATGGCTCGCCTCGCAGTCGAGCGCCAGCAGCGCGAGATTGGCCAGGCGCTCGGCGAGTTGATCAGTGCGTATCAGTTGGCCGTCGTCCAGGAACCCGGCGAGCCCCGCACGCACGCCAAGCTGGCGTACTGGCTGGCGGCCCTGGCCGTGAACGGCGAGGCGAGGATGCGCGCTCCCGCACTTCGGCATGCGTCGGCTGCACGGGTCTTGTTTGGCGTAGGCGATCGGTGGCACGTATTCTCGTGGGTCGCGGAGCTCGCGCTCGAGCCCGCGAGCACGCGCCCACTCTTTGAGCTCAGTCGAATCATGCGTCGATACTCGACGGAGCTCGAATTGCTCGCGCGGTTGGCTGCGCCCCTCGGCCTGGCCGAGCCCATCGCGCGAACGTTGCCCGTCGGAGACCAGCGAACTTGGCGTCGGTTCGCGGCGACGTCGCTCGCGCTGCAGAATTGGGCTGGCGCCGTGCGGTCGCTGGACAGGTTGGTTGAGGTGTCGGGGATCAAGCGAGTCGAGCCCGGCCGAGGCGTACTCCAGTTCGAGGCTCGGGTCCGCGACGGCGGATCTGCGGTCGTCGCGTGCGCTCGGATCGATGACGGGCACGCCGCGCACCTCGTGGTCGGCAGGGAGTGGGGGACCTTCGCCCTCGCGCTTGCGCGTGACGGGGATCTCTTGCTGTACGAGGCGACGTCGCTGTATCAGCTTGGTTCGCCGCCCGTGGGCACGATCGAGGTGCGAGCCCGTCAATTCAAGGATCGTCCGGCGAACCACCGGTGATCTCGTGGTGTCGATCTCCCACTGCGTTCTTCGCCCACGTCGAGGGCATGTGGCTCAGCGCACGGATGTGACCCCGCTAGCTATCAGACGCGGAGGATGGTCACGCCGCGGTGCCGTGCTCGCTCGACATCGACGGTAGCGAACACGTTGCGTGTGCCGGTCGCGGTATCGATGTTTGGTGCCGGTGACAGCGACGGAGCGTCCAGAGAGTCGCGGCTTGCCCGATAGAAGGCGTACCCGTGGCCCCGCAGCAGGTCTGCGACGGCCTCCGCCGAGCTTCCCATACGGCGAAGGTGCGCAGGCTCGATCTCGAGCATGAGATCGGGGCGCCGCTCATGCAGGATCGCGCCCGCACCGACGAGGGCGTGGTGCTCAGCACCCTCGAGATCGAGCTTCACGAGCGTCAGGCGGCTGCGGGCGTGGCGCGAGAGGGCCATGTCGAGCGTGGTCAGTTCGACGTTCTCGAGCGTGTCCGTCGGAGCTTCGTCGGGGGCCAGGTGGTTGAGTCCCGCAAGTCCGATGTCGAACACGCGCAGCGGGGCCCGTCCCATGCAGGACCACAGCGCGGAGGCTCTGATGTCCACGTGCTCGAGCCGATTGAGGGCGACGTTTGCGAGCAGGCGCCGGCGCACCTCGTGGCCCGGCTCGAATGCGACGACCTTGCCGGCGGGTCCCACTCGGTCGGCCGCAACCAGCGTAAAGAGCCCGAGGTTGGCTCCACCGTCGACGAATACGTCCCCGGGGCCGAGCAGCCGAGCGATCACGTCAAGATCGGCGTCGCGATATCCGTAACGATAGAGCATCAGCCCAACCGGAGTACGCAAATCCGCGTGGATCGCCGTTCGTCCGTCGTCGTATGGCACGACGGCTCGCGCCAGGCCGGGCACAGCTTTTCGGACGAGGCTGCGTGCAACGCGCGCCGCGGTGCGGATCGGTTCTGACCGCCATGCAGGGTGGTCGAATCTCACGGACCGATGCTACCGGCGCCGACCGGCCGCTGCCAGCCTCGCGCGCTGCGCGCCCCACGTCGTCGAGCGCCGCGATCTGTTTCACGCGTCGTGTGAAGCGGCCGGGGAACGGGCGTGTGCCCAACCGTTCGGGGTCCTCGGTCTCGAAAGGCTACTTCGCCTCGCTGTCTCGGGCTCCATACCCCGGCGCCTCGGCCCAGTCGGCG
>ORMF011125866.1_pt1 | contig 16249 bp, 18 predicted proteins | sample 1779871 | NCBI WGS metagenome assembly ORMF01 (sample SAMEA104232316, study PRJEB22302) | groundwater metagenome | biome: forest; feature: aquifer; material: groundwater | place: USA | collected 2011-08-07 | depth 5.4 m
GGCAGGTAAAGTTATAACATTTCCTTCCACGCCGCGGCCCATTCCTCTCTAGAAAGCAGTTTAAGCTTCAACTCTCCATGAACCTCGCTTCGTAAAACCTCTGCGACTGCTTCGGAAAGACGCTCGCGCGAGACCACTATAGCCCCTGCTTCTTTGGCGATACCGATGTCCGGGGCTACCACAGGCACGCCAGCCGCAAGCGCTTCTACTACACTCACGCCATAGCTTTCATAGTCAGAGGTACAGAGAACTACATCAGCTATTTCGAGATACGGTGTCGGGTCGGTCTGCCAGCCGGGAATTTCGATTGGTAACCCCGCAGCACTTGTACGCAACCTGCCTTCCAACCTCCCCTTCCCGAGCATGATGAGTTTTGCGTCAATTCCTGATTGGCGCACTTCTTTTAAAACAGCAACGGCCTGTAGTGGTTTTTTTTCTTCTTCGAAGCGCCCCACCCACAGTATTGTCTTGAGTGAATGTGACCGATGCACGAGATTGCGAAACCTCTCTATATCCACAAACACCGGTAATACGGAAATCGGCGCTTGCGTGTATCGCACTATCTGCCTCTTAATTTTCTCGGAAACTACCCGCACCGAATCGGCGTGACGCAAAACAATTTGTCCAAGCAGGTGTCGGATCAGTTTTGATTTCGTTTCAGCTTTCAAGTCAGTGTGCACTTGGATATTAAGCCGGGCGCCGAGCCGGCGGGCGATACGCCACGCTACAAGGCCCCGCCAGAAAGGGTCCTGCGAAGTAACCACATCAAATCTTCCCTTCGTGAACAAAGGCGTAATGAGCGCTCCTTTGCCCCAAAATACTGCCCGGAGCTCCTCGACCACGCCCTGTTGCAACTTGAAGCGGGCATTCGCTTCCGTACCCGGTTCAAAAATACGGCGGTCACCCGTTATCATAAGCACTTTCATACTGATTGCGTGAAAAGGAGGACAAGTGCGGTACTCATTTTTTCTTTGCTGAATGAGCGTATTTTTTCCCGCGCCCCAGCGGTGAGGCGTGTACGAAGACCCTCCTCGGTAAGCATCCGTTCAATTGCACGACGAAGTGCCTCTCGGTCGTTCTGACGCACCAAGAGCCCGCTCACGCCGTTTACAATGAGTTCGGGGTTACCGCCGACGTTGGTTGTCACGATCGGAGTGCCTACTGCCATGGCTTCGAGTAGTTGATGTGAGAATCCTTCGTACGAGGTATTGAGTACAAAAAGGTCTGCCGCTTCGAAATAACGGATGAGCACATCGTGCGGAAGCCGGCCGGCAAGCACCACCACATTTTCAAGATGTTTTTTTTCAATGAGGTGCTCAAGCTTTTTCTGGTCAGGCCCTTCCCCAATAATCATTAGTTTAAGCCGTGGAAATGCTTTTTTAAGCCGTGGCATAATCTCAATGAGTTCGGCAAACCCCTTCCACGGCACCAGTCGGCCGGCGCTTATAAGAAGTTCTCCGTCAAACTGAAGAAGCCCGCGCAAGACAGAGCGATTTCCTGAAAGACGCGGCGGTTCAAAGCTGTTGTAAACAACGGTGATTGATTTTGCGGGAACTCCCCAAGCGGTGACAATTTTTTTAAGATACGCGCTCGGCACCACAACCTTTTCCGCTCGCCGAGCCACGAAGCACTGCACTCCCTTAAGCATGCGTACCATCCATTGGTATCCTTCGGTTTTTTTTGCAAACGCATCGAGCGTTTCCGTAACGCCGAACCGCTGGGTGCCCTGCTCCCACGCATAGTCGCCGACAATTTTAAGGAAAAAATGTTTTTGTAGAAGTTTCGCCACGGCAAATGCCGGAAGTCCCACGCTCACCGGGTCTTGTGCAAAAATAATATCTGCACGCCGCCCTTTCCACATCAGCAAAAAGAAATATGCGAGGTGACTCACGATTTTAGGAAGACGCCGAACAGACCCAAAAGAAAGCACCGAAACCGTAACGCCGTGCTTGGGCAATTCATCAACAAGAATTTTTGAATAGGTTGCGGGACCGCCAATATCTGGCGGAAAGAGCGGTGTAGCAATAAGAATGTTCATGCCAGTTTTTTAAATACTCTCTCTTTCATATTTCGGGCGATTATATCCCAATCGTACTTTTCGGTCACGAGCTTGCGCGCATTCTCAACCACCTGTTTTGTCTCTTCTGGAGAAACGAGAACTTCTTTAACCGCTGTGGCTACCTCATCAGGAGAATCTTTCGGCACGATAAATCCAGTCGCGGGTTTATCCGGATTATGTTTTTTATCAAATAAAAAATCAGCGATACCTCCCTCTTGTGTTGCAATGACGGGGAGCCCCGCGGCCATGGCTTCAGGAAACGACGCGCCAAAACCTTCAGTTCGCGAGGGTCTTACAAAAATATCACTCCCGCGCAAATACCCCGGTAGTTCGGCATGAGAAACATGTCCCCTAAACTGTACTCGTTCCTCTACACCCAGTTCTTTCGCAAGAGCTTTTAACACACGCTCGTCGGGCCCCACTCCAAGTACCAAAAATTTAATATGCGTGGGCAAAAGTGCGAGAGCCCGGATGACATCATCAACCGCGTTTTTATGGACTAAGCGCGATGAGGTGACGAGCCACACCTCGCTATCCTTTCTCCCTACGTCTTTCGGTATCGCTTCCGCAAAGCGTTTCGTGTCCGCTCCGTTTGGGATAACCTCGATGGGACCATGATACCCCACCTTGCGTGCCCAATTAGCGAGATAGTTCGAGAGTGTCTGAATAATAGTTGCGTGTCGAAAGCCGTAAACCAACAAAGGGCGCACGGGCAGTATGAACCATCGCTTAAACACCCTCTCAAAAGGATCGCCGTCCTGCAGATTTAGTATGTACGGTAACCGTATGCCAAGCATGCGCATAAGCACAACGGGGAAAAGCATGTAGGTCATAACTGCCCATGCCGCATCAAAAGATTCATGTCGGTGAAGTGTTCGTCCCTTTAACGCCGCGAGCGGAACGAAAAGAATTTTGCTTATGTAGCGACCCCCAAATCCAATCCGATGTACCGTGACATTCCCTATTTTTTCCGTGCGGGGATGTTTCGGATCAAATCGTAGCGTCACAAGGTCAAAAGAAAAATCCCGACCCAAGCGGTCAGTCAGTTCCTTAATGGCAATCTCCGCTCCGCCTATGAGCGGATGATACGCAAGTGAAAAAATAAGTATCCGTTTCATCAAAAAGAGTCCTCCCGGGACTCCCTCAGTATAACCCTTTTAAACAGGCGATAGTTTGATCCTTTTTGCCCTAATTCCCTTGGTCTCAAGTCGTAACATACAGTTGGTGCACAGACCGAAATACTTGACATTCCTATATTTTCGTATAGATTGTTTTTAGGTAAAAAGTTTCCGACATTGGAGGACTCAAAGATGGCACAAGTGGTGAAACCAGAGGAGGTCACTTTTTTGTGGGGCTTCAACAAGGATGGCTCCAGCAACTGGAAATCCGGCGAGTACACGGTCGCTCGATTCGGGTTTGATCCCGATAAGTGCAAGATCGAGGTCGAAGACGACGGTGCCCTCGTTGTCACACAAGAAGGGTACTATCTGACCCATGTGTGCTCCCCCAAATTTTACGCAATAGCCAAGGAGAAATAGATATCGGCAATCATCGGCCCGCGGAGCGTTCGCGCTCGCGGGCGTTTCTGTTTGCATTTATTGTACCTGTGCAATATCAATTTTCGCTCCGTGCACTGCACAGGTCGCCACATCAAGGCGTCGCCTTGATGTGGCGACCACTTCCGTTTTACCTTATATGGTAATTGTATTCTTCGTGGTTTGATATATCAAACCGACACAAAATAGTACTTTGTTTACTCATTAAGAATTTTGATGTCGTCGCCGGTTATTACTTGGGCCACTTGCTCGCTTTCTATGCAAGAGGCGTCGCCTCTTGCATTAAGTAAACTATAGTCCCCTGGTATCATTTTTAATCATTTTAATGATTTCTGGGAATGTGGACACGTTAAAATGACCTTTTTTGCTCTTGTAGATGACGATGTGTGCACTTTTTAACTTCTTCCGGTATTTCTCAGCATGAGAGATAGGTACGACATCGTCATCTTTTGAGAAGAGGACATGGAGGTTTTTACAGTTTTTCTCGATCAAAGATAAATTGACCTTGAGTCTAAAGCCACCGACTAAATCTTCTGTTGGTAGTGCTCCATCGAAAGGAGCACAAACTAGATATACCGATAAAGCCTTTTTGGACAGCTTGTGTTCAGATAAATACTTCGCAAGGAAAATCCCTCCGAGAGAAGATCCGACTAAAATAAAATTTTTCTTGAGAAGGGGCGTGTACCTTTCAAAAAGAATTTTCCAATCCCTGTACTTGGCATTATCTTGCAAAGGCATTCGTGGCCTGATAATTTCAAATTTCTTCTCTAATTTCTTTTCGAGATTGGCCTCCCAATACGACCTCTTCTTGGTTGAGACCTTCTTAGTCCTTAGGTGCTGTAAATAATCCTTCTCATTTCTAAAAGTCATCCCGCCATGAATCATGAATATTTGAAGTTTCTTTTGCATGTTTGAATTATTACAACTTTATAAACTGACCGTCTGATACAAAGTTGGAACCTTACTGAGGACGGAAGTTTAACGTAAGGATGCCCAAATCCACCCTCTCTCGATCCTCACCAAAAAACCTGGAATCAAAGCACCATAACTCCGTGGGGGTGATTTTAAAGAAATTCCATTCTGCATTTTCTCCCATATGCTCATCCACTTTGCTTTTGTGGTCTAGCCTTCGTGTGTCGCGACCATAATAGCAACGAGTGGCCTCTTCGACATCCTCTCGAGTTGTTAATCGTTCCGCAGTCCCTTTAAGTTGCAGCCCCAAAACATCCCTATCCGGTCCAGGGAATCGTTCTGTCTTAAAAATAGCAACTGAGATGCGCCTGTCTTTTAAAATATTTTGAATATGTTTGGAATAAGGCATCGATTTAAAATAGAGCCTCAATTTTTCGCTATACCCAAATTGAACAGGGCAGGTCCAACTTCCATCTTCCCCTAATGTAGAAATGGCCATGAATTCTGTACGATCAAGTGCCTCTTTTACTTTTGTGTTCCAATCAACATTCTGCATATATTTATATTATTCTAACCAGCTTATTTATTTTTATTAATTAAGAATTTTGATATCGTCGCCGGTTATTACTTGGGCCACCGGTTCGCTTTCTTTCCATACGAGTGTTTTGAGTGCCAGAAGGGCAACGCCGATAACACCGACAAGCGCCAGGAGCCAGAGATAGAGCGAGTGCTCTGCTGGCGGGGTGACGAGCGCCGCAGCAGCGGCTTGTGTCGCTCCGGGAGCCGGTTCAGACGGAGAATCAACCGGCATTACGGTCGGGGCTATTGTTTTCGTTGTAAGAATCTCGCGAGGTGGAACTGTTTTTGTAGCCACGCTCGCCGGTGGCGTTGGTGTCGTAGCCGCAATAACCGGAACGCCGTTGGGGTACAGAAGTGTCACGCTCGCAGAATCGCTTGGCGTGAGATGTGTCACTGCGCCCGAAAAAATAAGTTTTTTGCTCGGCAGATTTGCTCGGCAGAATGACCGTGTCTTTGGGCAGCATAAAACGGGCATCGGCCGTGGCAAGGTACCAATAGGAAAGGTCAAGCTCGCGATTTGTTTTGTTCGTCAGTTCAATGAGCGCGGGCTCGGCTCGTGAGATGCTGACATCGGCAGAAAGTGCGAAGACGACAATGCGCGCAGAGGCACTGTATCTTCCCGACGCCACCGAAAGTATCACCACATACTCACCCGGATAATCATAATGCGCGAGCACTCGCTTGCCCTCTTTAACCTCGCCATTGCCAAAGTTCCAAATATACCGAGCATTCTCAAGCGGCTCATTCTTGAGTCCCCACGCATCTCCCTCAAACACACTATCGGCGCTGACAATAACCGTTCTGTTTTTCCCCGCTGAAGCGAAAATCTGCGGTTCAACAGGGAATGTCGAGCCGGAACCATTTGTGCTTGGCGGGGGCTCTGGTGGAGTACTTGTGCCGCTTCCCCCTCCGCCGGCAGGCGGAGGGCCGCTTCCTGGCGTTGGTAGAGCGGCGTTGAATGTAGCACCCGAACGCACCAGTGAGTTGCCGTCACCCACTCCACCGAGACTTGAATCGTAGGTGACAGAATCAACATCGCTAAGAGCGATGTCTCGGAGCGTGAGTATCTCGCCTGTATTGCTTAGCGAAAAAGAGCTATCAAAAAGGGCGCCGGCAAACGCGGGCCAATCAAGGAGAAATTTGTCTTTGTCGTCAACGATAACCGCGTAAATCCCTCCCGGAATTTCAAAGGTCTGGCCGCTTGAAGTGGTCGCAATGCCGTGATTGGTAAGCGCTTCAAAAAGCTTCCAGCCCGCAATATCGACCGTTCCCGCGCCGATATTTTGAATTTCAATCCATTCCCGGTCCGTATCGCTTCCCGAAAGGTCATACATTATTTCACTGACCACGACCTGGGCAGACGCCATCAGCGGAAGAAAGAAGAAAACGAGAGCCAAAATAGTGCGCGTCATGTTTCGTGTGATATCTTCTCCGGTGATATGATATATCATATCACCCGCAATGGGGAAGCTTTGAGAAGCTTTTATTCGCCGTTCAGAACTTTTCGAAGCACTTCTTCGGGGACCTCTTTGGGTTTCGGTGGTAATGAAGGTGGCGGAGTCGGGAGTGGTTTTGGCACTTCACTTTGCGGCAAAAGCGGCGGAGTTGGCCTCGATTCCTGCGCTGGTTTTATTTCGGGAAATTTTGCCGGAGCTGCAGGAGCAGGAACCACATTTTGTTGGGAAGGCGTGGCATTTCGTTTGAGCACTTCTGCAAGAGCGCTCTTGAGTTGCTCTCGATGCTCCGGTGTTGCCTCTTTTGGTTTTTGCGGAGGTTGTGGATTTTTTTTAGCGATTTCTTGAAGTGAAGAGCGCAAGCCATCGCGCGGTGGTCCTTGGTCTGGCCGAGGACGCGGCGCAACATCTGCGGGACGAGACAGAGGTACTACGGCATGCGGCATAGGCGGATGAGCGGGCCGCGGACCTTCTCGGAAGGTCGGCGAACGGCCTTCGCCGCTCCGCGGCGCGGGACGAAATGGCTCGCGTGAAGAACCGGCGGGGCGCGGCCGGAAAGACTCAGCGCCACCAACAGAAACCGTCGGTTCATGCCATTTTTTAGTATCTTCCTCAACCTGCGCGCGCGGCTTAGCAAAAGTTTTACGCGAACTATCAATGATCTGACTTGCAAATGAAATTTCCGGCGGTGCAATAGGGGGAAGTGTTTCAGCTGAAAAAGGAGGTGAGCCGACTCCGTCAATCATGAGCGAAAGATAGATTTGAGCGAAGCCTAAATTAACCACATCCTGAGCCGTAAATTGGGGCATAAAAATTTTTTCGAGGAGCTCCGCATCAAGCGGACCCACCCGAAACGCTACGGTCGTGCCCACATTGCCGAACACCGCGGCCTGCACCTCTTCCTCCATTTGCTCTACATACTGATGCGCGAGGGTGAGATTTAATTTGTATTTGCGCGATTCAGAAAGAATACTTTCAAACGATTTGTTCGCAAACGACTGAAATTCGTCTACATAGAGATAAAAATTCGGTAGTTTTTTGAGCTCGGAAGCCGAGGCATCGGCACGGGACATCGCCGCAAGATAAACACGGGTAATGAACATACTGCCGAGAAGGTTTGCATTTCCCTCGCCCACTTTCCCTTTTGAAAGATTGACGATAATAATCTTGCGCTCATCCATCATCTTCCGAAGGTCAAAAGAGGATTTAGATTGCCCGATAATATTTCGAATGAGAGGATTTGAGGTAAACTGACCTATTTTATTTTGAATAGCCGGTGTAGCTTCTGCGGCAAAGCGCTCAGTATATTTGCCAAACTCATCAATCCAGAACGACCGCACCGAAGGGTCGGAGATATTGGCGATGATGGTCTTCCGATAGTCTTTGTCGGCAAGCATGCGATTCACACCAAGTAGTGTCGAGTTTGGAAACTCGAGAAGCGCGAGGAGTGTATTTTGCAAAATGTAGGCCATGCGGGCTGACCAAGCGTCCACCCAAATCTTTTCAAAGGTACTCATGAGACCGTTCACGACCAGGTGTCGCTTATCTGCACCCACATCCTCCATCACATTGAAGGCAATCGGATATTCCATATCGAAAGGCGCAAAGTAGAGCACATCTTTGATGCGCTCTTGCGGCACATAGTCGAGAAGCTTCTCCGCGGTCCCGCCGTGCGGGTCAATGAAAGTAAGCCCCTCCCCATTTTTCATGTCCTGCACGGCCATATTTTCAAGAAGCGTCGACTTGCCCATGCCCGTCTTTCCAATGACATAGAAGTGCTTCGTGCGATCTTTCGCCTTAATACCAAAAGGCGTCCGCTTGTTGCGGGCGTCGGTGGTCGCAAAATAGGTAACTCGCTCCTCGTCGTTCACCCATTTTGTCCCCAGTGAATTGTTTTGAGGAAAGTCGGCCATGGCAGTATCGGGCACCCTAAGTATACCCCAACACCAATTCTGGCATTATGCCCCGTCGAGAAAATGCTGATGGCCGAAAGAGGTATTTTACAAGCGTAAACTAAGCTGGCACACCTATACGCTTGTCTAAGCCCGACGATGCCAGAATTGGTGTAGGGGTATATCAAATCTCCGCAGCGGACTTCATGAGGACTTGTCGTAGCGCGTGGTATTTGTTGGCCGCATCCCAAAAGAGCCAGGAATCGAGGCCGGCGTCATAGGTGGCCTTAATCTGCGCCTCTACCATGGCGGGCGTATAGTTTACCGGATAATCAAAGCTCTGAAGCCATGGGCGCATTTTTGAGGCAGGATATGGAGACTTGGTATACACGCCCGTTGCAACTTCTCTGGTGGTGGTCGCCGTAGTCCCTGTTGCAGGCACCACTTCGGGGCGCGTAAGGGGAGTTTCAATCAGTGCCTCCACCGTCGTCGTGGGAGCAATCGTCCGAGCAACGGCCGCTTCCATGGCAAATCTAACAATGTCGTATGGATGCTCATTGACATTTTTGTACCCGTTAAACCCGGTGGGGTAATGCGATGGGTACACCATTGGGTAAATGTAATCAAAGTATGGAAGTGCCCGTTCAAGTACTTGGCCGATATTCAAATCATCTTCGTTTGTCGTCACCATACCAAAGAGGTCAACAGAAAGAACCGCTCCAGTAGGCCGAAGTGCATCGGTCAGATATTTATAAAACTCTTCAAGGGCTTCGGCCTTGCTCTTTCCCCTACTCCAAGTATAGTCAGCTTCCTTCATCGGGCCATCGGACGGAAAACGAATATAGTCAAAGTTAAGTTCATCGAAACCTATTTCATCGTGAGAAACTTTTCCAAGCTCAACCACCGTCTCCCAATAGGGCTTGGCCCCGACATCCACAAACGCCAATCCTTTGTAGTCTTTCCACACGCCCCCGCCTATCTTTTGCACCGCATACTCGGGATGCACGGTCGTGTAATACGGATTTTGAAATGTCGTGATGCGTCCAATGACATAAATATTCTCAGCATGAAGTTTCTCAATAAATTCTTTCATGTCGATCGCACCGCAGTCTTTGGAAACAGAATCCTTGAGAATGGGATTGTCCGTAGGAAATGAAATTTTTCCAGTGTAATCACGGATGTCAATCACCATGGTATTGAGTTCCGTGTCCTTTACAAATTCCACTAACGAGTCCCGGAAACTCGGGGTCCCGGCGACGCACTGGCTCATGTAAATGCCGCGCATAGGGCTTGGCGTTTTGAGGTGAACTGCCTTGGGAGGAGCCTGGTCGAGAGCTAGCGTGACGCTCGCCGTATACTGCGCTGGCGCAAGTACCGGAACACCAAAATACATGGCGACGATAGCGGTCGCTCCTAGCGCTCCCCATACGATATGGGGCAAATATCGCTTACCTTTGAGACGACGAGGCAGTGACATGAAAACTACTCTTGGGCAGGAGGAACACCGCTTTGCGCGTAGACATCGTTATGGTGCTCCCCAGAAGAAACACCAAAATGAAGCGAGCGCTGTCGGCGAAGAGAAAACGCAAGTGTTGCAATAGCCACGCCGGCAATAAAAAAGATGCCGTTTTTCCACGAGGAAGGAAGTCCCAAGAATTGGGTTACCGCCACAACAATACCAAGGAGAAGAATTGATGATTCCTTTGACATGCTGATAGTATAGCAAACTCTTACGCGCCCTCAACTAAAACAGTAAATTCACCCCTCACCGTATCCGCGTGCTCGGTAAAATAGGTAAGGAGTTCTGCCGCCGATCCCTGTCTCATTTCCTCGTGTATTTTGGTGAGTTCGCGTGCAATACCGATGCGGCGCGTGCCCGGCAGATGCTTGGCGAGCGATGCAAGCGTTTTCATAATCCGATGTGGCGATTCGTAGAACACAACCGTGCGCTTTGACTCCGCGATTTCCTTAAAGAGTGTTTCCCGGCCTTTTTTGTGCGGCAGGAAACCAAGGAAAAGGAAATCGGAGGCGGGTAGTCCGCTTGCGGAAAGTGCCGCAACGGCGGCATTCGGTCCAGGAATAGGCACGATAGCTACATCGCCCTTAAAACGCTCTCTGATTTTTGAAACAAGGAGCGACCCGGGATCAGAAATGCCCGGAGTTCCCGCGTCAGACACTAAAGCAAGATTTTTCCCTTCTTCGAGAAACCCAAAGACTTTTTCCACTTTGGTGAGACCACTGTGCGAATGGTACGAAAGCGTCGGCGTTGTAATACCATACCGCCCAAGAAGTTTTTTTGTCACCCGCGTGTCTTCGCACAGAATGACCTCAACCTCTTTAAGCACTCGAAGTGCCCGAAGTGTGATATCTTCGAGATTTCCGATAGGCGTGGCAACAATATACAACTCTCCCATAAGTTTATTCTAAAGTTCTCAAGAACTTTAGAATAAGTTGCGCTCGATTAGTTAGTTTGTGACAAACTCTGTGGCCCTCGTTCCGTTTTAAAACAAGACCGGCAATGGCGAGCCGGCGTGTGTGTTCCGAGGCAGTCTTAAAATTTATGTCGAGTTCTGTAGCAATTTGATCTACCGAGAGTTCCGGAGTTCGTTTGAGAAGTTCCAAAATTTCAAGACGCCGATGATTTGCGAATCCTTTAACCAGTCGCTCTAATTCTCGATAACTCTTTATTTTCATGTGTCGATCTTATTCTTAAATTCTTGAGAACTTTAGAATAAGATATCATGGCGGATTGAGAATTGCAATGTCTCTCCCCCTCTTAGCAGCCCCCTATGCTACAGTAAGAGAAATGTTTAATTTACCGCCTGAAATAATCATTCTTGATGTCGAGGTAACCACTTGGGAAGGAACTTGGGAGCGCCGGTGGAGTGAGCCGGGCGAATATAAAGAGGTGGTACAAATTGGCGCTATTCGCGTAGAGACAAACACACTCAAAGAAAAAGAGTGTCTTTCCATCTTTATTAAACCAATCAAAAATCCAACACTGTCAGAATATTTTATCAATTTAACCGGCATTACGCAGGAGACGGTCGACTCAGCAGGTCTCTCGCCATCCGAAGCATTCAAGAAATTCTCCGATTGGACAGGAGGGCTACCCCTGTTTTCGTGGGGAAAGATTGACAAGAGCGCTCTTGAGGAAACGGCTAAACTAAATAATCTGGCGAATTTCAATACCTGGCCCATTCAGGATATCCGCGAAGTATTCAAAAAAGCCAGCATAGCCGCCGACCAATATGCAAGCAGTACCATTGTGAACGCGTTCGGCAAGACCCCAACGCGCTTGGCGCACGATGGACTGAACGACGCGCGCACGATTCTCGATGGTCTACGCGCGCTTCGCGAGAGGAACTAGCCGCTCACCAGCTTTAAAAATATCTCCGGCGCCCATCGTAAAAAATATGTCTCCTTTCATGAGAACATTTGCGTAGTGTTTTGAGATACCAAGTAAATCATCGAACGCTTTCGCGTTATGAGACACGCGATTGATGCCCTCGGCAAGCATCGCCGCCGATATGTCTGGATCCTCCGCTTCGCGCGCCGCATAAACAGGCGCAATAGCCACCTCATCGGCATCGGCAAAACTTTTTGCGAAATCCTTCAACAAAAGTTTGGTGCGACTGTAGAGATGCGGCTGAAACGCGACAATAATTTTTTGCTTTGGAAATAATTCGCGTGCCGCTTTGAGCGTCGCCTTGATTTCAGTCGGATGATGACCGTAATCATCATAGACATGCGCGCCTTCTGGCGTATCACCCTTGTATTCAAACCGCCGCCAAGTGCCCGGGAAGAATTCGAGCGCGCGCACCACATCCTCCTTTTTAATTTTTAAAATGTCGGCAATCGCGAGCGCAACTGCGGCATTGAGCTGGTTATGAAGTCCCGGCACTTTGAGCGGAAGCGGCGGCATCTCTATGTATTTCGCGTAATCAACGACTTTCGCCGCAATACCTTCAATGACAGGCTGAATAACTGGGTCTTTGGCGTTTGCGACCACAAATCCATCCTCGGAAACTTTCAGAGCAAGCTCGTGGAATGCGGACTGGATATCAGCGACATCTTTGAAGTAATCAAGATGGTCGTTATCAATGTTGGTGATGGCGAGAATCGTCGGCTCTAGTTTCAAAAAGGAGCGTTTGTACTCGCATGCTTCAACAACAAAATATTTTCCTTTCCCGGCAATGAAGTTACTCCCCTTTTCTACACTATCCCGAAGCAGACTACCGATTACCACGGTCGGTTCCTTACCACAGTCGCGAAGCACCTGCGCCACCATGCCCGTCGTAGTGGTCTTTCCGTGCGTGCCGGAAATGGCAATCGTGTAGTAATCGCGCGAGACAAGCCCGAGAAGTTCCGGATAGGTAAGTGTTGGAATGTTCCGCCGCTTTGCTTCAACAAGTTCGGGATTGTCTTCCGCAATGGCAATGGTATACACCACGAGGTCAGTTTCAGGAGGGACATGTTCCGCCGCCTGGCCAATCGCAATAGTGGCGCCAAGCTTCTGAAGCTCATCAATAATTTCTGAAGGTGCTATATCAGAACCGCTCACTTTCCGCTGCCACTGCCGCCCCAGCATCATCCGCGCAAGCGCCGACATCCCAATGCCGCCGATACCGATAAAGTGAACATTTTTTGCGCTTTGTATGTCCATGGTTTAATCTTCCAATATATGCTTGGCGTAGCCGAGATCGACCAACTTCTTATATGCGTCCCATACTTCCGATGGAATATCTTGACGAATCATAAAACCTTTATCAGCATAGATTTTAATTCGTTGTAAATCTCCTGTTAATATATGAATCCATTCTTCTTTTGGTCTATCTGCAGGTAAATATTCTTCAAATGAAATAGGCGGAGAAGTGACGATTATGTCTATTTCGGATGATTGTTTTTTAAAAGTTGCATAGGCGCGTCTCTCCATATACGGTTTTTGGACAAGTATTAACTTTTGCACTTTTATTTCCTTTTTTTTGAGAAGTCTCAGAGTAAGTTTGATATTTTCTCCCGTATTGGTTGACTTACTTTCAACAATAATTTTTTCTTCCGGGACTCCCATTTGAATCGCAACTTCTGCAAAGATTTCTGCTTCTGGTTTTTTCCATGCTTCGGTAATTCTGCCAACTCCGCCTGATACAATTAAAAGAGGTGCCCAACCATCAAGAAATAACTGTGCGGCATATTTCCCTACGCCAACATCATGACTTCCTAACGCAAAAATTGCATCGGCTTTCTGAAGCTTCTGATGCATAAGCATATAGTCCCAGATTATTTTTGCATTTTGATCTACCTCACTCATTTGAGTTTTTTTACTATACTCGCAAACTGATCACCTCGGTCAAACTCATTCTTAAACATGCCAAAGGAGGCGAAGGCGGGGGAAAAGAGAATTGTATCGCCGCGTTTCGCGCATGCAAGAGCCTCGGTAAGCGCCTTCTTCAGAGTATCAAAAGGGCCTTCTTTCTCGGCGATGGCCCTCATAATTTTTTCCGTCCCGGTACCCGCAAGGAGAAAAACCACTTTACAGGTCTTAGGAAGCACCTTGAGAAGCGGCGTTATGTTTAAACCTTTGTCAGCGCCCCCCATAATGAGAATGATGGACTTACGAAGTCCATCATTAGGACTGAGAGTTTTAAGAGCCGCGATTGTGGCGTCCGGTGTCGTCGCGGTCGTATCATTATAGACCTTTATTCCACGAAGTGTTCGCACCAGTTCAAGACGCCCGGGAACGCCTTTGAAAGGCTCCACTGCCTTGCGGATTTGTCTCTCTGAAATACCACATGCTCTCGCGGTCTCAACGGCAAGTGCCGCGTTCTCCCGATTATGTTCGCCAAGAAGTTTTATTTTCCACGATTTTGGAAGAGGTCGCCCTTCTATAAGCGAGCTTTTGATTTTAGAGCGAAACCCAAGTTGTACGATATATCGTATAACTTGCTTTCCTGCGATGAGTACATCTTCTTCGGTCTGATATTTAAAAATGTTTGCCTTGTCTTCAAAATAGCGCTTCTCGTCGCCTTGGTAATAATTCAGGTGGTCGGAGAGAAAATTGGTGAACACGGCAATATGCGGGCTTATGCCGGCTTCTCCAAACCCCTGCAGTTGCCACGAATCAAGTTCAAGTACCAGATAATCTCCTTCTTTAATTTTTGGCAGAAGCGCCAGCGTCGAAACACCGCGCACATTTCCGCCAAGGTGAACGCGTTTTCCCGCTGACTTCAGAATATGATACAGGAGGTGCGTGGTGGTCGATTTCCCGCGCGTTCCGGTAACACCGATAATGGTCGCGCCAGACAGGCGAGCGCAAAGCGACGCGCTCATCTCGATAGGAACGCCGTGCTTTTTTGCTTCAGCAATGTAGGGCGAATCGAGTGGCACTCCTGCTGCTTTCAGAATAAAATCTCGGTCGCGAAAATCCTTGAGATCGTGCCTTCCCAAGGTGTACGAAATGTTGTTGAACTTTTTTAACCGCTTAAGTGAGGGCGCGAGATGTTCTTCATTTTTTAGATCAGTCACAATGAGCTCCGCGCCGGAACGAGCGAGGAACTGCGCGTCACCAGCGCCCCGACCTAAAAGCCCCAGGCCCAGTACCGTGATTTTTTTGCCTCGAAAATAATTGCCGTCATGCATGTGTGCCGATTCTATATCAGAAAGTGGAAAAGTGGAATTGTGTCGCAAGCGCCCCGGAAGTACACTACAATATAGGATCACTAGTGTGGAGCGCGCCATGCCAAAAACGCCTCACTTGCCGAACCTCAATCTTCCCGAGATGCCGATGCCGCCAGGCTGTCCCTGGGAGGGCGACGAACAGCCCTTTGAGCCAGAGGCCCAGCGACGCGATCCGCTGACCGCCGAGCTGTTCAACGACCGCGACGACGCTTGAACCATCGCCCACCGCTCCTAGGCGGCAAAGCCCCGGCATAGCCGGGGCTTACCATTTTTGCGACGAATTCAGTTACAATTTAAAATCCCCGGTGCTGGAGGGGAGACTTGGTCACAAGTATTTTGCTGCACCACACGAGTACTTCCAAGTTTCTAACTCGCTTCGTTCCTAAGAAACTTTAGGTCGCTGCAAAATCTCGCGACCCCGCCTCGCAGCCAAGCTGCTCCGGCCTTCAAGTCTGGTGCTGGAGGGGAGACTTGAACTCCCATGAGCTTGCGCTCGCTACGACCTGAACGTAGTGCGTCTGCCAATTTCGCCACTCCAGCAATTTTTTCTCCTCGCTGTGCGGGTGGTAGGAATCGGACCTACGACCTCTGTCTTATCAGGACAGCGTTCTACCACTGAACTACACCCGCAAGTATGGCTGAATATAACAGGAAAAACATTGAGCGGCAACGCACTTGAGCAACATTTGCTCAAGTGGTAGTATAGGTAAGGCAACAGCAGGAGGCAAACTTGCCGGGACATAGGCAATCACGCGAGACGAAGAAGACTGAGCGAAACCTCAAAAGTAGCGCCCGGCGCCAGAACAGGAAGGCAGGGCGCAAAGGCCGGCTTGACGCGATCAACGACCGTAGCGCGCAGCAGCGAGGTCTGCGAGTCTTCCACCCCGAGCAACGCGCGCCTTAGGCGCGTCACAACGAAAATGGAAAAGGCCGGTACCCTCGCGGGTCCGGCCTTTTTGCTTTCTTGAGTCTCCCTCCTGAAAACCTGGGGGCTTACCGCCGAATAGGCGGGACGCCGAGATGCCGCGGGTGAGGTTGCACCTTCGCCGGAGCACTGCAACACATGTAGATGATACCAAAGACGATGGCTGTCACAACGACGAGGAGCAGCCCACCGCC
>ORMF010495604.1_pt1 | contig 16248 bp, 19 predicted proteins | sample 1779871 | NCBI WGS metagenome assembly ORMF01 (sample SAMEA104232316, study PRJEB22302) | groundwater metagenome | biome: forest; feature: aquifer; material: groundwater | place: USA | collected 2011-08-07 | depth 5.4 m
AAAATACTTATATAATCGTAAGACATCCTTTGGATCTTTCAGCATATAATTTTTTAAGAAATTCCTTAGCATATGAACCTGTTTATATGGTAAAAAAGCAAGGCAGATTAATATTTTCAATAAACTACAAGAAATAATAAGTATCGTTTTTCTTTATTTCGATTTTTCTATGATTTTAGCTGTAATTAAAATTTTGTAGTATAGCTATAACCATTTCAATATTCTTCTGATTGATGGTTCTATATCATCAGAGTTATGTAAAACCCATTTCAGGTGAGGAATAGATAAAAACCTTTTATAAGCATCTTCTTCCCTAGTCATGCATAACCTTACTATTTCTTCTTTAGCTTCCTCTAGGGAGATTAACCCATCCAAGAATTTTACTAGTGGTCCATAAACAAAAGAATTTTCCATAACAAAAGTATTCCTGTATCCTTTTTGAAGGACTTGTTCAGTTTCAACTAGTAAACCTATCTCTAGCATAATTTCTAATCTTCTTCTTATTTTGTCCTCAAAATCAATCACTGATAAAGGTTTTAATCCAAACATTGCTACTTCCATCCCATTAGTTTCTTCTGCAAATCTTTTTACATAGCTAAACGGATACACTTCCATAACAGGCAATCTAGATCTTTGACTCATTTCATCAATTACTATATTTGCTAAATCTGTGTATTCAGAAGCACTAGGAACATCGTGAAAAGGATCAAAGATTTGGTAGAGATGTTTTTCTACGTCAGTGTTACTTAAAGAATCACTTATACCTGTACCAAGATTAAACTCTTTATAAAAGTAAAACTTATCACCATTTAAAACTTCTCCCTTTTGTCTCCTGGCAATTTCATAGGCTAGTCGAGTCTTTCCAACTGAGCTAGGACCAGTTATAAGGAGAACTTTTGGCATGTATTTGGTTTAAGTTTATGAAATTAAAGGATATAATAACAAAAAAGATTTTAAGATACATAATCAAAAAAGACCTTTTATTTAAAACCATTGCTTTTAAGATATAATAAAGTTGATTTTTACTGAACTCTGAAAAAACAGTGACATTAGTTATTCTTTGGTGATAAAAACTTATCATTTCACACGGGGTCGTAGTTCAGTTGGTTAGAACGCATGCCTGTCACGCATGAGGTCGCGAGTTCGAGTCTCGTCGGCCCCGCCATAAGTAACAGATATTTTCAAAAGCATCTTTTTTTACAGAATCACGCGCTAAATCTTCAGTTTTATAAAGTTCGAACCTAAGATATTTAGCTTCCACCGCTGGGTAATCATTTTTGATTGGAAGAAACCAGCGACTTAGCTCTAGACTTAGTTTCCCGTATTTTAATAAAAAGTTCGAACCGAGGCCAAGCAGGATAGCTTTCTTTGTTTCTATATCACCATTTTGGAATCTGTCTTTTGCATTAGCAACAAAATCAATAGCCCTTTTAGTTAAATTGTTTAGATCTTCGGTTCTATCTTCTGTATTCCTTAATTTTTCTTTTACTTGCTTTATTTCTGACTCAAGCCAGTTGCTTTTTTCTTTAAATGTATTCTCATCAACTAAATCTTTAAGCCTTAAATCTAAAAGCCTATCTAATTGCTTTTGGGTCTCTTGCAAGAGGTTTGAAAGGCTCTTATACACATTTTGCCTTTCCTCGACTTCTTGCGACCTGTAATCCAAAACCATTTCTTGTGCCAGCTCTCTAAAATCTGGAAGGATTGTAATTTTATTTATTTCTTCCTGAAATTGCTTTTCAAACTCTTTTTCAGTTATAACTTTTCTTTGTGAACAATGTACATCTTTCTTTCTTCTTGTGCAGTGGTAATAAATATATTGTTTTATCTTCCCAGTTTTTGGATTTATTCTTATTTTTGTTTCAGCAGTAATTGAAGCCCCACACTCTCCGCACTTTGCTATTCCTGTGTATGGAAAACTATGTGCATGAGGTCTCGGATTTCCTTTTCTGCCAAGTAAAAGCTGAACCTTATTATATTCATCTGGCGTAACCATAGGTTCATGTTTACCTTGGTACTCTTTATCTTTCCATGTAAAAACACCCATATAGAAAGGGTTAGCAAAAATTTTATATATAGAGCAACGAGAAAGTTTTTCTCCACCTTGCCTTTTCCTTTTAGGTGTTCTGAGTCCAAGTTCTTCATTTGCAATTCTAAGTATTTGCGGTGGAGTATATTGCCCTGACAGCATCAATTCCCACATTTTTCTAACTAGCTGAAAGCGTTCTGGATCAGATTTTATATAGTTGCTTCCTTTGCCTTCTGTAATAGTATTTAAGTAACCTATTGGTGGGACACCAGTAAACCAGCCTTTTTCTATTTTGCTTAGCTGACCTCTTTTTACATTTTTGCTTAAATCCAGAATGTACTGATTATCCATACCTGCTTCTACGCTAAAAAGCAGTCCACTATTTACAGATAAGTATTCCTTATCTGCAGTCTGTATGGACTTTATTATTCCCTTTTGAAGCCAATGCTGAATCTTGCCACTATCAATTCCGTTTCTTGATAATCTATCAATCTTCCAACAAAGTATTGCATCTATTTTCCCAGCTTCAATTTTTTCTAACATCTTATAAAACTGAACTCTAACATCAGGGTCTTTAGCAGATTTTGACTCTTTAAATATTTCGACTATGTTGAGCCCTAAATCCTTAGCTTTTTTAGTTAGGAAATTAATTTGGTCATCAATAGATTGAACTTGACGACCTTCATCTTCAGTACTCTTTCTTGCATAAATGCAATATTTAAGTTTTTGATTTTCTTTTGACATTTTTTAATTCGTCTTTAACAACAAACCAGATTTTTCCTTTCAAGATTGCCTTTAACCTACCCCTCAATATTCTCATTTTCAAGGCTTCGGCTCTGGCAATACCTAGCTTTTCAGCTTCTGCTAAAGTGATTAACTCCTGGCCTTTCCTATTAAAAATCCTGTCATCCATAAGCCCACATTATTATTATACCACAAATGTTGCTATACCGTAACATAGGTTTCAAATTTAGGTTTTAGGCCTTTTACTAGACTTCTTTGGCTTTTCTGAGGAATTAAGTTCTAGAAACTGCTTACAGCTCCCTTTAATTCCTATAATCCAAGAATATTCGGTGTTGTCAAGTTCACCCTCCTTTCTTTGTCCTATTACATATTCCATGATTGATTGAAGCTTAGGTTTATTTTTAATCTTTACAAAAACAGGCTTTTCTCCAGTAAACCACCACCAAATTCTACAAACTATTTCTCTCATGATGTCAGCATGACCCCAATTAGCACCACATTGCCTATGACTTGTTTGATTACAGTATTTATAGTGCTCAATGTCTAACCTGTTTCTTTTTACAATGTCAGAGTAAAACATATATTTTTCTCTCAAGGCTTTTAAAATTTCATTCTTTTCGTCCACTTTTTTCAATAAAAATACTCCGCAAAATTCCCAGACCCTAGTATATGTAGATTTTGCGGACTACTTTTCAAGCAACATATACCTTACCCCTCTGCCATCATTCTCATCTCCGACTTTATCAATAGCCCACTCATCCAATAGTTCTTTCATCCTCCTGTCAAAGGTATCCTCACTCACCTGGTATTCCTTTTTGCAAAAGTCTAATAAATCTTGCCTAGCAATATCCCCACCCTTAGGAATTAATTTGAGTACATCAACTCTAAATCTGTCCTTTTTAGTTTTTACTAGACTATGCTTAATCTCTTCATCAAGTTCAAAAAATAGCAAGCTGTTTTCTTCCTTTAACTTTATAAACTCATCTGGTGGTTGTTTTTCATATCTAGGACGCTTCCATCGGACACGTAAAGTGTCTAAGTTGTCTTTTTTAGGAGTAAGCAACATTAACTGCCCACAAGCCCCTTCAATATCAGTAGAACCCCTTGGCTGCTCATCTTCTGTAAAATCAGGCTGGAATTTTCCTTCTTTTGGCTTCTTCTTATTGTTGTGGTGCGGTATAAAAACACTTATACCGTCTTCAATATATTGATCAATCATGTGAAATAAAAGCATTATTACATCGCTATCATTTTCTTTTCCTATATGCACTCTTCGCATGCTGTCTAGGAAAAGGTACTTTATATCAAGATCACGTAAGACTTCTCTAAACGGTAAAAATGTTCTTTTGTCAAGAAGAAAAGATTTATTGTGTGATGTGAATAAAGAGGAGCCCTCTGTTATGCCTAACTTAATTGCTCTTCTTTGAAACTCGTTTATACCAAGCTCTTTGTCAACATAAAAAACATTCCCTTTTATCACAGGATATTTACCTAGAAAATCTTTTCCAGACGACAAGCAATGAGCCATATACATAGCAAGCATGCTCTTACCTGTTTTAGATTCTGCTGAAAGAATAGTAGAGGCATACAGGGGGAGATAATGTGGTATACCCCACAGTTCTTTTGGCGGGACATGCTCTATTAATTGTTTTGCAGTTAGAACTTGTATCAGACTTCTTTCTTTGGTTTCTTCTTTTGTTTTAATAGCAACATCGCTATTACCGGCATCTTCAAAAATTCTGTAGACTTCTTCCTCACGCTCTGCTAAGAATTCGGGATCGGTGTGAGCCTTAACAGTTGAAATATAATATTTCTTTTTAAGTTCGTCACTTAAGTTAGTAGTATGCAAGTTTAAGGCGACACTCCAACAAGAATCATGTCTTGAGCCTGGATCCCACTTTTCAAGCTTTACAAGCTCTTGCATGGTAGGCTTACCGCCTGCTCCAGACAGCTTTCCATTTTCAGAACGAGTAAACAGGAGCAGTTTTTTATGCTCCTCAGTTAATTTAAGTAATGGTAATTCATGCAACAACATAGAAACCTCCTTTGAAACGATATACTTTGCCAGATTTGTGTGCACTAGGTGGCAGAACAAGCAGTGCACCGTTCTTAATCTCAATGCCTGTTCCTGATATTGCTCCGTTGGGTAGTTCAGAATCGTACTCACATAGAATGTGTAAACCACCATCACCACTGCCAGATTCCGTCATCAGGACATCTTCTTGAGGCAGCTTGCCTATAATCTCTTTACCTAAACCAGTTGGATCATTCCTTGGATCATAATCAAGAGCTGTTACACAATTCGCATCTTTCACAAAACCAGTTTTTAAAACTATTCCATCTATTAAGTGCTGGTTGTCTTCAAATTCCCTTTCTAAGAATTCCCAGCTATATCTCTCCTCAGCTTTGTCGTCTTTTTTTACATATGACAAGTAAGTATGTTTCTCTCCTTTTTTCTTTGGCATGATGTGCCATTTCCGCACATGATAGTAATACCAAGCCCAATTTCGTATTGAAGCTGTTCCATTCTTAATCACGCTAATTATTTTCAGACATTCGTCGTTATTTACATTCACCATTTACTCCCCACTCTTGTATTTCTATGTCCCTGTCATCATCAAGTTCTCTTCTCTCAACCATGCCTTTTACATATCTTTTTGCTTCTTGTTTATCCTCAAACAATTCGCTAATAGAACCCATATAAATCACATGAAATATACGCATATAACAGTTTCCTTTCAGCTTGAAAAAGAAGCTTCTAGCCCTTGCAAAAACTGGAAAGAACTGCTTAAATTAAAGTGTAGTTTTTAAACAAGCAGTCCTTTCCAAAAACCTCCAAATTTTATGGAGGTTTTTTCTTTTCATCACCCCCTCTTACACTTTCAATATCTATAACTTTTGTTGTTGGTTTTGTAGCAGCTTTAGCAAAATTAAAAAGCCTAATAGTTTCATCAAGGGCTTCTTGATCAGAGAGCTGAATCCCAAAGTGCTTCTCGCAAAGTGATTTATACCTAGGAGTATATTTTTTAAAATCCATGGTCAGCTATTGTAAATTTGGGTTTTAAGAGATCTAAGAAAATTGAAATATGTTTGTGCATCGACCTGAAAATTAAAAGTAAAATAATCATCAGCTGCTTGCTGAATACCATCTTCGTATTGAAAGCAAAATAAAACTTTCTTAGGGTTACTTTTGTCTAGCTTAGGAGGCTTAAATCTTCTGCTACACTCTATGGCAGCTGCACAACCTAAATCTGTTGTTTCATATAACTTATTTTCATTAATATTATGCATAGTAATCTGGAACCTTTTAACTCCAGATTACAGGGATATATACTGACTCAGCTTGACTCAGACTGAGTCAGATTCATATTCCTTAATTCAGGATCAAGCCAGTAAACAGCACCATCTGATTTTATTAATTCATTGATATTTAACTCTTCTTTAGCTTTCTTATTAAGTAGTCTTACTCCATCATATATAGCAGATTCACTTTCGGGTTTTTCGGTTAATTTTTCTGTGACATACTCTAATAGATCTTCCTCTGTAATTTTTTTGTTAGTAGCCAGTTCAAACAATTTCACAAGAATAAATAATTGAATCGAGCTTCTTGCTATCTGTTTACTCTCTTTATTTCCCAATTTTAATTTTCTATCCTTAAATTCTATGCAGATGCTCTCAGGTTGTTTATTAATTAAAGAGGCATTTTCATTTACACTGTTTTTTCTCTTTAGCTGTTCTATGTTAACTTTTCTCAGCTTGTTTGCCAATCGTCTAAGTACTCCATCAAAGAGTGATAAAAACTCTAAAACAATCTCTTTGTAATCACTGCAAGCAGTTAATGGTTCCTTGATGGTCTTAATTAATTTATTAAAACGTTTCTTCTCTTCTTTGCTTATATGTTCCCGTGAAAGATCTTTTGTTTGCTCTGCCCAGTTCCTAATTTCTATCTGTATCATTTTTACATTTGTCTTAGAAGTATTAAATTCATCTTTAATAGAAGTGATCCTTTTGAAAAGCTCTTTTAATGCCTCTCCTTGGGCTTGAAGTGAACGGTATGTGCTTAATAGTTCAACAGCAGAATGTGATTTATTTATATTTGTAGTGTTTATTGTCATTGTAATTTTAGTCTTAGCAATTATACGACCAGTTCGAAGTATAATAGTCAATAATAGCAAAATTACAATTACTCTAAACTGTAGTAAACACAATATAGAAAGGGTTACAGTTGGAGCTTTCTATTGAACAAAAAGAGTTGATTCTTGCATGGATGAAAACAAAGCCTTATTTTCAAGAGATGATTAATAGGCTTGGTCAAGAAGGTACCATATCAGACTACTTAAAAGATAAATCGCCTAAAAGATTGCAATATATTTTGCGTGCTTTAAAAACAAAATATCTTAAAAAACAAGGAAATTTAAATTCTGAACTTGCAAAGCACTAAGACTAGTGTGTGATAATTTAAATAGAAAGATCTTATATGGTGGACAAAGAAAATCCTCTAAAACCGATTAGTAGTGAAGAACTAGAAAAGCTCAAATCTGATTTTTATAAAGCCACATCAGGCCGTACAGAAGAGATACTGGAAGAGCTAAAGCTTAGACTTAGTAATCTTGATCCTGTCAAGTTTCTATCAGCAGTATCAATTTTATTAACTTCAATATCTTCAGAAGAATTAAACAAACATACACCATTAGCAGGGTTTCCTACAATGCCTTTTTTAGCAGGACATTGCCTAAATTCTTCTATTATAGGAACTATGAATCCCCCATTGATGGAAATATTAGTGATAATGAAGTTAATTGAAGAATATAGTATTAAACATACTCTTTCATTATGTTCTGAAGAGGTTTTACATAGTAATCTGAAAGAATCAGAAGTTATTCTACACGCAAAGTTAAGAGCATTGAGTAAGCAAGATATTCCTGATCTTTACCCATTTCAAAAAGATTTACTATTTGATGAATTATTTTCACAATTTGATGATCACCTTTTTAAGGCTTACGGCTTTAACTCTGCAGACATTAAGAACTTTGTTGACAAAGTTCTTAAAAACTATAAAACCCACTCTGGAATACTATCAACATTGGTTGATAATCTTGAAGAGGACTATGAAAAAATAATGCTTTCTGATAAGGAAAAATACAATAATCTCAAAAAAGAAACTGGATATTCTGATGAATATATAAAAATGATCTATCTTGTGGGTGCAAGAACAAGTGAGGCTCATAATGTTTTTTCTTTTACCCCTGATCAATTTTGCATAGAAGAAACATTAAGCGAAGAAGAGTCAAAAAGGTTTAAGTCTTTTCTTCAAGTCTTAAGTTGTACCTTTGGTGACAATAAAGATAATTATAAAAATATTTTAGATGATAATTGTATAATCTCTAAGCCTTTTATAATATTTAATTCTGACAAATATTTTTGTCCTGTGATTCAAATGTTATCTAGCAAAATACATGAAATCGTTGAATCTCTTATTCTTAAAGATGGAACTCAAAGAGCTAGCTACGATGATGCTAAAAGTAAGTTAACTACAAGTAAAGTTGTTGAATACTTTAGTAGACTATTTAAAACAGGACAATTTTTCAAAGAAGTCAAATATGCAAGACCAGGCACAAGTATTATTGCTGGAGATATTGATTGTTTAATCATATATGACAATAAGATTATTATTGTAGAAGTAAAAGACAAAAAATTTAGCAAAGCCGCAGAAACAGGAAAACCTAAAAGCCTTAAAGATAAGTTGGAACAAATATTCCAAGAATCATATGATCAAGTAACAAAAGCAAGAGAGCTAATAGTTAATGGAAATTTTGACTGTTTTTCTAATATACAAGCAAGGACTGCTCTTAAATCAAGTTATGATCCTAATGGAACAGAGTTTATTTTGATTAGTGTTACTTCTGAGAATTTTCATGTATTAAATACAAAATTAAAAATGTTGCAGGGTTTTGGTTTATTTACTACAAATGATTATCCATGGTCAGTAAGTTTATTTAATCTTGATTTAATAACTCAGCACCTTCCTTCAGCAGCAGCTTTAATTCACTATATACAAAGTAGATTAAGAGCACAGGATGAAAATGTTTTCTTTACCCCTGACGAATTGTCTTTGCTAGGTTACTATCTCAAACATGGAGAAATAAGAACTTTTAGTTCAGATGGTGAGAAGTCCCCTAATCACATAGTATTAGATGGAGACTATATAAGTTTATTTGATAGTAAGTATTCCCAAAACAAAGAAGTAGACATTTTCTTAAATATTCCTCAAGAAGTGATAGTAACAGTAAAAGCTATTGAGCGTGAAGGCTGGAAAGGGCACTCAACTATTACAAGTACATTATTAGATATGTATCCAGATGAAAAAGAGATGTTTAGTAAATCTATGAAGGATTTCTTTAAAATCTGCAAGGATGATCCTAAAAAAGGTGCTCATAGTCTAACTTTTCATTTAAGCAAATCTAATCTAAATATAGTTTTTCTTTTTAAAGATATTGATGAAGAAAATTTAGCAAGTAATTTGCAATTTTATAGCAATTTATGCAAATATAGAGCTAAGGCAGATAAAATTATTGGCTTGGGTTTTAATTTAAAACAGACACCCATTTGTTTAGATGCTTTTTTCTATAATTTTGATAAGTGGAAGCATGATGACTCAATGGAAACAGCTTTAGATGAATTATCGATGAGAATTTCATAATAGCTTTTTATTATAAAAATGAGGTGTTATATGCCTTTAAAAAGAGAAAAAGATGGTACCTGGACATTGCATATTGCAAGTGAAGAGGAAGAGAAAAGAGTTGGTAGTGAAAATCCAATATTGTGGGAAGCCGCTCCACGATATATGACAATTCTTGATAGGGCATTTACCAAAGCAAAAGAAAAGTGTGAAAGTGAATTTATATTTTGTTTGCTAAGAATGAAAGGACACGATGTGGGTTGGGATCCATTTGAGACGACATTAAGAGGAATACCCGAAATTGTAGATATTGCAAAAAATACTACAGGAGAAGCTTTAAATCATTTGTTTTTATGGATATACGGACACATACTTGAAGCTTCAGAACCATATGAACTTATAGCAAATCTTTTAGATGTAGCAAACAATGAAACATATAGGACTTGCAAGTTCCATAATAAAAATAAAACTAAAAAAAACCCTATAGGTACACCAATGACGCCTGGAGAAAAAATAGCGATTTTAAAATCAATGAGTAAGAAAGTGGGGTTGAATGACATTGTACTCCCTTTAGAAGAATGCTGGAATCGAAATCTAAGAAATGCTATTTTTCATGCAGATTATTCATTTCATAAAGATGGAATAAGTATATTAAAACCAGAGCAAAGAACTTATCCTAAAGAAACTGTTCTAACCTTAGTTAACAGAACTTTAGCTTATCATTATGCTTTAACATCACTTTATGAAATCCACATATCTAGCTACAAGGAACCTGAAGTATTAATGCCACACATAGAAAGATTGGATCACCCTGATTTTAGGTTTAAAACGATAATAAGAGAAGGAGTTGGAATTGTTGGTCTAAAAGATAACTGGACTGAGGAAGATTTTAAAAAAGGGCCACAACATCTAGAAAATGGAGGAAGAGTTACTTGCTGTATCGGTAAAATAAGTTTGAAAGAATATGAATTGCTGCAAAGCAATCCATATATAAAAGTATTACCACCAATTCAGAATGTGAATTTGTAAATGTCCTTTAAATCAGTTATTCAAGAGAAACAGAACAATTGTTGTATAAAAACTATTTTTGCTTTTTGAACTAGATTATAATTAATTTTGATGAGTAAATATACCAAAGCAGACACAATTGAAGAGGATGGAATCAACATATTCAGGAGTCTTTTAGATACAAAATCATTTTACGTTCAAGATTACAGCAGCATTGCTAAAGACAGGCTACCAGACATAGACGGAAGAATACGATTGAGAGATAGAAAAGGGAAGTATACACACAGCCTTTTAGACTATCAAATTAAAAGCCATAAAAAAATGAGTAATTTTGCAAATTATTCACCAAAGAGATCCGTGCTTGATTACATAGCAAAATCAAGTGTACAAACAATATTAATTGTTGTTGATGTTAAAAGCAAAAGGGCATTTTGGAGTTACCTAGATGAACGAGCAAAGAAAAAAGTACTTGCTAATAAAAAGGGAATTAGATTACCTCTATATGAAATATTCGCTTCTCATATGCAGTCCTTGCACCAAGAATGGGACAAAATAGCTTTTAAAGTAGATTCCAGCAAAGCTAAAGTTGCGATAGATGAATTAACTAAGAGTTATAAGAATAATGTTTATTTGGTTCTTGGATTTATAAGTATGTTTCAGATAGTTAGTAAGAATAGACTTGAAAAGTTAATAGAAACAAATACAAGGTTAAGGAACAATGAGGTTGCCAGTATCATTGATAGCCTAGAAGAAAAGAGCATAGTAAGTAAATCCTCTAATTATTACTTTTTAAACAATTCCCAAATAGGACTAGAATCTCTTTCTAATTTATTGGAGGATGAGATTATTGATTTAAATGTTATTGGAAAAGACATAACAAGAAAAGAAAAAGAATATTTTTATAAACAAATTGCCAAATTACCAAATGAGCATGTTGTAAGTTATGTAAAAAATATTATTGTCAAAATTAATAATTTAATAAAGCTAAAGAAACACGACTTACTGTATGAAGAATTAAAATCATTGGAATTGATAGCAAGTAAGTTACCTGCTCACATTTTGCTAATTTTAAAGAAATTACCACCAATAATTAAAGGCATAAGTAACAATGTGCTAAAAAGAGATTTAACAATACGTTGCACACAAATATTAGAATCTGTATATTACACAAACCTTAAAAGTACATTTAAAATACTGTCGTCATTAAATAAAGAAACACACCCTGAAGTAAAAGAAATATCACTTCAATCAGCCCAAAGAATAATCAAATATGATTTGAATGCAATTAACTTTATTGGATATAGCATTCAACTTCAAGCTATCAATGAAATTAGCAACTGGGATATAAGAAAACAGAAGCGTCATTATAACTTACTAATAGTTTGTTTAAAAGAACTACTTTCTCCAACATTTGATTCTATTGCGCTCACAAATTACGCCACCATAACTTATCATTCTGGTTCATTACCCGGTAATAAAGATATAGAGAAAATAAGAGAGAAATCTTTAAGTATACTAAAAGAATTATATGTGAATTGTAATAATGTGGGCGATAAAAGAACAATTCTATCTACAATGCAATGCTCAACACACTTCCCTTATCGACATAGTTATAGTAATGAGTTAAAAGACTTGGTAACGAAGAACACAAATGAATTATTAGATTTTTATTTTAAGATAGTGAGTGGTTCTAGCAATAAAATACTAAGTATTATAGAACAAGACACTTGCAGAATAAGTGAGCATAGCAATGAGTATGAGACAAGAATCAATGAATTGCAATCAAAAATCACATCCAATCCTGATTATCAGATTTATCAATTAATTATTGGTAGTAATAGATATTCATACAGAAACATGAATTGGAAAGAAGCAGAAGAAAAAAGACTTAAAAAAATTGAAGAAGCAACAAAAGGACTAAGTAAGGGTGAATTTAGAAAGCAAATATTATCAATATCAAAAGACATTAATAATATTGAAAACAAGTATTTTAATTATTTTATGATTTCTTTTGCAAAGTTTAATCCTTCGAATGCGCTTTCAATACTAAAAGAGAGCTCAAAAAGTTATTCTTTCAGCTTTAGCAATCTATTGATCGGGGGGATTGAGGGAAGTACACCTAAAGAATTTAGGAAACTTGCCATCAAGTGGATAAATAAAGGTCTGAATATAAAGCAATGTGCATTTTTAGTGTCTAGCCTTACAGGTCCTGATATTGAATTAATTCAAAAGTTATCCAGCAAAGCCATAGAGAAAAAAGATGCTGATACTATATCTCATTGTTTTTTTGCTATAGTTAAAAACTATAAAACCATAGAAAACCCTAAGAAACTACTATTAAAATTAATACAATATTTATCTGCAAGCGAATATTGGGGATGGGTAAATCATCTCAGCTTCTATGAAAACAATGTATTTCCTACATTTAACGAGTCAGATTTTGATACTTTAGCAAATTGTCTTGAGAACACTCCTTATATTGATTACAATGTTGAAAGTCTTTTCAAACCTATTGCTGATAAAAATCCTAAAAAAATCATCAGTTTATTAAAGAGTAGGGTAATGCGTAAACATCCTCCTTTTGAAATAGGCTTTGATGCCTTACCATTTAACTTTTATTATTTAAATAAGTCCTTAAGAAAACATGGAAAAATAACTGTTGTCGAAGTGTTTAAATGGTTCAAAGATGTTGATGTCTGGTTTACTACTTCTCATTTCTTAGCAAATATATTTGAAGAGATTGATACACCACTAGAAGGTAAACTTTTATCATTAATAAAATCAAAAAACAAGAAGAATAATCAAATTGCTTTTTCTGTGCTTCGAGCTTATGATGGAAAAGAGGTTATTAACAATATTTGCAAAAAAATCATAAAAGCAAATCCACGCAATTATGAATTGTGGGAAGAAATTATGGACACAATGTCAGGAATGGGAGGAGTTCATGGCGAGTATGGATTTGTACATTCGTTAATAAATAAAAAAGAAAACCTACAAAACTGGAAAAAGGATAAAAATAATTCGATTGAAGAATATTGTCAAAAGTATGAGCAGTACTTAGATAAAAAGATACATGCATATAAAAGTAGAGCAGATGAAGACATCATGATAAGAAAAAAGGAATTTGACTATTAATTATCTGCAATTCAGTTATTATTCTTGAGAACAACATCCTCTTGCTTTTTTATATTTCTAAAAATAAACATGAAAATTATACTTATCATGAAAACAATTGAAGTAACTATTAATATCAAAGCTGCTATCCAAAATAAAATACCTATAACATAGCCAAGCATGAATATATACTTTTTCCACCCTTCATTAGTCTTTTGTTCATGGATAACTCGAAAACAATATTTGTTATTTAAAAAATCAAGTGGTTTAATCCTAGATGGTGGTCTATCAAAGCAATAATCCCCTGACATAAGCAATGATTCAGCAACTAATTCGGAACAAAAATAAGAATTTTCATTATCAAGAATTGAGTTAACAATATCATTAGACACTAACCAGTTAAGTTGCTGCGGAATGATTTCAACTAATACAAAATAAGATAAAGCTTTAAAGTCATATGTCATTCCCTCATTACTTTTACAGTATTCAACAGCTTTTTGAAAGTTATATTTCGTATGTGGAACTCTACGCAAAACAATAAAATCATACTTGCCATTTAAATAATTCTCTGAAAGTTTTCTTTTAATAACTCCTTTAAATGGTGAAATAATTGATTCAATTACGTAATCATCACCTATATACATGGCAGCATGTGTCCATAATCTATTTTCTATTCCTCTACTTAAAAAATTAGAAAATCTTATTGGTAGGGAAGTTAAAATAAAGCCTTTTTGTGCAGTAAGAACTATATCTCCAGGTTGTAATTCATTTAATACTTCATTCATTTGTGCGTAAAAGCCTATGATTGTTTCAAATCTAACACCCAGTTAGCATCAGCACAATAAATCTTACATAATCCTCTAAGCTTAGTTGCAGTAATATCAGATTCACCTCTTTCTACCTGTCCTAAGAAGGTTCTATGAATCTTTATTTTTTCACTTTCATATAAAAGTTTTACTGCTTCTGCCAACGATAACCCCATTGCTTCTCTTGCTTTTTTAAGTCTTGTATTCCATCTTGCCATAATATGCCTTCTTTTAGGTTAAATGGCTAAGTTATGGATTGAACGGTGGTACCGTTCAGTTTATAATTAAGACAGTAGAGTAATGCTCTACAGCCCTAAAAAACCAAATATGAGGCAATTGAAAATTATGAATAAACGTAAAATCTTCTTATTTTTTTTATTAATAAATCTTTTAAGTTTGCTTGAGGCAGCAGCATACGAAAATATATATGACAAGGAACTTCGGTATGATGGATATACTATAAAAACTGGCAATGGAAATAAGATAATTTATGATGAAGCTAGCCGTCAACGTGGTTATATCTATAGTAATGAAAAACAAAAAGATTCATATGAATATAAAAACAAAAGTCGTTATAGCAATGGTGATAGTGGATATAGTGGTAACAATGGAAGAAGTTATTAGATGGAAACGAAAGAATTACCACAAAAAAGTAATGCCCAAAGTGATTCTTCATTCAATAAAACTCGACAACGTATTGAAGGTGTTTTGTGCGTAGTTGTAGGAATATGCTTTTTCCCACTTTTTATTTATGGCTTTCTATTTACCATTGCCCCTCTTTTTATAACCATAAAACTTTTTGGATTTGACCCGCTCAAGAGAATTGAAAACACTGTCGATTTTTATAATTGGAAGTTTGGAATTGTTTTTTTAATAGTTTTATCTATTATTGTGATTACATTTAATCATTATTCTCCAATCCTTCATAATTTCAATTAGCAGATTGTAAGTGATAGCTAGAAGAGAATACACTTGTGGTTACTTTGCAAAAAGTTTGGGTTCCCTTAAGGGGGTGAACGGGTCTATCTCTATGTCATGCCAAGACGCTTCTTATAAAACTCTTGTCTTTTACGAATATGCTCAATGTTCTTTCTACATTTATCACGATGCTTTTTATATCTCTTAGTAAGAACTCCTCTATAAAACGTCCTTTTAATTGATTCTTCTTCTCTGTCCAATACTGGGAATGGAATTGCCCTGCCAAACTTTTTGTCCATGCCATAGAGGTTTCTACTTTCATAAGTCAAGTTATAGCAATGCCTGCAAGCAAATATTTCTTTGTATGGTGGGAGATAAAGCATGGCTACTCTTTTATTGCATATTTTACTGCCACGTTTGTTAGGGCATCTGAACCACCATCTTGAACCACCAAACTTACAAAATGCCTTTGTAAGTTTTATTTTGTAGTGAAAGTCTAAATCAGGCTCAAATGTATAAGAAACGTCAATATAACTGCTTTTTCCGTCCAAAAAAACAGAAAACCAGACGCTTGAATAATTTTCCCACGTGTAGGTGGATGTAAACAGGTGTTTTAGAGCACCTGCTTTTCTGAAGACAAAAATGCTTAGTTTTGCACATCTCTCAACAGGTGTTTTCTTTTCCTGAGTTTTTCCCATATTTTGACCGAAATCAATTGAGATTGATAACTATGCAGCAATAGACAAATCAGGTATGTAAACATGTCCCTTATGGTCTCTAATTCTTGTCCTGACTTCATCTATTATGCTCCGCCAGTTTAGAAGATTAGATATAGGTCACTTACCGCAATTAATCTTGAGGTTAAAATTACTTAACTTAATTTTAACTAAAAGTACCAAAAAACATATTAAAAAGAGCTATTTGAACCAAATTAATACTTGATATGTACA
>ORMF010646409.1_pt1 | contig 16248 bp, 7 predicted proteins | sample 1779871 | NCBI WGS metagenome assembly ORMF01 (sample SAMEA104232316, study PRJEB22302) | groundwater metagenome | biome: forest; feature: aquifer; material: groundwater | place: USA | collected 2011-08-07 | depth 5.4 m
AAAGGCTAAAATAGAGAAAAGCAAAATGAGCAATGAAGTGATGATCGAGGCCATTGGCCTCAGTAAGTACTATGGCGCCTTTGCGGCTACGCGCGATGTGAGTTTTACGGTGCCGCGTGGAGAGGTCTGCGCGTTTCTGGGTCCTAACGGCGCAGGCAAGTCCACCACGATGAAGTTGTTGACTGGATACCTTTCGCCGAGCGCGGGAACGGCCAAGATCGCCGGCCATGACGTCTTTCAGGAGCGCTTGCAGGCGGCGGCGCGGCTCGGATATTTGCCTGAGAATGGTCCGCTGTATCCGGAGATGACACCGCTGAGTCTGCTGCGGTTTTTCGGTCAGGCGCGGGGGTTGGATGGCGCCCGGTTGAGAAGCCGGATCGAGGCGGTCACAATGCAATGCGCACTGGAAGAGGTACTTGAGAAAAGCATTGCAAAATTATCAAAAGGCTACCGGCAGCGGGTGGGGATGGCTCAAGTTCTGTTGCATGAGCCGGACGTGCTGATCATGGATGAGCCGACTACCGGTCTGGATCCGAACCAGATCCGGGATGTGCGGGAACTGATCCGGCAGTTGGGCGAAACCAAGACGGTGCTGTTGTCGACACATATTCTGCAAGAGGTGGAGGCGGTGGCGAGCCGGGTGATTCTGATCCATGAGGGCCGGGTGGTGTATGACGGAGTACCGGCTGGGCTGGCGGCCCATGGGCCCACGATGGATGAGGCGTTCTACGCATTGACGGCGAAGGCGGGAGGAGCGGCATGCGAACCAACCGCCGTGTAATCGGGGCGGTGTTCCGGCGGGAGTTCTTCTCCTACTTCGGATCGCCCACCGGATATGTGTTCATCACCCTGTTCGTGTTTCTGAGCGCGGTGGCGGCGTTTTGGCAGGAGCGGTTTTTCCTGAACAACCTGGCCAATCTGGACCAACTGAATTTGTACTTTCCCTACCTGCTGGTGTTCCTGATTCCCTCCATCACGATGAGCTTGTGGGCCGAGGAGCGCAAGCAAGGGACCGAGGAGCTGATCCTCACGCTGCCCGCCGGAGACGGCGAGCTGCTGCTGGGTAAGTATTTGGCTGCTCTTGGAATTTACACGGTAGCGCTCGTGTTTTCCTTGAGCCATGTTGTGGTGCTGTTCTGGCTGGGGAGCCCTGACATTGGGATGCTTGCGTCCACCTATCTGGGCTACTGGCTGTTGGGGGCGGCGCTGCTGCCGCTCGGTCTGCTGGCATCGCAATTGACCGACAACCTGACCGTGGCGTTCATCCTTGGATCGCTGCTGTGCGGCGCGCCGGTGTTTTTGCGCAACGCGGGAGCCATCCTGAGCGGAGGAGCGCAGCGGCTAGCCGAGCAGTTGTCGGCGGTGGAACAGTTCCGCGTGCTCTCGTCCGGGATAGTGACGCTGTCCTCACTGGTTTACTTTGTGGCACTGGGCGCGAGCGTTCTGTACCTAAACGTCGCACTTGTTGGAAGGCGCCGGTGGCCGGTAAAGGCCGGCTCTCCGCGGCTAGGGCTGCATTTTTTTGTCAGAACCATAGCTCTGCTGGCGGCGGCCGGGGCGCTGGCGGTGATGGCTTCTGCCAGCCTTTGGCGACTGGATGCCACCAGTGAACAGGTGCATTCACTTTCAGTGGATACGCAGAAGTTAATTCGAGGTTTAGACGTAAAGAAACCGGTGTTTATCCAAGCCTATCTGAGTCCGGAAGTTCCCCGCAGCTACCTGACGGTACGGAACAACATTGTCAGTTTCCTGCGCGAGTTTTCCGCGCTGGGGCGGGAGCGGGTGAATGCGCGGATTTTGGAGACGGTTAAGTATTCCACCGAGGCGCGGGAGGCGCGGGAGCGATACGGGATACAACCGTTCCGCGTGCCGGTAACCGAGGAGAGCGCGTCGGCGAGCAACGAGATTTTCCTGGGCCTGGTGTTCACCTGCGGCGGCGAGGAGTTTGTGATTCCGATGTTCGATCGGGGTTTGCCGGTGGAGTACGAGTTGATGCGGAGTGTCCGTGTGGTGTCGGGCGCGGCGCGCAAAAAGGTGGGAATCCTGCAGACTGGCGCGAAGCTGTTTGGCGGGTTCGATTTCCAGACCAAGCAGCAGTCGGCTGATTGGTCAATTGTTGCCGAGTTGAAGAAGCAGTATGAAGTGGCGCAGGTTCCCCCGGATGCGGATTATCCGGAGGATCTGCATGTGCTGATCGCGGCCCTGCCGCATACGTTGACCACGCCGCAACTGGCGCGGCTCACCGAGTACGTAAAGAAGGATAAGCCGGCGTTGATTCTTGTCGATCCACTGCCTGCCTTTAACTTGAACTTGTCTCCGGCCGCGTCAGGTGCGCAGCCGGAGAATCCGTTCCAACCGGCGGCGCCTGTAGAGACAGCGGCCACCGATGTGCGCCCGCTGCTGAACGTGTTGGGAGTGGAGTGGGACACGCGGCGGATCGCCTGGGATACCTACAATCCGCATCCGGAGCTGCGAAATCTACCGCCGGAGATCGTCTTTGTGGGCAAGGATGGCTTCTCGGCCAAGGAGGAGATTACGGCCGGCCTGCAGGAACTGGTGCTGCTGTATCCGGGAACCCTGAAAAGCAAAGATGGGAAGGCCTTCCAACCACTGTTGAAGACGGGGGCGGCGTCCGGGTTGATGCGTTGGGATCAACTGGTGCAGCGCGGTATGTTCGGGACCGCGATGACGCAGGGGTTGCCGCATAAGCCCACCAATGAAACCTATACGCTGGCGGCCAAAGTGGGCCGGTCCATTGTGGTGGCCGATGCGGACGTGATGGGCGAGGAGTTTTTCACGCTGCGCAAGCGCGGCGTGGAGAATCTGAACCTGGACAATGTCACCTTTGTGTTAAACGCGATTGATGATCTGGCCGGCGAGCGGAGTTTTATCGCGCTGCGCAAGCGGCGGCCGCGGCATCGGACGCTGGAAGCGGTGGAGGCTCGCACGCGGGTGTACGAGGAAAAGCGCGACCAGGAGGCCACCACAGCCGCGGCTACAGCCGAGAGGCGATTGCGCGAGGCGCAGGCGCGGCTGGATACGGCCGTTGCGCAGGTGAGTGCGCGGACGGATCTGGATGAGCAGGCCAAATCGATCATGATCAACAATCTGCAAACGGCCGAGACGCGACGCTTGCAGGTGGCCCGCGCCAATATTGAGGAGGAGCGGGGGCGTCAAATTGAAGATGCGCGCGCGGTGATGGAATCCTCTGTTCGTGGAATCCAGAACACGATCAAGCTGCTGGCAGTCAGTCTGCCGCCGATTCCGGCGTTTGTGTTGTTTGTGCTGATCTCGTTGCGGAAGCTGCGGCGGGAGTGGGCTCTGATTTCCAGCGAGGGGCTGGTGGAGAAAGTGGCGGCATGAGGAACGAAACAGCGCGGACCGCGATCTTTGCCCTGGCGGCGGTTGGGCTGGTGACCGGTGCGGCCTACATGCAGCCGATCACCTACAGTCCGGAGATTTTCTCGGATCAAGGGGAGGTGTTTTTCCCCGAGTTCCGCGACGTGATGGCGGTGAAGGCGATCGAAGTGGTGGGCTATGACGAGGCCGAGGCGACAGCACGGCCGTTGAAGGTGGAGTTCCGGAAAGGCCGCTGGGTGTTGACCTCACATAGCGACTATCCGGCCGAGGCGAAGGATCGCTTGGCCAAGACAGCTTCGGCGCTGCTCGATCTCAAGCGGGAAATTGTCGTGAGCGACCGGGTGGAGGATCAGGGCAAGTACGGCGTGATCGACCCACTGGATTCGCGCAGCGCTTCCTTGACCGGGCGCGGCAAGCGGGTGACGCTGCGGGACGGGCAGGGGGGAGTGCTGGCGGAGTTGATCCTGGGTGATGCGATGAAGGAAAAGCCGGGCTACCGGTATGTTCGCATTCCGGGAGCCAAGCGGACCTATGCGGTGAAGACGGATGCGGAGGCCTCGGCGCGGTTTGCGGACTGGGTGGAGTCAGACCTGTTGAAGGTGAGCGCAGGCGACATCGAGAAGATCACGGTGAACAGCTATACGCTCGATGAGATGCAGGGGCGGCTCCTCAACATGCAGCGAACAGTGATGGTGAAGGATAAGGAAAACTGGAACGCGCAGGCCAAATCGATCGCGGCCGCGCTCAGTTCCTTGCGTGTTGTGGGCGCGCGTCCAAAGCCACCCTCGCTGGCTCAACAGTTGCGCTCCAAGCAGTTGTCGATGACGCTGGAAAACGTGATGAGCCTGCGGCAGCGCGGCTTCATTATCACCCCCGACGGGAGGCTGCTCGCCAAATATGGGGAACTGCTGGTGGAAACCACCAAGGGCCTGGTGTATCAGCTTCGATTTGGTGAAGTAGTGGGGGAGACATCCGCTATGGGCAAGCCGAGTGAGAACCGGTTCTTGTTTGTGACGGTGGGAACCAAGAAGCCGGAGACCGAAATGCTGGCGTCATCCTTGCATAACAAGTTCGCCGATTGGTACTACATGATCTCGGCGGCCGACTTTGGGCGGATCAGGCCTGGCGGGGCGCCGCAAACTCAAGATTCTCTACCTGCGGGCCAAAGAGCGTCTCCCGGGGGACCGGCGCGGCAGCGCTGAAGGGAGGCTATGAATTGAAACCTGTGATTTTGATTGACGCACAAGTTGCCGCGGATCATACTGATGCGTACTGTTGATGTCACCTGTGCGGCCGCTTGGAGAAGATTGCCAAGGGTTGCCGCTCCAGGAGAACTGCATGATGTGGAATGCTCGCGCACATTGCGACGAAGACAGTCTGCGCTGGTGTTGGCTTCGTGCCATCGAGTGGGGTCGATGGCCCATTTTCCTTTCTCAACCAGTAGCCCCGGTTTTCCTGGTCTGGCTGCCATGGACGACCGTCGTCGCCGTCACGGTAATTCTCAACATCCTCTGGGCTATTTTCGTCCGCTACCAAGTCGTTAGTTAGCGTGCAAGCCGCTTTCATGGGTGCCGCTCTTGTTCCTGTCAAGTGGCTCACCTGGCCTGCCGCCAGTATCTATCTGTACCTCCAAGGCAGTCGGCCCGAGTGTTGGGTCGCTGCCCTTTGGCCCCTACTCATCTTTGTACTTGGTGCATTGCCGACCACGAAGATCGGTCGCATCGCAACCGCAACAACTTGCGCACCGCCCACAATCTGCTACAATAAAACTTCCGTCCTTCTGGCCGGACTCCGCAGTCTTGTTAAGGAATCACTTTGGGAGGTGGACGCCGGGTGGAAACGCCCGCGAGTGTCTCACCGCTTGAACCAGTCACTATATGGCACGTAAACCTGGAAAGAACTACTCCGCCGCCGCGCGTCTGATTGAAGCCCGGCCCTACACGCTGGAAGAAGCCGTACCGCTTGCCCAGAAAATCAAATTTGCCAAGTTTGACGAAACCGTTGAGGTGCACATGCGCCTCGGTGTGGACCCGAAGCATGCCGACCAGATGGTACGCGGCACCGTCGTTCTGCCCAACGGGCTCGGTAAAAAGGTTCGCGTTCTGGTCATCGCCGGAGCCGACAAGCAGCAGGAAGCCAAGGATGCCGGCGCGGAATTCGTCGGCGGCGAAGACATGGTCACCAAAATCCAGACCGAAAACTGGACCGACTTCGACGCCGTAATTTCCACCCCGGATATGATGCGTTCGGTGGGTAAGCTCGGCAAAGTGCTCGGGCCGCGCGGCCTCATGCCCAATCCGAAAACAGGAACCGTTACCGCCGATGTGGCCAAGGCGATTCAGGAAATCAAGGCTGGTAAGGTGGAGTTCCGCGTCGACAAGACCGGCGTCATTCACGCCCCGGTCGGCAAGTTGAGTTTTGCCACGGATAAGCTGTTCGAAAACGCAAGCGCGCTGATCCAGGCTGTGGTCAAGGCCAAGCCCCCGGCCGCCAAAGGCAAGTATGTCCGGAGCGCCACGGTCTGCTCCACAATGGGCCCGGGTATCGGCTTGGACGTGAGCGCCTACAACCAGAGGGCGGTTTAGTCCGCACCCCTTCGTCACTGGAGTCATCATGAAAAAGAAATCTGATAAAAAGGTCGACATCGAAATTCTGGAGAAGATCCTCTCCTCCATGCCGCACATGATCCTGGCCAGCTATGAAAAGATGACTGTGCAACAGGACTTCGAGCTGCGCAAGGCCGTTCGCGCTGCCGGCGGCGGCTATCGTGTCGTCAAGAACACTCTGGCGGAAAAGGCGGGCGCGGGCACGCCCGCGGAGCCCCTTACCGGCAAACTGGCTGGCATGAATTCGATTGCCTACACCGAGACCGATCCGATTGCCTTGGCCAAGGCCCTTACCACCTTTGCCAAAACCAATCCCGCCTTTACGTTCAAAGCCGGGTTGGTGGAAGGCACCGTGTTCGACGTCGCCTCCATTGAGGCGCTGGCTAAGATGCCCTCACGCGAAGGCATCCTCGCGCAGTTGCTGTACGTGATCAATGCCCCGGCACAGCGGTTGGTGACCGCCATCAATGGCGTCGGCCGCAATCTGGCCGTGGTCGTCGATCAGGGCGTGAAAGAGAACAAGTTTTCCGCGTAACCGGCAGCGGTGAGCGGGCCCGGCCTGAGCCGGGCAAAGATCGACCAAATGAATTTTAGGAGTGAATAGAGGTTATGGCGGATATTAATCAAATTGCAGATCAGATTCAGGGCTTGACCCTGCTCGAAGCTTCCCAGCTCGTCAAAATGCTGGAAGACAAGCTGGGCGTTTCCGCGGCTGCCGCTTCGGTTGCCGTGGCCGCTCCAGCGGGCGCGGCTGCCCCCGTCGCCGAAGAGAAGACCGAATTCAACGTCATTCTCGCGGCCGTTGGCGCCAACAAGATCAACGTCATCAAAGTCGTTCGCGAAGTCACCAGCCTCGGCCTTAAGGAAGCCAAGGACCTGGTCGACGGCGCTCCCAAGCCGATCAAGGAAGGCGTCAACAAGGACGAAGCCGAGTCCATTAAGAAGAAGTTCACCGAAGCCGGCGCCACTGTCGAGATTAAGTAGCACGGCCGTCGGGCGCAGTGCTATTCTTTCAGGGCCCCCGGCCGCCTACCAGCGGCCGGGGGGTGCCTATTTGACGCCAGCCTTGGCGTTTGTTAGACTTATATTGTTTTCGGCCGGGAGACGTACTCGGAAACTTGCGCACGTGAATCTCTTTTCTTCCTCGCCCTTTGGCAGTGTGCCTGTAACTGCTTGGGGGGCTGGTCTGTCTGGCGCCACGCCCAGGGCCGGTTTGAGCCGGCTTCTGTCCCGCTACACGTGTCTCTCCGGCCATCCACGCTGTTGCTTCAGCCTTATCTTAGGCCCTTGTTCGCGCAGCCTTGCTGAAGTTGGGCTTGCTGGTTAGGGTTGCCCTTTCCGGGCGCCCTTCAATTGTTCCGGCTCTTGACGAGCCGCTCGGCCATTTTTAGGAGTGGAAATGCAGAACCCATCAATCGGTCCCATCCGCCAAAGAGTTGATTTTTCGAAAATCAAGACTTCCATCCCGATTCCCAACCTCATTGAGGTTCAGAAGAAGTCCTACCAGCGCTTTCTCCAGATGAATCTTCTGCCCAATGAGCGCGAAGATCTCGGTCTGCAAAGCGTCTTCAACTCCGTTTTCCCCATCAACGATTTCCGCGGACTCTCGCAGCTCGACTTTGTCGACTACTCCATCGGCAACTGGGACTGCAAATGCGGATCGCTCAAAGGCCTCCATCACCTTCGCTCCACCTGCAAAGCCTGCGGCGCCTCCATTCAAACCGATGCCTTCCATGCCGGCGAGGTGCTTTGTTCAAAGTGCGGTACCTTTAACCGCAACATCGTCACCTTCTGTAATCGCTGCGGTGACCCGGTCGGCCTCCAGCTCAAGTACGACGTGGCGGAGTGCGAAGAGCGCGGCATGACCTACGCGGCTCCGCTCAAGGTCACCATCCGGCTCACCGTCTACGACAAGGATGCCGAGACCGGCAGCAAGACCGTTCGTGACATCAAGGAACAGGAAGTCTTTTTCGGCGAAGTTCCCCTGATGACCGAGAACGGCACCTTCATCATCAATGGCACCGAGCGCGTCATCGTCAGCCAGTTGCACCGCAGCCCCGGCGCTTTCTTTGAGCGCGTCGCGGCCCAGGGCTATTTCCTCGGCAAGATCATTCCCTACCGCGGCAGTTGGGTCGAGTTTGAATACGACACCAAAAACCTGCTCCACGTTCGCATCGATCGGAAACGCAAATTCTACGGCACTGTCTTCCTTCGCGCCCTTGGTCTGAAGTCCGACTCCGATATCATTCACGCCTTCTACAAGGTGACCCAGATCGGAGTCAAGGGCGCAAAGTTGAACTGGAAGCTCAGCGACTCTCTCATCGGCCTCAAACTCTCTCACGCCGTCTCCAAGGGCGGTGAAACCATCGTCACCCAGGGCAAGAAGATCACCAACAACGTCTATAAGGACCTGCTGAAGGCCAAAGTGGACCACGTCGAGGTGGCTTCCAATGACCTGGAAGGCGCATTCATCGCCACCGATGTCGTGGATATGTCCACTGGCGAAATCCTGGTGGAAGCCAATCACGAGCTCAAGCAGGAAACCATCGGCCGCATCGTCGAGGCCGGAATTTCCACTTTCGACATTTTCTTTCCGGAACGCGATGACGTCGGCAACGTCATCTCCACCACGCTCCGCAAGGACGCCGTCAAAACACAGAATGACGCGCTGCTGGAAATCTACCGCAAGCTCCGTCCCGGTGATCCGCCCACCGTCGATACCGCCACCCAGTTGTTCACAGGCATGTTCTTTGATCCGCGCAAGTACGACTTTTCGCGCGTCGGCCGGATGAAGTTCAATATCAAACTGCATGATGCGGCCGACTACTCCCCGCCCGGCTGGCTCGAAAAGCAGGCCGAGAAACACGGCTCCCTTAATCCGCTCGACCGCCGTACCCTCGACCAGAGCGACTTCATTCACACCATCGGCTACCTGCTCAAGCTGCGCCGCTACGCCGGCCAGCCCGACTCCGCCTATCGCGTCGATGACATTGACCACTTGGGCAACCGCCGCGTCCGCGCCGTCGGCGAGTTGCTGGAGAATCAGTTCCGCATTGGCCTCGTCCGCATGGAGCGCGCCATCAAGGAAAAGATGTCGGTGTACCAGGAAATGTCCACGGCCATGCCCCATGACTTGGTCAATGCCAAGCCAGTGATGGCCGCCATCCGTGAATTCTTTGGCTCCAGCCAGCTTTCCCAGTTCATGGATCAAACCAATCCGCTTTCCGAGATCACCCATAAGCGGCGTCTGTCCGCCCTCGGACCAGGCGGTTTGTCGCGCGAACGCGCCGGATTCGAAGTCCGCGACGTGCACCCCACTCACTACGGGCGCATCTGCCCCATTGAAACGCCGGAAGGCCCGAACATCGGTCTCATCTCCTCGCTCAGCTGCTTTGCGCGGATCAATGACTACGGGTTTATCGAGAGCCCCTACCGCCGTATCGTCAAGGCCGGCGTGGTGGAGGAAATCAAAATCCTCAACCCCGGCGACACAAACTACAAGGTCGGAGACGTGATTACCGTGGCTGCCGTTGAAAAGGCCAATCGCGATCTCAGTTCGAAAAAACAGCCGGCCGAATTCGAGCCCCACTGCGAGTACCTGTCGGCCTGGGAAGAGGACCGCTACATCATCGCCCAGGCCAATGTGGAACTGGACAAGTCCGGCCACATCGTCAAGGATCTCATCAACTGCCGGCAGGCCGGCAACTTCGTGCTCAAGGAGCGCGATGAGGTCGAGTTCATGGACGTCAGCCCCAAGCAGCTGGTCTCGGTGGCGGCCTCGCTCATTCCGTTCCTCGAAAATGACGACGCCAACCGCGCCCTCATGGGTTCCAACATGCAGCGCCAGGCCGTGCCCCTGTTGCGCGCCGAGGCTCCCTTTGTCGGCACCGGCATGGAGCGTGTGACCGCGCGCGATTCCGGCGCCGTAGTCATCTGCAAGCGTGGCGGCATTGTGGATTCGGTGGATTCCGAGCGCATCATCGTGCGCGTGGAAGGCAACGCTCACGAGGGCCAGATGTCGCGCGAAGTCGGCGCTGACATCTATACCATGACCAAGTTCAAACGGTCCAACCAGAATACCTGCATCACGCAAAAGCCCATCGTCCAAAAAGGCGAGCGCGTGCACAAGGGTCATGTGCTGGCCGACGGGCCCTGTACCGACAACGGCGAGCTGGCTCTGGGACGCAACGTTCTGGTCGCCTTCATGCCCTGGCGCGGCTACAACTTTGAGGACGCCATCGTCGTCAGTGAAAAGCTTGTCAAGGACGACTACTACACCTCCATCCATATTGAGGAGTTCGAAATCGAAGGGCGCGACACCAAGTTGGGTCCCGAGGAGATCACTCGCGATATCCCCAACATCGCCGAAAACTTCCTCCGCAATCTCGACGAGAGCGGCATCATACGCGTCGGAGCCTCCGTCAAGCCCGGCGACATTCTCGTCGGCAAGGTGACCCCGAAGGGCGAAACGCAGCTCACGCCGGAAGAAAAGCTTCTCCGCGCCATCTTCGGAGAGAAGGCGGGCGACGTGAAGGACGCCTCCCTCTATTGCCCGCCCGGCATTGAAGGCATTGTCGTGGACTGCAAAGTCTTTTCGCGCAAGGGCGCGGAACTGGACGAGCGCTCCCGCTCCATCCTCGAACAGCAGATCGTCCGGTTGCACCGCAACATGGATGACGAAAAGCGCATCCTCAGCGATGAACGCTCCAAGCGTCTCATGGCGCTGATGGAAGGCGAAGTCCTGCAGGCGGACCTGCACGACGAAAAGACCAATAAGAAATTGCTGAGCAAGGGCGTCGACATCACCCGCGACGTCGTCGAAAAACTCCGCGCCCGGGACCTCAAGCGCATGCGCCTGAAGAACAAGGACGTCCGCCTCAATGAGCACGTGGATGAGATCGAGGAGATGACCTCGCGCCAGATCGCCGTGCTCGAGAAAATCACCGAGGACAAGATCGCCAAGCTCAAAAAGGGCGATGAATTGCCTCCCGGCGTCATCAAGATGGTCAAGGTCTACATCGCCATGAAGCGCAAGCTCTCGGTCGGCGACAAGATGGCCGGCCGCCACGGCAATAAGGGTGTCATTGCACGCATCGTTCCCGATGAGGACATGCCCTATCTCCCTGACGGCACCCCCGTCGAGATCGTTCTCAATCCGCTCGGCGTTCCTTCCCGTATGAACGTCGGGCAAATTCTGGAAACACACCTTGGATGGGCCGCCAAGGCTCTTGGCCTCAATTTCGCCACCCCCGTCTTTGACGGCGCGACCGAAGCTGATATCAAGCGCCAGCTCACCGAAGCCGGACTACCCACTTCGGGCAAAATTATGCTGCATGACGGCATGAGCGGAATGTTGTTTGAACAGCCGGTCACCGTCGGCTACATATACATGCTGAAGCTGTCCCACTTGGTCGACGACAAGATCCACGCCCGCTCCATCGGTCCCTATTCGCTCATCACCCAGCAGCCGCTCGGCGGCAAGGCGCAGTTCGGTGGCCAGCGCTTCGGCGAAATGGAAGTCTGGGCCCTGGAAGCCTACGGCGCGGCCTATGTGCTCCAGGAACTGCTCACCGCAAAATCGGACGACGTCTACGGACGCGCCAAAATCTACGAAGCCATCGTCAAGGGCGAGGCTGCTGCTGAACCCGGAGTTCCCGAATCGTTTAACGTGCTCATTCGCGAACTGCAATCGTTGTGTCTGGACGTCGAGCTTATGAAGAGCCCGACCGAACAGTTGGATACCGCGCTCGCCGCGGATTAGTCAACCTAGGAGGCCTTATGTATCGATCTTCACCCTACGATAGAGCGAACCACGTCGCCGATTTTGACTCCATCCGCATCTCTCTGGCCTCGCCCGAGAAAATACGCTCCTGGTCCCATGGCGAGGTAACCAAGCCCGAGACCATCAACTACCGCACCTTCAAGCCGGAACGGGACGGCCTCTTCTGCGCCCGCATCTTTGGTCCGGTCGCGGATTGGGAATGCCTTTGCGGCAAGTACAAGCGCATGAAGCATCGCGGCGTCATTTGCGATAAATGCGGCGTCGAGGTTACCCTCACCCGTGTCCGCCGCGAGCGCTTGGGCCACGTCGAACTGGCCAGCCCTTGCTCCCACGTCTGGTTCTTCAAAGGCCTGCCCAGCCGCATCGGCTATCTGCTCGACATCACCCTGCGCGATCTGGAACGTGTGCTCTATTTTGAAGCCTACGTCGTGGTCGATCCCGGTGAGGTGGCCGAGCTCAAGGTCGGCGATGTGCTTCCCGACGATCGCAAGCGCGCTCTCGATGAGGAACATCGCGGCAAGTTCGTCGCCATGATGGGCGCCGAAGGCATCAAGGAACTGCTCAAGAAGATCGACACCGAGTCGCTCAGCCTCGAAATCCGCGAGCGCATGAAGACGGAAATGTCGCAGCAGAAGAAGCTCAAATTCGCCAAGCGCCTGAGGGTCGTCGAGAGCTTTCGCAAGTCCGGCAACAAGCCCCAGTGGATGATTCTCGATGTCCTCCCCGTCATCCCGCCGGAACTTCGTCCTTTGGTCCCGCTCGATGGCGGCCGCTTTGCTACCTCCGATCTCAACGATCTTTACCGCCGCGTCATCAACCGCAACAACCGCCTCAAGAAGCTCATGGAGCTCCACGCGCCCGACGTCATCGTCCGCAATGAAAAGCGCATGCTCCAGGAGGCCGTCGACGCCCTGTTTGACAACGGCCGCCGCGGTCGCGTCCTGCGCGGCGCCAATAACCGTCCGCTCAAATCGCTCTCCGATACCCTCAAGGGCAAGCAGGGCCGCTTCCGCCAGAATTTGCTCGGCAAGCGCGTCGACTACTCGGGCCGCTCTGTGATTGTGGTGGGCCCGGAATTGAAGCTCCATCAAGCCGGCCTTCCCAAGAAGATGGCGCTGGAGCTGTTCAAGCCCTTTATCTATCATCGCCTCGAACAGCGCGGCCATTGCACCACCATCAAACAGGCCAAGGAACTGGTCGAGCAGCAGGACCCGGTGGTGTGGGACATCCTCGAGGAAGTCATTCGCGACCATCCCATCCTGCTCAACCGCGCTCCCACCCTGCACCGCCTCGGCATTCAGGCCTTTGAACCGGTGCTGGTGGAAGGCAAAGCCATCCGCATCCATCCCCTCGTCTGTACCGCCTTCAACGCCGACTTTGACGGCGATCAGATGGCCGTCCACATTCCGTTGTCTCCGGAAGCCCAGATTGAAGCCTCCACGCTCATGCTGGCCTCCAACAATATTCTCTCCCCGGCCCACGGCGCTCCCATCACCGTCCCCACCCAGGACATGGTGCTCGGCCTCTACTACCTCACCAAATCGCGCAAGGGCGCCAAGGGCGAGGGCCGTACGTTTGCGTCCACCGATGACGTTCTCATCGCGCTCGAAATGGGGGAAGTGGAAACGCTTTCCGCCATCAAGCTTCGCCACACAGGCCGCGTCATCGATCTGGCCAAATCTTTCGACAACCAGGATCTGCTGCACTCCGAACCCATCGAATACAACAAGCAGTACATGGACACCACCGTCGGCCGCGTCATCTTCAATGACGCCATGCCGCAGGAAATGGCCTTCATCAATGGACTTCTGAAGAAGAAGGGCCTTACCCAGCTGGTCCAATACTGCTACCTCAATTTCGGTCTGCAAGTCACCGTTCATATGCTGGACGAGGTCAAACAGCTTGGCTTCCTCTACGCCACCCGCGCCGGCATCTCCATCGGCATCGATGACATGGTGGTCCCCTCCAACAAGGGCGCCCTCGTCAAGGACGCCGAAAAGCAGGTCATGGAGGTCCAGTCCCAATATCAGGAAGGCGCCATCACGCACGGTGAGCGCTACAACAAGATCGTCGAAATCTGGTCCAAGGTCACCGAACGCGTTTCCGAGGAAATGTTCAAGAAGATGGAAGAGGATGACCGTTCCGGCGTCTATCTCAACCCCATATACATCATGGCCGACTCCGGCGCTCGTGGTTCGCGCCAGCAGATCCGCCAGCTCTCCGGTATGCGCGGCCTGATGGCCAAGCCCTCCGGCGAGATTATTGAGACCCCCATCACCGCCAATTTCCGTGAAGGCTTGAATGTGCTGCAGTACTTCATCTCGACTCACGGCGCCCGCAAGGGATTGGCCGACACCGCCCTCAAGACGGCGGACTCAGGTTATCTCACCCGCCGCTTGGTGGATGTCGCCCAGGACGTCATTATTTCCGAGGCCAACTGCGGCACAGCCGAAGGCATTGAAGTGGAAGCCATCATGGAAGCCGGCGAAACCATCGAGCGTCTGGCCGACCGTATCATCGGCCGTGTTGCGCTGGAAGATGTCATCGACTATGAGGGCAATATCATCGTCGCCGCCAACCAGGAGATCAACGAGGATCGGGCCACCCAAACCGAAAAGGCCGGCATTGAGCGCGTCAAGATCCGCTCCGTGCTGACCTGCGAATCCCGCCGCGGCGTTTGCGAACTTTGTTATGGCCGGAACCTCGCCACCGGCCGCCTGGTGGAACGCGGAGAAGCGGTCGGCGTCATCGCCGCCCAGTCCATCGGTGAGCCCGGTACCCAGCTCACCATGCGTACCTTCCACATCGGCGGAACCGCGACGCGAATCGCCGAGCAGTCCACCCAGGACGCCAAGAGCGCCGGTTTTGCCAAGTACATCGGCATCAACACCGTCCTCAACGCCAAGGGCGCGATCATCGCCATGAACCGCAACGGTATCTTCGCCATCGTGGATGACAAGGGCCGTGAGCGCGAACGCTACCCCGTCGTCTACGGTGCGCGCATCCTCTACCCGGAAGGCGCTCCCATCAAGGCCAATGCCGTTTTGCTCGAATGGGACCCCTACACCTTCTCCATCCTCACCGAAGTCAGCGGTGTGGTGAAGTTCAAGGACATGCAGGAAGGCGTCACTCTGCAGGAGCAGGTGGATGAGGTCACTGGTATGAGCCAGTGGGTCGTCGTCGACTCCCCGGACGAAAAACGCCTCCCCTCTGTCGTTGTGCACCCGGCCGGCTCGCACGGCAAGAGCGAAGAGAAGCGGTATCTCATGCCCACCCATGCGCACATGATGGTATCCGATGGCGAAGAGGTCCACGCCGGAGACGTCATCGCCAAGATCCCGCGCGCCACTACCAAGACCAAGGACATCACCGGTGGCCTTCCCCGCGTCGTGGAACTGTTTGAAGCCCGCAAGCCGCGCGAAACCGCCATCATCGCCGAGATCAATGGCGTGGTCAAGTACGGCGAAATCAGCAAGGGCTACCGCAAGATCTACGTCACAGGCGACGACGGCGAGGCTCGTGAATACTCGCTGCCCCGCGGCGTCCACATCCGAGTCCAGGAAGGCGAGCGTGTCATGGCCGGCGAGCCTCTCATGGATGGTCCCCTCAATCCGCACGACATCCTGCGCGTCAAGGGACCCAAGGAACTGCAGAAGTACCTGGTCAACGAAGTCCAGGAAGTCTACCGCCTGCAGGGCGTCAACATCAACGATAAACACCTGGAAGTCATCTCCCGCCAGATGATGCGGTGGATCAAGATTACCGATATCGGTGAGACTGAGTTCCTCCCCGAAGAGGTCGTTGATCGCTTCAAATTCCGTCAGGAAAATGAACGCGCTCTGGCCGAAGGCGCTGTTCCCGCGCAAGGCGTCGCGATCCTGCTCGGCATCACCAAGGCTTCGCTTTCCACCGACAGCTTCATTTCAGCGGCCAGCTTCCAGGAGACCACCCGCGTACTCACCGAAGCTGCCATCAACGGCAAAGTCGACTATCTCCGCGGTCTCAAGGAGAACGTCATTATGGGACGCCTGGTCCCGGCCGGCACTGGCATGGACTACTACCGCCAGGTCCGCATCGCAGGCGAGGACATCGTCGAGGAGGAGCTGCTCCCGGAGGCCGAAGCAGCTCTGGCCGAAGCGATCCCGGGCTACGACGAAGAGGCTCGCACCATCTTCGCCGGCGGTCTCCCCGAACTGCCCGGCGAGGACGCGCTCGACCTCGAGTAGTTCTCAGCCCGGCAACGCCGCCTTCCAGACCCGGAGCCGCAACCAGCGCCTCCGGGTCTTCCTTTTCCCGGTTATGATGGTCCAAGCCCAAAGGCCTTCACCATGCGAACCAAACTGATCACCTTATTCGGAAGTAAGCGTAAGAGCAAGCCCTGTTGATCGAGGAGACGAATGCTGCTGAGATGGCGGCATGAGACAGCCACAACGATTGACGGCGGATGAGAGCAAGCAGTTGGTGGAAGCCTATCGCGCTCGCGGATTGATGACGCGACCG
>ORMF011082783.1_pt1 | contig 16244 bp, 16 predicted proteins | sample 1779871 | NCBI WGS metagenome assembly ORMF01 (sample SAMEA104232316, study PRJEB22302) | groundwater metagenome | biome: forest; feature: aquifer; material: groundwater | place: USA | collected 2011-08-07 | depth 5.4 m
AGGTGTGGCTGTAGCCGATGCGTCCCCTGAGGCCCGCAGGGAGAGAGGGCAGGGACAGACCAAAGCCAAGGCTATGGGAGTTGCCGCTGCGATCCAAAGGGGCGGCGACGGAGAGATAATTTTGGGCGATGGTAACGGTATAGGGGATTGCAAGGCTCACCCAGTCCGTGAGCCGCACTTCCAGGGATGGCGAGAGAGTGAAGTCATAACTCAGAGGGCGGCGGCCAATCTCGCCATAGTGGTGCTCCATGACCAGGTTTGCGGCCAGAAGAGTGCCAAATCTGCGGCGGTAGAGCAAGGAGAAGCGGTGGTCGAGGGTATCGAAGTCCGAGATGCCTGCGTAAAAATTGGCGCCAAAGTCATAGGCGGCGCGCAGAGTGTCCGCGTCGCTGCGCACGAGATCGTAGCTGCCTCCGAGGGAGAGCTGAGTTGTGCCGGCATTGCGGCGGCGCAGGCCTGGAGGAACTGCTGTGCTATCACCGAGACGGATCGCATTGCTGTCGTAGCCTCCCTGGAGGCTGAAACCGACGTTCCAGCGCCGCTCGCCCAGCCGCTGTTGGTCGAGCAGATCCGAGGCCGATTGGCCGACGGCTGTGCCGCGCTGCTGCTGCGCCAGCTCCTGGAGCATCTTCGCTCCCTTTTCCCGTTCCCCGCGGCGCAGAGCGAGAGCCCCGAGATAATAATTGACAGTGGGCGCCAGGCGAGGATCACGGCGCAGCGCCTCTCTCAGGGCGGTCTCAGCTTTATCATCCTGATTCAGCGCAAGATAGGCGCGCCCCAAAAGCTCCTGCGCTAGACCCCGGCCAGGCTTGATGGACTCGTAGTGGGTCAACAGCTCAACTGCGCGCTGGTATTCATGGACGAACAAATGAGCCCAGCCGAGCTCGAAGTAGAGGTCGCGGTACTGCGTCTTGAGCTTTTCAGCCTGCTGCAAGCTCGTCAGCGCCTCCGCATGGCGCCCCAGCCGGTTCAGCGCCAGCCCCGCCATAAAATGGGCATCGCCGTCCTTCGGATCGGCCTGCACCGCCTGTTGAAATAAGACCAACGCCTCAGCGAAACGATTGCGCCCGATCTCTGCCGCGCCGCGCAGGATGAGCGCCTGCGATTTTTCATCTGCGTTTAATGCCGGCGCAAACCCAACCCCAGCTAGAGTTATGATCGCCAGCAGCAAGCGGCTCAATTTCGCTGCCCTCCGGTTTTTCATTCCAGTGCCTTCTGAACTTCCTCGCCGCTTCGTTCTTTTTTCCCAGGCTCGGGTGCGGCGAAATCGTTATTTTCGGGAGGTGTGGTTGGTGGCGCGACATGCTCTCCGAATCGGAAGCCAAACAGCCACAAGAACCAATACGCTTGCCGTGCGAATTCTTCCTCTGACTGAACCACACGCTGGTTGTTCCGCAGGGTTTTTATGTCTAGGGCGTATAGCGGCTGGGTGGCAGCCGCCAGCGCTCCGGCAAGGGCCAATGCCAAAAAGATCCGCTTTATGTATTTTCTCATCGCTTCGACCTCCTTGTTAGTTACGATTATCATACAACTCTCTCATGAGGCAACCTTCTAGGTTCCATTAAGGACAGGGGTTGACAAAGAGCAACTGCGTGTCAGTGTAGGTCCCCCTTTTATCTGTTGCCGAGAGAGTGAGCAGATAACGTCCCGCTTCGAGACGCGGGAGGCTAACGGTAGCAACCATCTTCCCACCACTGTACGTCCGTTTGTGTAAAGGTGGGAAGTCCCCCCTTGTTTCTTTCGGACTTATGTGAAGCATGGCGCCCTTTTTACCAGACTCCGGGGGGGGGGTTAGGGGGCCACCTGTGTCGGCTCCTTCTTTTTCTTCGGTTCCGTCGGCGGGCGTCCCGTCGGCATTAGCGAACGACCCGTCGGCATTAATAGTTATGTCTTCGTGTTGTCCATTCCGCGGGTTCATGATGCGCACTTTTATTGCACCGTTGGCGTCGGGAGCGCTGACGCCATCCACTGCGACCACGTGCCCCATATCTGTACCGTCCTTCTTTTCATATTTCCTATGCCGATACCAAAGAGTGACGTCCTGTCCTCTGCCGACTTCGTTGACGATATCTTCGGGAGTCGGATTTTCCTTGACCCCCACCTCGAACTCATCTTTAAGTCCGCGCTTTTCTAAATATTTCTCGATTCCTTCTTTCATGCCTTGGGGGGAGTTCCCATTTTTCTTTTTATCGGGCTTGCCTGTGCCCGATAATTGTCCTAGCTCCTGGACCAGGTCTTTGTCCGAAATATTTTCGTCCACCAGCTTAGGGTAGCCGTTTTTAGCGAACCACTTTAGACTCGAGGCCACGGCAGTCGGGGCACAGCTTAGAGCGCCTGGCTTGCGTAGCGCATCGGGAAAATTCTCATTTTCCGTACCGTCAGTAAGCGTACCCTCATCGTCGGCCTCGAGTTGATTGATCTCTGGCAGCCCCTTCGCCTGGATCCCCTTGCCCTCGGTATAATAGACCGCTCGCTCGATGGTGAAACTGACCTTGCTTCCGGCCGGCACATCTGTCTGAAGCCGGATAGGTCCGCTTTTCACGCATTCAACCGATTTTTTAGGAGCGATGATTTTTACCAGGGGATCGAGCTTAAACGGCTGTGTCAAAAGGCGTATTAATTTGCCGCCAGCAAGAGCCCAAGCGGATATCTCGACGGCATCCGCCTTGGGACTGACCCACTGAGCCCGCCATACCTCAGGGTCGTCGCCCACGCCAAAGCCATGCGCCCGGCTTGCCTCACCAATCAGCTTTCTACCCTTCTTGTCCTCCTGGTAAAAAAGGACCTTCTGCAAATCACGGGGATGATCAAATAGTTCGATGGTGGTTCGCTGGCCTTGAGTTGTGGACGACAAATATAATTTCGGCTTCGCCGAAGCCACTGCCGGCTTGGTTTTCCGCGCCTCTTCCAGCGTCTTTTGGACGGCTGCCCAGATCTGCTCGATGCCACTTTCAAGCTCCTGCCTCTCTCGCTCTGCAACTGCTCCAGCATCCTCGTAGACCCTCTTAGATAGGTGCGATTTAGTTAGGGGAGTCCCGGCTTTTTCCGCCGTGTTGGCCCAGGTGGTCCATAGAGTGACGATGTTGAATGACTCGGTCCGAGAATAATAAGGAATTTTATCATAGGCGCCCTTAGCCTGAAGCCCCTCGGCTGCGGCAAAGACCGCTCTTGTATCCGCGAGCAATTCGCGGAGCTTGGAGGAGAGCGAGGAGGGGGCAGCTATAGCGAACTCTTCGGTGTTGCCCTTCTCGACCGCAGGGCGGTCAGGGTCAAGGCAAACGCCGCGTAAGGATAGAGTTTTTGCTTCTCCCGGCGCCAGCTCTGTCGCGTGGCTCCTGGGGAGCACATAGTTCTGGAATTTTCCGCTTTTAGACACTAACACGGTCGAGGGGACGTCCACCCGCAAAGTCTCTTGCGTGAGGTTCTTTAGCCCTAAGGCGGCCACAATGCCGACAATTTCTCCTGTGGATTCGATCGTCGCCGCAACTTTTCCTTGGGCCATCAATGTGGCGAGGTTTGCAGGCTCGCCTGGAGGTCTAGCCGCGAGCAGTAACTTCTTCTGATCCTCCAACTGTTTTTGCAGTTGCTTTCCGTCCCTAGGATCGAGTTTGTCTATGGCCTTTTGCGCCTCCTCGATGGCGGAGTCAAGCTGCTTTTTTTTAAGGTCCTCACGCTCAGATTCAGATAGGGGCGATGGGGGCGGGTCAAACGGCGACAGGAATGGGCCGCTTCTCCCGTAGACTCCAACTATCAGCACCTTCTGTATGGCATCGAGCTTGTCTAGCTCTTTTTGCAGTCTTTCCTTTTGCCTCGGATTGTGGCCTTCAGGAATCGCATCGATGTCCGGCTGCGCATTGTGTACGATTATCGCGGCGTCCCACGCAGCTTGGTCGGCGGCTTCTCGCTTCTTCTGGGCATCCTTCTGCCCTTCCTTCTCCGCCTTATCTGCCAGGGCGTTGGCCCGTCTCGCATTCGTCACCGCCTGGTCCGCTTGTCTTACCGCCTGTTCCGCTTGCGCTGTAGGGGTGGCGGCTCCGGCCCGCTGGATACCGCCAGCTAAACCCAACACGATCACGATGAGAATTGTCAGCTTCCGCCACATCGTGGACCTCTCACCTAGCGACTCTCCTTTAGAAGGGGTTTGGGCCTTGGGCCGGTGAGCTTGATGAAGCTCCACCTCGACATAGAAGGTTCGCTTTGTTGATACCTCTTCTGGAAGGCGTACTCGGTCTCCCGAAGTTTACGCTCAGCCTCAAAGGCGGCCTGGTCGGCTTGCATCGCTCGGAGGATATCTTCGGGCCTCCGGTATAGGTTTGCCCGCGTTCTTGCTTCTTCTGCCGCCTTTTTTTTGTCGGCTTCATACTCGCGACGGGAAGCCACTAGCTGTGCAGCCTCTTCGTCGCTGAGGCCGAACTCATTTTGTTGCCCAGGGGGTGGGGTAGGGGGTGCGGGATGGGATCTACCGAGATCCCTGGTGGGCACACGAGTCGTCCACGCAATCCAGGCTTGATAGAGTTGCCACCAGTCTTCCCGTGAGAAAAAGGCATTCAACACAGACCATAACTGTTCCACGTCCCGAGCGTTCTGTACCTTGTCCAAAACCTGGCCGCGCTGATTGTCAAATTTTCGCGTTTGGTTCACGAAGTTGATAACAACGGGTCTCAGGTTGAGAATGATGTCGGTCACATCTTCGGTGATCCCCGGAATGGTAGAAAATTCATGAGGAACGGGCACGTCAGTTGGGGCACCGGGTACTGGCGGCGCTAATTTTTCCGCCGGCGAGGTGCGTTCCGGTTGGAGCGGCGGCCCGGTTGTTTTACCAGGGGTTGCCGGAGGAATTCCCGTGGCGGGCGGCGGCCCCTTTGGATCCGCGAAGGCCGGAGGACTCAAAGCCACCACCATCAATATCGCCGCCAGTGTTGTGAGAAATTTCTTGATTCCCTTCATCGTCGTCTCCCTTCTTGTTTTGTCAACACATCAGCCATTTTTTGTCGCAGAGTTAGAGTTTTTGGGGACCTTTCTCTGCTGGTTCCACCCTACTTATTTTTCTTGCGGCACGCGCGCAGTTTGTTTTTTGCTTCCGCCAGCTTGGCGTCAGCGGTTTGCTTGGCTGCCACAACATTACGTTGCTGCTCTTTGGCTGCCTTCAACTCCTTATCATCGGATTTGAACTTTCCCGCGCTGATAGCCTTCTGTGAGACGTCCACTTTATCTTTAGCTCTATCAGCTTCAGCCTGCGCTTTCGCGACTGCCTCTTCTTCTTTTGCGCAGGGGTCACTCGCTTTCTTCTCCTCAGCTTTCTTCTTTTCCTCCTCCCTCTTCTTATCTGTTGTCGTATAACCTCCAGGCTGTTCTGTGGCCGGCGCAGCCGCGAAGGCCGGAGGACTCAAAGCAACCACCATCAATATCGCGACCAGTGTTATAAGAGATTTTTCTATTCTTTTCATCGTCGTCTCCTTTTCTGTTTTGTCAATGCGCCACTTTTTGATCAGCCGTAGAGAGGGAATTACCTTTGGAGCCCGGAGAGTGAGCCTTAAAGCGTACTTATTGGTCGTATCCGATGTTCTGACCGTCTCCCCTTCTAGGAAGCCGCTCAACTTTTCGTGGCCCAGAGCCCGGTTGAGACTCATCGGCATAGCCCCGCTCTGCTTGTTCTTTTTTGCCTTCCTCCTTTGCTCTTTGCCTTGCCTCATAGCTGGCGAGGTCCATTTCGTCCTCTTTAGTGGCGTCTCCCCGTCTGACTTTCTCATTTAGCTCAATGATTCGCACCCGCTCGGCCTCTTCCCGCTCTCGCTGCTCCTCCAAGAGCCGCCGGATCTCATCGTCGCTCAGGCCTTCCGCCCACACACCGAGCCTTGGTTCGATAAAACCCTTTACGGTTCTCTGGCCGCCGGGGCTGCCCTTTATCACGGTCCCGTCGGGCTGTGTCGTGTTAGTGCTGCCACCAGGATTTTCTTGATAGACCCTGCCCTCTCGTGTCACGGTTACGGTGCGGCCGTCAGGGTAGAACGTAATTTTGTCTCCATCGCGCGACTTTTGTACAACAGTGCCGTCGGGTTTCAGCGTCCACTCAACACCCTGAATTCTCACGACCACGTCGCCGTTGAGCTGCTGCACGATTTCAGGAGGCACGTCCAGCTCGGCTGGACTATAAAGCGCACCGCCTTGGGTTTGAGGTCCACGGACTCCTGGATAGCGGAGCGTGCCGCGGAGCTTGTTGAAGACTAGGGTGGCTAGGGCCTCCCCTTCCACATCTTCGGCCATCCATAATAATGATGGGGCCCCCGGGCGGTTGAATCACCACCCAGGGCGGGCCGGGCTTTTGAGCCGTTGTGCCGTCAGGAATTCCGAGGACTGTGACGTTGCCTCTCATGTTACTTATTCGGATCGTAGTAGTGCCTTGGGGAATTTTTAGGATTACGGTCCCATCGGGTTGTCGTTCCCAGTCCCAAGTACCCTCTGGTTTCGCCACCTCATCTGGCAACGGCGCATCAATATTGACTGGCAACGTCACGGTAAACGGCACCTTGTCTCCTGGCGGCGTGCTACCTATGTCGGGAGGAGGTTGTCTGAGGTCGGGAGGCGGGTAGGTATGAGGGGGAACAGGAGGCTGCGTTACTGTCGAAGTTCCCGTGGACGGCTGTGTACCCTGTGTGCCCGGTGGGGTCGCGAACAGGTGTGCGGCGAAAAACAATGTCGGACAAAGCGCGACCAACCTCAAGAGCGATCTTGTGATTTTTCTCATGACCGCCTCCTTTTGGCCGTGGGTCAATTCCCGAAAGGAATCAACCCCGTACTTTTATGATAGCATAAAGTACCACAAACGATATTGCAAAGTGAATATCAAATGATAGGAAGTTCTTTTTCAAGCACGGCCACCGAGAATTCCAAAATCGCTCCTACGACCACGTGTCGGCCTACCCTTAAGGGTCGAAAGGGACTGCCAGACATTTGGTTTCCAGAGACACTTTCGATACAAGAGACTTTAAGATCATGCGCGCTATGCTCTTGGAAAAAGCCCGCCAGCCTTTGCGGATGGCGGATCTGCCGATCCCGCAGCCCGGTCCCGGCCAGCTTCTGCTCCGCGTTCGCGCTTGCGCGGTGTGCCGGACGGATCTGCATGTCGTCGACGGCGAGCTGACGCAACCGAAATTGCCGCTCATTCCAGGCCATGAGATCGTCGGTGCTGTGGAACAGTTGGGCGAAGGTGTCGAGGGCTTCAAGATCGGCGAACGCGTCGGCGTACCGTGGCTGGGCTGGACCTGCGGCGAGTGCGCCTATTGCCGGAACGGCCAGGAAAATCTCTGCGATCGGGCGCGCTTCACCGGCTACACCCTCGACGGCGGCTACGCCGAATACACCGTCGCCGATCAACGGTTTTGCTTTCGCATCCCCGATTCTTACTCCGATGCCGAAGCCGCGCCGCTTTTGTGCGCCGGTTTGATCGGCTACCGCAGCCTGGTCAAAGCCGGCAATGGCAAGCGGCTCGGCATCTACGGATTCGGCGCCGCGGCGCACATCGTGGCGCAGATCGCCAAGTATCAGCAGCGCGAGATTTATGCTTTCGTCCGGCCCGGCGACGAAGAAGCCAAGAAATTCGCGATCAGTCTCGGCGCCGTTTGGGCCGGCGGCTCGAACGAAGTGCCGCCGGTCAAACTTGATGCGGCAATTATCTTCGCTCCCGCTGGAGAACTTGTACCGCCGGCGCTCAAAGCCGTCGGCAAAGGCGGCACCGTCGTATGCGGCGGCATCCACATGAGCGACATCCCGTCGTTTCCCTATTCAATTCTCTGGGAAGAGCGATCGGTCTGCTCGATCGCCAACCTGACCCGCCGCGACGGCAAAGAATTTCTCGCACTTGCGCCGAAAGTGCCCGTGCGCACGGAGGTGCAAATCTTTCCGTTGGAACAGACGAACGAGGCTTTAAGTCGGTTGCGCTCGGGAAAGGTCCGGGGCGCGGCGGTGCTGGTAATGAACGGCGCCAAATGACAGCACAGCTCACTTCGCGTCGTACAGCTTCTTTATAAACCCGCTCTTGTCCAGCTCTTCGACGAAGCTCGAATCGACGAACTCTTCCGGTTTGTGTTTCCACACCTCGGGGCGCATCTGCGAGACATATTCGTAGCTCGTTTTCATGCCCTTGATATTGGGGTAGGGCGCCGCAATGCGATGCTTGGCGAAAAGCTCCCAGGACTCCTGAAGGAGGGAATCGTCGTCGAGGCGGAGCGTTTTCTTGATCACCCTCTTGGCTAGGTCCGGCTCCTGCTTAAAACGGGCGATGCCTTCCAAGTGCGCGCGCATGTAACGCATGACGAGATCGCGGTCTTGCTTAATCAGAGTGCGGGTGGTTGCGATCTCGCTCCAGGGATACTCGACCTCTTTGAAAAAATCCCATAGCATCTCGAACCCGGCCCGCTTCGCGAGGATGAACGTCGGATGAGACAAAGTCGCCGCCTGGATGCTCCCCTGGCGCAGAGAAATAAACCGCTCGGGGTCGGCGCCAATCTGACGGAGCGCAAAGTCCTTATCCGGATTGAGTCCCTTCTGCTTGGCGAGATAGCGCACCAGGAAATCGCCGAGGGAACCGAAGGTCGTCACGCCAATGGTTTTGCCTTTGAGATCTTCCGCCCGTTTTATGTCTGGTCGAACCATCAATGTTTGAATCACCCCGGGCATCGTATGGGCCAAAATCACCATATCCGATCCGGCAAGCACCGCGGTCATCACCGCTGGCGTGGCAATGGGCGATATGGTCACGCTGCCGGCGATCAAGGCTCTGGACGCAATGCCGGAGCCCGATATGACGACAGGCTCGGCATCCAGGCCATGCTTCTCGTAAATCCTCGCTTCCTTGGTAAAGAAAATAACGATGTTGCCCATGCTAACGGCAGGCACTCCAACTTGAATTTTCTTGAGCCCGCGGCTCTGCGCCGAAACAGAAAGCGGCAACATGACCAAGAGCGCCAGCAGCCAAAGCATCGGTAACGGTCGGTTAATCATTTTTGTGCCCTCCTCCTAACGCGATGTCGATTCACTTCGAATGTAGTGCCAGCGCCGGCCTGTTGTCAAATTCCAGCGCCGGTCGTTGACAAACTCTCTCCTTTTGATTAAGTCACAAACATCATGTTGCCTAAATTGCCGCAAGATAATTTGCTGGAGCTGTGCCGGCGGATGTTTCTCATCCGCCACTTCGAAGAAAGCCTGGTGCCGCTGCACGACAAGGGTGTGTTCGGCGGCCATTACCATCTCTACATCGGCCAGGAAGCCACCGGTGTGCCGGCCATCGCTTGCCTCAAGCCGGGCGATTATCTCTTTACCACGCACAGAAACCATGGTCATCTGCTCGCCCGCGGCGCCGAACCGAAGCGGCTGCTCGCGGAAATTCTCGGACGAGTCGACGGCTTGAACAAAGGCAAGGGCGGTTCTTTTCATTCGGTCGCTCCGGCGCTGGGATTTCTCCACAGCTCCGGCGTGGTCGGCGGCATCATTCCGTTGTCAACCGGCACCGCCTATGCTTCGAAGGCACTGAAAAATGGGCGGCTCACGGTTTGCCTTTTTGGCGACGGCTCTCTCGAAGAAGGCGCGGCGCCGGAAGCTTTCAACCTGGCCTCGCTTAATAAGCTGCCCGTGCTCTTTCTTTGCGAAAACAACGGCAAGTATGGCGCGGGCCGTGCCGTGGCTGCGGGACAGTCATCGTCGATGGCCGTCTACCCGCTGACCGACCTGCCGAAAGCATACAAAATTCCGGCGCAGCAGATCGACGGCATCGACGCGGGCCTGGTCCACGCAGCGGTTTCCGAAGCGGTGGAAAAAATCCGCCGCGGCGAGGGGCCGCAGTTTATCGAAGCGCAGACCGTGCGCTGGCCGGGCAGCGAGACCAACTGGCCCTCCGTGCCGCATCCCACCGATACGTCCCTCGCCTGGGACGCGAGCGGTGTCACGGAGAAAGCTCGCGAGTGGTACCACTCCTGCGATCCGCTGCTGGTCTTTATCCGCGAGTTGGTCGAAGCGAAGCAAGCAACCAAAGATGATATCACCGCCATCGAGCGGCAAGTGAAAACCGAAATTGCCGCGGCGGTGGAATTCGCGGTGGCTAGCCCATATCCCAAACCTGAAGAAGCCGAGCGAAATTTTTTCGCTTAAGAGCACAATATGAGAGAGATTGCCTACTACGAAGCGAAGTTCGAGGCGCTGGACGAGATCATGGCCGCCGATCCGCGCGTGCACCTGCTCAACGGCACGTTCATGAGTCTGAGCCCGCACCGCCATGTCTTTCACGATCTCCAAAAGAAATACGGCGAGCGCATGATGATGCCGCCGATCTCCGAGCTGGGCTTTTGCGGCCTGGCGACTGGCGCGGCGATGGCGGGATTGAGACCGATAGTCGACCTCAGCACCGGCAGTTTCATCTTCGAGGCCTGGCCGCAGGTCGCCAACGAAGCGGCCAACGCTTATTCAATGTCCGGCGGGCAGACCCGCGTGCCGGTGGTGTTTCATCTGTTTCACGGCCTGCGCGGCGGTGGCGCGGCGCAGCACTCCGGCAGCCCCCAGGCCATGTTATGGAATTGCCCAGGGTTGGAGATCGTGATTCCGTCCTCACCGCGGGACGTCAAAGGGCTACTCAAAACGGCAGTCGCCAGCGACAACCCGACGATCTTCGTCGATCATACCAAACTCTTGGATATGCGGGGCGACGTGCCGGAAAACGACAAGCCGATTCCTTTCGGCGTTGCCGATATCAAGCGCGCGGGCAGCGACGTCACGTTGATCGCGACTTCGTACACCGTCCAGGTTTGTCTCGGAGCCGCCGAGAAACTCGCCAAGGAAAAAATCAACGTCGAAGTCATCGATCCGCGCACGCTGGTGCCATTCGACCTGGCGACGATTCTCGCTTCCGTGGAAAAGACCGGCCGCGTCGTCATCGCCGACGAGACCCACCAGAGCTGCGGCGTCACTGCCGAGATCGCCGCGCGAATCGCCGAGACCGGTTTCGACAAACTAAAAACGCGCATTCGCCGTGTCTCGACTCTGGACGTGCCGGTGTCCTATAGCCCGCCCCTGGAAGAGCATATCGGGCCATCGGAGTCGCGCATCATCGATGCCGTAAGAGCATCGGTCGCGTAATTGCTTCCCCTCGCCACTCCCGCCGCCAACACCAGCGATCGCTATGCCGGCTAAGAAAGACGATTCGACGGAGCTGATTGATCTGCTGCGCCGGATGTGGCTCATCCGCGCGTTTGAGGAAAAAGTTTCCGCGCTCTACGCCGCCCGTGAGATTCAGGGCCTGGTTCATCTCGGCATCGGCCAGGAGGCCACCGCTGTCGGTACTTGCTCGCAACTCAAACTCGATGACTATGTTTTTGGCGGCCATCGTTCCCACGGCCACGCCATCGCCAAGGGCGCGGATATCAATCGCTTGATGGCGGAGATCGCCGGGCGCGCCACCGGCTACTGCGCCGGCAAGGGCGGCTCGATGCACATCGCCGCCAAAGAATGTGGATTCATCACCGCCACCGGGGTCGTCGGCGGCACCATTCCGCTGGCGCTCGGCGCCGCGTTCGCGGCGAAGGAGAGAAAGCAAGGCCAACTCGCCATGGTCTTTTTCGGCGACGGCGCCGGTCAGGCCGGACCGTTTCATGAGTCGCTCAATATCGCCAGTCTCTGGAAACTGCCGGTGATCTTTGTCTGCGAGAACAACGGCTATGCCGAGTTCACGCCGCTCTCCGCGCACACGAAAATCGAACGCCTCGCGCAGCACGCCAAGACTTACGGTATTCCGAACAGCACCGTCGATGGCAACGACCTTTTCGCCGTGCGCCAAGCGGCGCGGACGGCCGTCGAGCAAGCGCACGCAGGGAAGGGGCCGATTTTCATCGAGTGTCTCACCCACCGTATGCGCGGCCATTACGAAGGCGACCCGGCCAAGTACCGCGAGCTGTCTCAGCTCGCCGAATGGAAAAAGAAAGATCCGCTCGCCCGCGCCGCCAAGGTGTTGAAGGCAAGAAAGTTGATCGCCGACAAAGAGATTGAAAGCCTCGAGGGCGAAGCGCGCGCGCTTGTCGAAAAGGCGGCCGAATTCGCGCTGGCGTCCCCGGTGCCCACCCCAGATGCCGTCTCCACCCAGGTAACCGCGTAGAGCAATCATGGCAGAGCAGACCTACCTCGACGCCATCCGAGCCGGACTCGGCGAAGAAATGCGCCGAGACTCATCGGTCTATGTCTTCGGCGAAGACGTCGCCCTCGGCGGTCCCTTCGGCGTCACCCAGGGGCTGGCTGAGGAATTCGGCACGAATCGCATGGTCAACACGCCGATCAGCGAAGCGACGGTCATGGGTCTCGCCATCGGCGCGGCAACCGCCGGTCTGAGACCCGTCGTCGAGATCATGTTCATCGACTTCATTACTTTGGCGCTGGACCAACTCGCCAACCACGCCGCCAAGCTGCACTATATGTCCGGCGGCCAGCTCAAGATTCCCCTGACGGTCCGCGTCCAGTGCGGTATCAGCGGCGCCATGGGCGCGCATCACTCGCAAAGCCTCGAAGCCTGGCTGGCCCACGTGCCGGGGCTCAAAGTGGTTATGCCGTCCAATCCCGCCGACGCCAAGGGGTTGCTCAAGTCCGCGGTTCGCGACGACGGCCCGGTGGTCTTCATCGAGCATCGCGGTCTCTACTGGGCGAAAGCGCCGGTTCCGGAGGGCGAACACCTCGTGCCGCTGGGCCGCGCGTCGATTGTGCGCTCCGGCGATCAGGTGACCCTGGTTGCCATTGCCAACATGGTCGGTCCCGCTTTGGCGGCGGCGCAAGAGCTTGCCGCCGATGGCGCCGGTGTCGAAGTGATCGATCCGCGCACGGTTTCGCCGCTTGATATGGAGACCATCGTCAATTCGGCAAAAAAAACCGGCCGCGTGATCATCGTTCACGAAGCTGTGGAGCAAGGCGGCATCGGTGCGGAGATTGCCGCGCGTGTCCAACAAGAAGCCTTCTACTACCTCGACAGCCCGATCCTGCGGGTGGCCGCGCCCTTCGCTCCCGTTCCCGCCAGCCCCGTCCTTGAGAAAGCCTTTTTGCCAGGCAAGGACCAGATCATCCGGGCCGCGCGAAACGTCTTGGGCAAAGAATAAAATTTTTATAATCTTCGCTTGTTCGAGCGTTGCCGGAAAAGAGTGATGGAGAGGCGCAAACTCGGCAAGACCGATATGAACGTCAGCGTTCTCGGTTTCGGCGGCTCCGAAATCGGTTATGAACGAGTATCCTCATCGACCGTCAAGAAACTGCTGAACCAGGCCCTGGACGCCGGACTCAACGTCATCGATACCGCCGAGTGTTACGTGACCAGCGAGGAGTTGATCGGTGCGGCGGTGGGCGCGCGGCGCGGCGACTTTTACCTCTTTACCAAGTGCGGTCACGAGCGCGGCTGGGCCGAGCCCGATTGGCGTCCCGAGTCGCTGCTCAGAAGCATCGAGCGGAGCCTCAAACGGCTGAAAACCGATCATGTTGACCTGGTCCAATTGCACAGTTGCTCCGAAATCGAACTGCGCGAGGGCGGCGTGATCGATGCGCTGAAACGCGCTCGCGAGCGCGGCCATACCCGCTACATCGGCTACAGCGGCGACGGTGCGGCCGCGCTCTACGCCGTCGAATGCGGCGACTTTGACACGCTGCAAATCTCCGTGAGCGTAGCCGACCAAGAGGCCCTGGAGCGGATCTTACCTTTGGCGCTGGCGCGCGGCATGGGCGTCATCGCCAAACGGCCGCTGGCCAACGTCGCCTGGCACAACGGCAGCCGTCCGCCCGATGATTTCTACGGCCGCGTTTATTGGGAACGGCTGCAAAAGCTGAAATATTCGTTTCTCGAAAAGGATCTCAAAGCGACCGTCGCCACCGCCCTCCGCTTTACTCTCGACGTTCCCGGTGTGCACACGGCGATTGTCGGAACCGCGAAGCCGGGACGATTCATGGAGAACGCCGTAGCGCTGGAGGCGGGCCCATTGCCGAAAGAGGATTTCGATAAAATTAGGGCTTGCTGGCGCGAGGTCGCCCAAGCGACCTGGACCGGACAAACCTGATTCGAGCGCGTTTTTCGTTACCAAAATACGGCAACCCGCCCCATAAATTGTCACCCGAGCGACGCCGTTGACATAGCGTCATAGTCAAAAGGCGGGAGTTCTAGCAATCTGTCCGCCTGAAACATCGATTAACGTCCTTCCTTACCTAGCATCGCCCGGCTGGCATATCTGTTGCTCCCCTCCGCTTCGACAAACCTAAGGAGGGACACCATGCAAGCGGCTCTGCGCGACGATCCAAAGGTTATTTCAATCGAAAGAACGCGCTTCCGGGCGGTCCAATGCGGCAAGTGCGGCGCCAAAATGTTTCCAACCTCGATGCTCAAGCCTCACCTAACCCGTCACCGGAGGCGTGAGCATCGGTTAAATATCGAACTGAGCAAACTGCGTCGCATCATGAATCATATGCGCGAGTTCGCAGAACCTCGATGACCGATGTGCCGAGCCGGCCTTTGTTGCGCGCAAATACCGGCATGGCGTGGTCCGATCAGGTAGTCTATCGCGCCCGAGTCTGTCACTCGAAACCCCCTTCGTCGTTCGGCGCCAGCTTCGTGCCGCCCTGCTCATGGAATCTGCCCGGTATCGGCCGCACACTCCGGATTGAGACATCGGTCCGTTTTGTCTGAGCCAACGCGCAAGCGTTAGTTACGTCCCACCCACGACCGGCGCCCTTGATAACCGAAGGGTTGCAAACAACCCCCCGCTACGCTTATCTAAAACTTCACCAAGTGGAGTCCCCAGGCACCTTCCAACATGCCCGCGGGGCGGAATCCTGAGCGAGAGCCGCCGGCCAAGGCCGGGCTGACTCGAAGAATCGTCAGAAAGCACGGCGCCATTGTTCGCTGAGATCATAGCCATCTTTTCCGCCGTAGGTTGGGCCGGCGATTCCATCCTGGTGCGCTTCGGTCTGCGCAAGTCCAACATCTTCGCGGCCATGCTCGTGAGCTTCGCCGTTTCCATCACCTGCATGTGGACTTATCTCATCGCCACCACCTCGCTGGAATTTCTCAAGTCGCCGGCGATGATCTACTACGTGATCAGCGGCTGTATGCAGCCGCTGATTGCCCGCGCGCTGTATTACGAAGGCATCACCCGCATCGGTGTCGCCCGCGCCGGCCCATTGCGCGGCGTCGAGCCACTGTTCGCCGCGGTTGCCGCAGTCGCGTTTTTAAACGAGGATCCCGGCATCCTGGTCTACCTCGGCTCCACTTTGATTGTTGGCAGCCTCTGGCTGATTTCCGGCAAACAGAAAGGCGAAACCAAATGGCGGCTCATCGACGCGGCCTTTCCCATCGGCGCGGCATTGATCTCCACCATTTCCCAAACGTTGCGCAAGCAGGCGCTGAAAATCATCCCCGATCCCTTCGTCGGCGTGGCCATGGTCACCACGGTGTCGTTGATCCTTCTGTTGGCTTTCGTTTTTGCGACTAAACGCACCGATCAATTGCGCATGGAGCGCTCAGGTTTTCGGTTTTTTTTCTGCGCCGCGCTGATCGCCACCCTGGCCCAGGTCGCCAATTTCACCGCGCTGGCACACGGCCAGTTGTCCGTTATCATTCCGCTTCTCAATACCACCCCGCTTTTCAGCGTGTGCTTCAGCGCGCTGTTTCTCCGCAAGGTCGAAACGGTGACGCTGCGGATCGTCCTCGGCGCCGCACTCATGGTCGCCGGCGTCATCATGATCACCAGCCGCTGATACGGCTTGACCTCAGAAGAGGTTGTTGATAGCCAGGAAGCCTTGATCGTCTGAATACCGCACATCAAGGAGGCGAGCATGGATAGCCGGGAATTCGCCAAGAAGCTTGAGAAGCAAGTAGCCGGGTTCTGCGCAACGCTGGATGCCAAGCTCCCCGCCTATAGCTATATTCCCTTAACCAGCGACGACGCGCGCATCAAAGTCATGCAAAGCCGGCTGTTCAATGAAATCCGCGCCGGGGAAATATTCGGCGGCTGGCTCAAAAGCACGCCGGAGCTCGACGTGAAAAAGACTCTCGCCCGAGCCGTGCACGAAGAATTCGAGCACGCGACGTTTTTGGAAGAAGCGCTGCGAAGCAAAGGCGCAACGCCATACGACTACCAAGCTCTGCCGGCGCAGATGGCGATGTTCAACGCCTTCGAAGGGTTGACCGACACCGTCGAGCGCATAGCGGCCTTTCCGATGGCGGGTGAAGGCGTTGCCGA
>ORMF011696834.1_pt1 | contig 16242 bp, 17 predicted proteins | sample 1779871 | NCBI WGS metagenome assembly ORMF01 (sample SAMEA104232316, study PRJEB22302) | groundwater metagenome | biome: forest; feature: aquifer; material: groundwater | place: USA | collected 2011-08-07 | depth 5.4 m
CGCCGCGGGCCATGTGATCGCCGCCTTCGGACAGTTCGTCGTCGCCGGCAACTACGCCGTCGGCATCATCGTCTTCATGATTCTGGTCCTCATCAATTTTATCGTCATCACCAAAGGCGCCACCCGCATCGCCGAGGTGGCGGCCCGCTTCACCCTCGACGCCATGCCGGGAAAACAGATGGCCATCGACGCGGATTTGAACGCCGGCCTGATCAACGAGGCGGATGCGCGCCAGCGCCGCCAGCGTATCCAGAAAGAAGCTGATTTTTACGGCGCCATGGACGGCGCCTCGAAATTCGTCCGCGGCGATGCCGTGGCCGGTTTGATTATTCTCGCCGTCAGCCTGCTGGGCGGTTTCTTCGTCGGTGTCATGCAAAAGGGCATGGACGTCGCCGATGCGGCCCAGCTCTACAGCCTGCTCAGCGTCGGCGACGGGCTGGTGAGCCAGATCCCGGCGCTGATCGTTTCCACCGCCGCCGGCATGGTGGTGACGCGCACCGCCTCGGGCGGGGAGTTGGGGCTGGAGATCCGCAATCAGCTTTTCTGCAATCCCAAGGCGCTCGGCGTCGTCGCGGGAATTCTCGCGCTGTTTATATTCGTTCCCGGTTTTCCGGCGGTGCCGTTTTTTCTCGCCGCCACCGCCATGGGTAGCGCCGCCTATTACATGGCGAATCAAGAAACGGAACAAACCATCGAAGCCGCGGCGGAGGCGAAACAGCCGCAAAAGCACGACGAGCCGGCCCGGCCGCAGCCCGTCGATCTCCTGGAGCTCGAAGTCGGCTACGAGATCATTCCACTGGTCGACGGCGAGAAGGGCGCGGTGGTGGAAAGAATCCGCGCGCTCAGACGCCAGTTCCTAAACGACAAGGGTTTTCTCGTGCCGCAAATTCACATCCGCGACAACCTGCGCCTGGCCAGCAAGCAGTACGTCATTTTAATCAAGGGCGTCGAGGCCGGCAGAGGCGAGTTGCGGCCGGGCCGCATGCTGGCGATGAACGCTGGCGGCGCGGCGCAAACCGACGGCGCGCTGCGCGGCGAAGCGACGACGGAACCGGCCTTCGGCCTGCCCGCGCTGTGGATCTCCGCGGCCGACCGCGAGCGGGCCGAGATGATGGGCTACACCGTCGTCGATCCTGAAACCGTGCTGATCACCCATATCTCCGAGCTGGTCAAGCGCTACGGTCCCGAGCTGCTGACGCGCCAGGACGTGCAGCGTCTGCTCGACGGGTTGGCGAAGGACCACCCCAAGGTGGTGGAGGAGCTGATCCCGCATCATCTGACTCTCGGCGGAGTGCAAAAAGTGTTGCAGAATCTCCTGCGCGAAGACGTGCCGATTCGCGATCTCCTGACCATCGTCGAATCGCTGGCCGACTACGCGCCCACCGTCAAGGACGCCGACGAACTCACCGAGTCGGTGCGCCAGGCCTTGGCGCGGACCATCGCGTCGTTACACCGCGGTCCGGAGGGCTTGATTCAAGTGATGACCTTCGACCCGCAGATCGAGCGGCTGGTGCGCGAGCGCCTCCAGGAAGGCGTCACCCTCGAGCCCCAAAGCGCGCAGCGGATCATGACCGCGGTGCAGGGCTCGGTGGAAAACTTTGCCAAGCGCGGACTGTTGCCGGTCTTTCTCGTCGGCGCCGGCGTGCGCCGCCACCTGCGCCAGTTGATCGGCCATTACATGCCGCAGGTCGCGGTGCTGTCGCACAACGAGATCCCGGACGGCGTCAATATCCAATCCCTAGGCATCATCAGGTGGAACGATGATTCGTAAGCGATTTTGGGGCAAGGACATGAGCGAGGCGCTGCGGGCCGTGCGCAACTCCCTCGGCGCCGACGCCTTGATTGCCGAAACCAAAACCCTCGATAAAGATCTCGGCGGCGGTGTCGAGATTTCCGCCTTGGTTGAGGGAGAAATTAGCGTCGAATCTGACCGGGATGAGGTCGTAAGCCACGCTAAGCCGCAAGTTGCCCCAATGGACGAACTGCGCGAGGAGTTGGCGCTCATGAAGTCGATGCTCGGATGGCTTGCGCCAGGATTGGGCCGGCAAAACAAAGTCATCAAGTCGTTGGTCAACCACGGTGTCACCCCAGAAAATATCTCGAAACTTCTTCACGCGCTGGAAAATGCGCCGGGCAACAACGAACAGGAGCGCTGGCAGCAAGCGATCGCTAGACAATTTCCCCCGCCTGGCGACATTCGTCAGAGTGGTGAGCGCCTCGCGCTCATCGGCCCGAGCGGAGTCGGCAAGACATCGACATTGATTAAGCTCACGCTCTTTGAAAGCCGTCGGCGCGAGGGCAGTGTCGGTTGGGTGAGCATGGACGAACAGCGGCTCAATTCCGCCGGTACGCTGATGACCTTCGCTGGGATACTCGGCGTGCGATTCGAACGGGCGGCGAACCGCAGCGAGTTGAAAATCGCCTTAGAGCGGCTATCCGATTGCGACCTGGTTTTCGTCGATACTCCGGGAACCAATCCGCGCGATAACGACAGCATCAAGCAACTGGCTAAGTCGCTCCATGGGCTCGGCGCCTTGCGTTGCGCGCTGGTGCTTAGCGCGGTTACCAACGGCGCAGACCTCCTCGACTGCGTGAACAGTTACCGAACGATCGGGCTTCATTCGCTGCTGTTTACCAAACTCGACGAATGCCGCTATTTGGGACCGATCTTGAACACTGCGTTAAACGCCGCTGTGCCGCTTTCCTATATCACCTTCGGGCAAAGTCCCACCGAGGATTTAGCGGTCGCGACGCCCGAGCTTTTTGCCAGTCTAGTGCTGTCGGGAGGCGGCTGCAATGATTGAAACCACAGCAACGTTCGACAATTTCGAATGGATGCCCGAACCGAACCGCAAACCGTTCCCGGCGGCGCCCGCCGCCGCAAAAGTCCTTGGCCCGGCTCCCGTCTTTGCCATCACCAGTGGCAAGGGAGGCGTCGGCAAAACCAACGTTACCGCCAATCTCGCCGCCGCGCTTGCGCTAAAGAACCGGCGGGTCATGGTGATCGACGCGGATCTCGGACTAGCCAATCTCGACCTCCTTCTAGGCGTCAGGCCCATCTATACCCTGGCCGACTTTTTTGCCGGCGCGGCGTCCCTCGACGAAATCATCGTCACGAATCGCCACGGCATCTTGCTTCTCCCCGGCGCCAGCGGCGTGCAAGAGATGACTTCGTTAAGTTCCGATCAGAAGGCCGCCTTGTTGACGGAGTTGGACGCGATAACCCACCAGTTGGATATCGCGCTGGTGGATACCGGCAGCGGGATCTCGGACGCGGTCACCTATTTTACCGCCGCGGCGCAAGAGATCGTCGTCGTGGTGACGCCGGAACCCTCTTCGATGACCGACGCCTATGCGCTGGTCAAGGTGCTGGCTTCGGCGCATGGGCAAAAACGTTTCTGGATCCTGGCGAACAATGTATCCGGCGATGCCGAAGCGCTGCGGCTCTTCGATGCGCTGTCACGGACCGCGTTGCGATTTCTCAATGCCGCGCTCGACTATCTCGGTTGGATCCCGCGCGATCCCAGGTTGGTCCGCGCGGTGGCGCGCTCGCGGATGGTGGTCGAGGACGCCGGCGACGCGCCGTCGGCGCAAGCTTTTGTCGCGGTGGCAGAGCGGTTGATGCAGATGGCGGCCGGCGGCGTGGCGGTCAAAGGCAACCTGCAATTTTTTCTTCGCCGCATGGTGGCGGGCGAGAGGAGAGGCCGATGAAGGCCGAAAAAACGAAACGCTCGACGAGCGGCGCGCCGGAGCGAGAGAAGGCGAACAGGGCCACGGAGGAAAGGGTCACCCAATATCTTCCCTTGGTGCGCTTTGTGGCGGAAAAAATTCATCGCCGCCTGCCGCCCGGGGTCGATCTGGAATCCCTGGTCCACTCCGGAGTTGTCGGGCTGCTCGAAGCCCTGGAGCGCTTCGATCCCAACCGAGGCGTGGAGTTTGAGATATATGCCCGCTACCGCATTCGGGGCGAGGTCATGCAATGCCTGCGCTCGCTCGATTGGGTGAGCCGGTCGGTGCGCTCCTGGGGGCGAAAGATCGAGGCGGCGCGCGTCAAGCTCGCGGGACAGCATGTGCGCGAGCCCAGCGCCGAAGAGATCGCCGCGGAACTGGCCGTGCCGCTAGATACCTATTTTCACCTCGACCAGCAGGTGAACGATGCCGCACTGCTCAGCCTTGAAGACCTTTCCGTCAGCTCGGAAGCGGACTGGGAAAGGGCCCAGGAAAAGTACACGCACGGTTCCATGCTCGATCCGCTAAGCTTCGTTGAAGGCAAAGATCTGGTGGAAAAACTGGCCGCGGCTGTAGAGGGCTTGCCGGAGCGCGAGCGGATGGTGGTGACGCTTTATTACCATGAAGAGCTCACGCTGCGCGAGATCGGTGAAATCCTGGATCTGAGCGAAGGGCGTATCTGTCAAATTTTTGCCCAGGCGGTGGGGCGGTTGCGCGACGCGCTGGGCGTAAGCGTCAAGGCCAGGGCGCCGTCTGCCGGAAAACGCGCCGCTGACCTCCGCAAGGCGGCCAGCGGGAAAAAGGCGGTGCGGGTGTAGGAGGACTGGAGTTCGGTGGTGATCTATGGCGGATTCCGTTAGTCGGATTGTTCCCCCTTTGATCTCTCCAGATCCCGTACCCGCACAAGGGCGGGAAAAGGGAGCCGGACAGCGCAAGCAAGGAAAGCAAAAACAGCCCCCCGAAAGCGTGAACACTTCCGACCTGGAACGGACGGATAGGCAACAAAGTCAGGGGGATGAAGTCCAGGATTCGCAAGACAAGGGAAAGAGTCTCGATATCAAAGTTTAAGAAGGCGTGAACGAACGACGAAAAAATAGGAGGGTTTTATGATTGAAACCATGTTGTTAGCCGGAGCTCTAATATTTTTGTTGCCCGTCTGGTGGGTCTTGCGCAGGCGACGAGTCGCGAGCCCGAACCAAAAAGATGAGAGCTTGCGCCGCTTGGAAGAAGTCATCAAGTCGAGCCAGCTCACCAACGATGGCTTCTTCCGTTCCTTAGATCTGATTCAAAAAAATCTCGAATGTCTGTTGGCGCGTGCTGAAAGCGCGGAGCAGCGCATGCGCCAATTGATGCTTCAGCCGGGGAGCGAGAAGAGAGAACAGTACACCGCCGCGGCGTTGTTGCTCCGTGAAGGGCAGGAACCACACCGAGTGGCGTCGATGCTCAGCTTGCCTTTGCCTCAGGTCGAGATCGTCGGCGAACTGCAGCGAATGGCCGGTAAAGACAACAAGCTCACGGTGCGTAAGAAGCGAAACGAGGAAAGTGCCGGACAGGATAACCCTATGCCGACAAAAGTTGCCGCCCGGCGGGAAAAAAGTTCCCAGCCGATTCTCCTGGTCGACGTTATCAAGAAGGCGGCCAATGATAGTTCCGTCCATCGGTTTGATAATGGGTCATACGCTGGGACAGGGGCGTAGCGGTCAAGAAAACCGCCCCGGCCGGAGAAATGGCTCGGTTTCAATCGGGAGCCTGATCGTGGCTGCGGCGGATTCGCCGGATCGGTATAGGGATTGCTTTGAGGTAGGTGACTGATGGATGCAGCGATGTACAAAGCCCTTTCGGGCGCGGTGGTGCAGATGCGCCGCCTGGACGTAACTTCTCAAGACTTGGCCAATGCCAATACCGCCGGTTACAAGGGCAACCGGCTCGCCTTCAGCGAGATACTTGCCGGACGCGCGCCTGCCGAAGACCGGCCGGGTGGCTGGGTCGCGGTAGGCGATCAGCGCACGCTGTTCGGCCAAGGCGGGATTCAGACGACCGGCAATCCGCTCAACCTGGCGTTGGAAGGGGACGGATTTTTTGTCGTGCAGACCGCCAGAGGCGAACGCTATACGCGCAACGGCGGTTTCACCATGAATGCCGAGGGCACGTTGATCACCGCCCAGGGCGACGCTTTGCTCGGCGACGGCGGCCCCCTCCAAATCACCGGCCAGAAGATCGAAGTGGCCGGCGACGGCACGGTGAAATCGGAACAGGGGGAAGTCGGCAGGATCAGGATCGTGCGCTTCGCCAACGGGAATCAAGTCGCCAAGGAAGGAGCCAATCTCCTGCGCGCCGCGCCGGCGAATGTCGAGGAAGCCAACGGTGTCCGGGTGATTCAAGGCAGTCTCGAACAGTCCAATGTCAGCCCCATCGACGGCATGGTTTCGCTGATTTCGATCAACCGGCAGTTTGAAGCCTATGAGCGGGCGATGAAGCTGATGGATTCGGCCACTGAAAGAATGATTGCCGACGCCGGCCGCTAAGAAAGAAGGTTCTACCGGGATTAGTGTGGAGGGGATTCACCACGAAGGTCACGAAGAGCACGAAGTTAAGAAGTTTAGAAATATCTACTTTCCGAAACCTTCGTGTCCTTCGTGTGCTTCGTGGTGAAAAAGACAAAGGGATAGTGCTCGGTTATTCAGACAAAAAGTCCGAAGAACTACAAAGAATAAAAAGGAGATTATTATGCGCGCACTTTGGACCGCTGCCACCGGAATGCAGGCCCAACAACTCACCCTCGATGTCGTCGCCAACAACCTGGCGAACGTGCAGACCACGGGCTTCAAGCGAAGCCGAGTCGATTTTCAAGATTTGGTCTACGAGACGCTTCAGGCGCCCGGCGCCACCTCGGCGCAGGGTCAGGAAGTCCCGTCCGGATTCCAGGTCGGCCATGGCTCGCGCGCGGTGGCGACCCAGCGGCTATTCATCAAGGGGGATTTACAACAAACGGGCAATCCTCTCGATCTCGCTATCGAAGGGGAAGGATTTTTTCAGATCCAGCAGCCCAGCGGCGATACCGCTTATAGCCGGGCCGGCGCGTTTAAAAAGGACAGCCAGGGGCGCGTGGTAACCTCCGACGGCTTCCCGCTCGAACCTCAGATCACGATTCCCGCCAATGCCTTGAGCGTGGCCGTCGGCGTGGACGGAACCGTGTCGGTGATTTTACCCGGCCAGCAGCAGCCCCAGCAAGCCGGCACGATTCAACTGGTGCGCTTTATCAATCCCGCGGGCCTGCAGGGTCAGGGGCGCAACCTTTTCATCACGACGCAGGCGTCCGGTGACGCCACGCCGGGAACGCCGGGACAAGACGGCCTGGGCACCTTGCTCCAGGGTTTTGTCGAGGGCGCCAACGTCAACGTCGTGGAAGAAATGGTCGGCCTGATCACCAGCCAGCGCGCCTATGAAATCAATTCCCGCGCCATCCGCACCGCCGACGAGATGATGCAGACGGCGAATAACCTGGTGCGAGGATAACATTCGATGATTTATCCACGCCTGAAAACTCGCTTTGAGACGATCCGACGTAGCTTGGGCTTGGCTTATTTCCTGATCGCGTGGCTGTGCGCGGCGCCGGTCCAAGGCGCCGGCCCTGAGCGGACGCTGAACCGAGGGCAAGTCGCCGCCGTGATTCGCGAGTATGTGCTCAGCCAGGCGCCGTGGAAGGCGGAAAATGTCGAAGTGCGGGTTGCGCCGTTGATGCCGGTCTCTATGCCTTCGGGCGCCGTCGATTATCGAGTACTTAAACCGACGCAGGGCATCACTCCCGGCGTCCATAGTTTTCTTGTCGTCGGCGAGATTGGCGGAAAAGAAGCGGCGCGATTCTGGGTCAAGGCCGAAATCAAGATTTTTGACGAGGTCGTGGTGACCTCCTATCCGCTGGCGCGGCGGGAAGTCGTAACCGCCGCCGGCGTGCGCGTGGAGCGGCGCGATGTCTCGTCGCTGGCGGCCCGCCCCTTCACCCGCATCGAAGAGGTCTTGGGCCAGCAGACGGCGCGATTTGTCGAGGTCAACGAAGTCATCACCCAGAAAACGATCGAGCGTCCCACGCTCATGAAGCGGGGCAGCCCGATCATCCTGGTCTACGAAACCGGCAGCCTGCGCGTGGAGGCGCCGGGGGCGGCGGAGGAGGCCGGCAAGGCCGGTGATCTTATCCAGGTGAAAAATCCGTCTTCGGGAAAATTGCTGCGCGGCGTCGTCGTCGACGGGCGCACGGTGAGGATCAATTGATGACAAAACAAATTTCGCTCCTGGCGCTTTTCGTTGTGAACATCGGCTGCGCGCAGATGATCGAAAAACGTTTTTTCCCTAAGCCCACGGAGGGGGAGATGGCGCAGGAAGTCAGCCGGCTCGGCCAGACCGAAGTGAAGACCCAAAACGCACTGCCGGCGACCCCGGGGTCGCTCTGGCCCGCTGACGATCGGGTGTTTTTCTACGGCGACAAGAAGGCGCTGCGCGTCGGCGACATTATTACCGTGCGGATCATCGAGAGCGCCCAGGCGAGTAACACCGCGGATACCGATCTGTCGCGCACCTCATCGGCCAACGCGAGTCTCAGCGGCTTTTTCGGCAAGAAAAAGTTTCTCAATCTCTTCAAAGTCGGCGATGATCTATTGACCACGAACTCGGATAACAGCCATAAGGGCGCCGGCTCGACGACCCGAAGCGGGGAGCTGACGGCGGTGATGACCGCGATGGTGCGGGAAGTGCTGCCCAACGGCAACCTCGTGGTGCGGGGAACCCGCGAAGTGCTGGTGAACCATGAGCAGCAATTCATCACCCTGACGGGTATCGTGCGCCCGCAGGACGTGAGCCGCGACAACATCGTGCTTTCTACGCAATTGGCCGACGCCAATATCACCATCGGCGGGCTCGGCGTCGTGGCCGACAAGCAACGGTCAGGTTGGGGCACCTGGATTTTCGATCTTATCTGGCCGTTCTAGGAAGTGTAAAATGAACGGAATCGACCCGAGAGTTCAAAACGTTCAAGCCGTTCAAAACGTTCAAGCCGTTCAAGCGGTAGTTAAACGGATTCTTACTGTTTTCTGCCTGCTGACTGCTTGCTGCCTGCTGGCGAGTGCGGCATCGGCGGCGCGTCTGAAGGACATCGCTCACGTCGAAGGATTCCGCCCCAACCAGCTGTTCGGCTACGGCCTGGTGGTCGGTCTCAGCGGCACCGGCGACCGCCAGAACACCGAATTCACCGTTCAGACCCTCGCCAATCTGTTGCAAGATTACAATATCCGCGTCAGTCCCAATGACGTGCGCGTGAAAAACGTCGCGGCGGTGATGGTGACGGCGGAAGTGCCGCCCTTCGTCCAGCCCGGAACCAGGCTGGATGCGACGATCTCGTCGATGGGCGACGCCGGCAGCCTTTCCGGCGGCGTCTTGCTGCTGACTCCGCTCAAGGGGCCGGACGGGAAAATCTACGCGGTCGGCCAGGGCCCGGTCAGTTTGGGCGGCGGCTACAGCGCTTTGGGCGCGGGGGCGAAGGTCAGCAAAAATCATCAGACCGCCGGGCGCATCACGGCGGGAGTGTTGCTCGAGCGGGCCGTCCCTTCGACGATTGTCGGCAGCGACGGACTGGTGCGCATCCACCTCGACAAACCTGATTTCACGACGGCGAAGCGGATTTCCGAGGCGCTCAAGAATTCGCCGCTAAAGATCGCCGCCCAGGCGCTCTCGCCGGGTGTTGTGACGGCGGCGCTAACGGATAAGTTTCGTGGCGACCCGGTGGCTTTCATCTCCGCCATTGAAACCCTCGAGGTCGCGCCGGACCAGCCCGCGCGCATCGTGGTCAACGAACGGACCGGCACGGTCATCATCAGCAAAGACGTCCGCATCGCTCCGGTCGCCGTGGCCCACGGCGGTCTCCATATCATGGTAAAGACCGAGCAGCGGGTTTCGCAGCCGAATCCTTTCGGCCGCGGTGACACCGCCGTGGTTCCCGATACCACGGTCGCGGTGAAGGAACCGGAGAATCGTCAATTGATCGAGCTGCCGGGCGGTCCCGGTATAGCGCTCAGCGCAATCGTTCAAGCGCTCAATTCTCTGGGCGTGACGCCCCGGGATCTGATTGCGGTCTTCGAAGCGCTGCGGGAATCCGGCTCGCTCCAGGCCGAGCTGGTGGTGATGTGAGTTCTAGCCAAAGAGATTTGAAATTTTGGGATCACAAAATTCGAAGCACGAAATCCGAAACAAATCCAAATGCTCAAAAGTCAGAAAGTTCCAAACCAGATGCTTCGGATTAATGTTTTAAATTTTCTCGGGTTTTGGCTTCATTTGGATTTGAGTTTGTTTCGGATTTAGATATTCGGATTTCGGATTTATTTCGCAGGGGTACTGGCACGGCAAATTTGATGAAGTCGGTCTGTTTAACATTTTAAACGTAAGAATTTATGAATACCCTTGCAAGCCGCAACCTCGGACAGTTCACGGCGCAAAGCGCGCTCGCCAAAAATGCCGAAAGCCTAAGCGGCGCTGCTGCCGGCAGCGATGCGCTGCAGCGGCAGAAGGCGGCCCAGGAGTTTGCGTCTTTTCTCTACCTCGAAGTGTTAAAGGCGATGCGGGCGGCGCTGCCGCATGACGGATCGCTCGAGGGCGAGTCGCTATCGCGTGATATTTACACCTCCATGATGGACGCGGAAATCGCGCAACTGATGGCCCGGCGCGACGTCACGGGATTTACCGCGATGGTGGGGAAATCGCTGGATAAGATCGCGCCCGGCGGGCCCGCAAGAAGCCTGCCGCCGGTGGTTCTTCAGGACGAAATCCAGGTTCCGGTCCAGGGCGTTGTCTCGTCCCTGTTCGGATCGCGCGCCGATCCGTTTAGCGGCGCAGCGAAATTTCACCATGGAGTCGATATCGCTGCGCCATCGGGGACTGCGATCAAGGCGGCGGCCGCCGGCAAGGTCGTCTTCAGCGGCCAACTGGCGGGTTATGGGAACCTGTTGGAAGTGGACCACGGCAACGGATGGGTCACCCGCTATGGTCACAACGCCGCCAATCTTGTTTCCCTGGGGGATGAAATTGTAGCCGGGCAGCCGATCGCCCTGGTGGGAAGCACGGGCCGAGCCACCGGCGCTCATCTCCACTTTGAGGTGCGCCGGGCAGGTAAACCGGTCAACCCGGAGATGCTGCTGGGCGGTGTCGCCAAAGGATCGAAGTTGAGATCGGTGGCCTAGTCGTATGGAACGTATTGAAAACAGGGCATAATGAGATGGAGAGCAAATCGGTCTTGGGTCGATTAAGAAACCCCGGCGACCTGCCGATAAGCTCAATGTAAAGGAGAAAACCATGAAAATTACCCATCGAGGGCCGGCGGATACCGACCTCTCCAAGTTGATCGGCAACGATAAGACGATCAAATCCGCAGGCGGCGGCGCCGATTCGAAGGTTAAAGAGAGCGGAGCTTCCGCCAAGGTCGATATCTCCCCCGAGGCGCGCAAAATGCAACGCGTCGCCGAATTGGCCAAGCAGGGCGACGATCTGCGCGCGGAGAAAGTCAAGAAGATCAAAGAACAGGTCGAGCAGGGGACATACGAGGTCAAGTCCGAGGATGTCGCCAAGAGCATCCTGCGCAGTGAGGTCGCCCATTTGCTGGAGAAGAAGTAGGGAAACTCCATGAATAGCTATTTAACTGAACTGACCGGCGTCCTGAACCAAGAGATCGCCGTCGGCGAGGAACTCAGCCGCAATCTCGACGCCCAGAGGCGGGCCCTCGTCGCCTGGGACGTCGTAACCCTCCTGTTGGAAATCGAGGCGCGCGAGCCTTGGCTCCGCAGGCTAGGCCAACTCGAGGAAAAGCGCGTCGCGGTCCTTAAACAATTCGAACCGGCGGGCGCGCCGGCGACGCTGCGTGAGATGATCGCCCAATTGCCGGCCGACCAGGCGGAGCGCGAGCGATGGCGCGATTTGCAGGAGCGGGGGCGTGCGCTTTTTAGCCGGATTCATGGCGAAGAGCGCGATCTCAATGCGCTCATGGAGAACCTCGCGTCGCATATTAACGAAGCTTTGGGTTTTCTTGCCCGTCCCGCTGTTCCCCTGTATCGGGAGACGGGCGCGGCGGACGCGCAAAGGCCGTCAGCGGCGCTCATCCAGCGCCAGGCGTAAAATCTTCTTATGGGGATCACTTCGACTCTGTCCATCGCCGCGCAGGCGATGAAGGCCCAGCAGTTGGCGATTCAAACGACCGGACACAATCTGGCCAACGTCGCCACGCCGGGATTTTCCCGGCAACGGGTCGATCTGGTATCCGCTCATCCTTCCTTCGAGGGCGGTGTCATGTTGGGACAGGGCGTTGAAGCCACCTCGGTCCAGAGGATCGTCGACCGATTTGCCGAGGCCGAGCTGTTGAGCCTTAACGGCACCCTGGGTTTCAGCGGTGCTCAGAGCCAGGCGCTAGCGAGCATCCAGGAAATTTTCCCGACCTCGGGCGGCATCGACTCCGCGCTGAGCGCGTTTTTCAGCGCGCTATCCGACCTGGCCAACAATCCGGCCGGTTTGACCGAGCGCGTGAGCGTCATCGGCAAGGCTGGAGCTTTGGGAGCGAGTCTGACGCAAACCCGCCAAAGCCTGACCTCCGTCCAGCAGAACCTCGATGAGGAACTGCGCGGCTCAAGCACGCGCGTGAACCTGTTGGCCGAACAGATCGCGGCCTTGAATACGCAAATCTCCACCACCGAAACCGTCGGTGAGCCGGCCAACGATTTTCGTGATCAGAGGCAAACCTTATTGCAGGAGCTCACGAGTCTCACCGGTGCAACGGTGCGTGAAGACCCCGATGGGCAGGTGAGCGTCTTCGCGGGCGGATTGAAGCTCGTGGGCGGAGCCCGCTTTGCTTCGCTCCAGAGCGACACGTTGAACGTTAACGGGTTGCACACGATCACCTATCAATCCCCCGACGGCCTGAGCTTCGACGCCAGCGCGCAGTTCACCGCTGGCAAGATGGGCGCGATCTTAAATATGCGCGATGTCACAACGCAGGATCTGATCGATCGGCTCGATCAATTCGCGAAAACGCTAATCGACGAAATTAACGGGCAGCATGCGCTGGGCTTCGACTTGACCGGCGCGGCCGGGGGGGAGTTTTTTCCCTCGCTGGCGACCACGGCCGGCGCCGCGGCCAATGTCCGCGTCGCTGCCGCCATCAGCGCCGATCCGCGGCTAATTGCGGCGGCGGCCGCAGCCGGCGCCGTTCCGGGAGACAACCGCAACGCGCAGGCGTTGGTCGGTTTGCAATCGACGAACTTCGCCGCGCTCGGCGGACTGACGCTGCAAGACAGCTTGCTCGGATTGGTCGGCGACGTCGGCGCGCAAGCGCAGACGGCCCAGGCCCGGCTCGATTTTCATCAGGCGCTGCTGGCCCAGACCCAGGCGCGGCGGGAGTCGGCATCCGGCGTCAATATCGATGAAGAAATGACCAAGCTGATCCAGTTCCAGCGCGCCTTCCAAGCTTCCTCCATGCTGGTGCGCACCGCCGACGATCTCTATCAATCCTTATTGGATATGGTGAGGTAGCCGTGCGCGTAACCTCCCAAACCATCGCACGGCAAGTCGCCGAAGGGTTGCAACGCGCCTACCAGCGCGTCGCCCGCGCCCAGGAGGCGGTGACTTCGGGGCGGCGCATCAACCACTTGTCCGACGATCCGGTCGGCGCCAGCCGGGCCATGCGGCTACGCGGTTTCGAGGAGTCCCTCGCTCAATATCAGCGCAACATCGACTACGGCACGCCCTTCCTCGATCAGGCGGACTCGGTGCTCGGCGACGTCACCGAAGCGTTGACGCGCGCCAAAGAGCTCGCGCTGGCGATGGTCAACGACACCAATTCGGCGACTGAACGGCATGCGGCCGCCAGAGAGATCCAGCAGATTTTTCTCCAGGTCCGCGCCGAGGCCAACACCAAAGTGGAGAACCGCTTCCTGTTCGGCGGATTTCTCAACGGCTCGGCGCCGTTTGTGGAGGGGGTGGCCCGCGTAGATTATCTCGGCGACAACGGTGAGATCACGATTCAAACCAATCCGGCGAGCACTCTGCCGATCAATCTGCAAGGGAGCGCGGTGTTTCAAGGGGCGGGCGTGGCTGGCGGCCAAGGCATCTTCGACGTGCTCCAGGACTTGGAAGCGGTGCTTGAAGGCGATGCTTCCGCCAATGCGATCACCCTCGGCGTCAATCTCGATAACGGTATCGCGGCGGGAAGGGGTTTTCCCCCCGCCGATGCCGTCGGCACGGAAGCGCTTCCCGCAATTTGGTTGGGGGAGGCAAGTTATTCCTCCGTCGTTACGGTTTTTGATTCCAGGGGGCAGGCGCACAATTTGACTTTTCTGTTCGCCAAGACCGGCGCCACCACGTTCCAATATCGCGTCGTCGCCGACGCCGATGAAATCACCGCCGGCACGCCCGGCAATCTCTATCAAGTGGCGCCCCAAGGCACCCTGGAATTCAACGCCGACGGCACGTTCAACGCCGCCGGCAGCACGCTGGCGGATATCACGCTGACCGGACTTGCCGACGGCGCCGCCGATATCACCATCGCGGCCGCCGATCTGAGCTTTGCCGGCTCCACCCATCTGGTCGCGCCGTCCGCCGTGCTCAAGCTGACGCAAACCAATACCAACGGACTGCACGCGCAGATCGGCCGGCTCGACGCCGCCATCGACCAGGTCTTGACCTTTCGCGCCGAGTTGGGCGCGCGCTTAAACAGCGCCAAGGTGGCGGGCGATGCGGCGGGCATGTTGAAAGACCGCACGCTGGCGCAGCGCTCCCAGATCGAAGACGCCGACGTGCTGGCGGCCTATTCCGATTTCGCCCGCTATCAGCAGGCCTTTGAGGCAGCCATCCAATCGGCGTCCCAGATCATCCGGCCGAGCCTGCTCGACTATCTTAGCTAACGGTGGCCGATGTTGATATTGAGCCGCAGGTCCGGGGAAAGCATCACCATCGGCGATGATATCACGATCACGATCGTCGGCGTCAGCGGCAGCCAGGTTCGGCTCGGTATCGCCGCGCCCCGCGAAGTGCGGGTGCTGCGAGAGGAAATTTACAAGGCGATTCAAGAAGAGAACCGCGCCGCCGCCAACGTTCCCGACTCGGGGAGGAAACTCGAAGATGCTCTCAAACGATTACAAAGCAAAAAGCCCGGCGAACCTGATAAGTAACCCGGCGGGGGCTGCCGTCGACCGTCTCGCCGCCCTCGGGCTCCAGGACAAAGAGCTTTTCTTCCCCGCCGGCCTGCTCGGCTTCCCGGCTTGCCGGCATTACAGGATCGAGCTCTTCGAGCCGGGCGACGGCAGCGAATCGCCCTTCCTGCTGCTCAACGCGGTGGGTCACGAGCTGACGTTCCCGTTGATTCACCCGGCCGCCATGGGCCTCGACTATCGTTTTCCCAGGAGCGCTGAACTCCTGGCGGCCCTCGGCGCGCGCGCCCCGGAGGATTTGCTTCCGTTATTGATCGTTACCTTGCGCGAAACCCTTGAAGAGATCACCGTCAATTTGCAAGGGCCGCTGATCCTCAACCCGTTAGCGGCCCTCGGCGCGCAGTTGGTATTGGAGGATCAACCCCTGCGCCATCCGTTACTCAAACCGGAGGCCGCTGAAGATTTGATGCGTTCCTGCTGACCACCGTTGTCGCTTAAGGAACATTCGCCATGTCAAAAGCCGCCGCCGCAGAGATCGATTCGTCGTCGGTCCCGGATGCATGGCCCGGCGAGGATCTTTCCATCCAATATTCCGCCGGCGCGTGTTACCCCGCGGCGCTGGAGCCTGAGATTCGCCTGATGACGATGATTCTGGAGGACGCCGTCAATTGTTTTCAGCGTTTTGCCGGCGCTGAAAGCAACCCGGACCTCGGCGAATTCCGCGACGCCGAGCGCTGGCTCTTTAGCGGCGAGAAGGATTGGATTTTCTCGTTTGAGAACATTTGCTCTTCTCTGGGACTCGACCCGCCGTATATCCGCGCTGGCCTGCGGCAGTGGCAAAGGATGAATCAACATCCCGATCTCGATGCCGGCGCGCCACGCCGAGGCTACCGATGCGGGCGCATCCGGCGTTCAAGGGCGAGGCCAAAAATTCGTTTGTTGCCCTGAGACTGCCGCCCCGGCAATCCGGCAGCCATGCTGCGCATTCGGTGGCGCGCCACCGCGGGATTCCCAACCGCTTCTTCATTTTGGGTTTTCAGGTTTCCGTGTGGGTGACCTGGCACTATCCGATTGTTTTTGTTCACCACGAAGGACACGAAGGTTTCGGACCTGCTTCATTGAAGACCTCGTGCGCTTCGTATTGGACAGCGCGGCCACGGAGGACTATGCCAACAATACTGACACCCGAAATTTTTGCTTTCTTTGCATTGCTATACGTGAAAGTTTCCTCCGGCTGCGCAAATTTCTAAGCCGCCATTGCCGTGAGTTTCTCTGTACTTGCCTGACGCGCGGCCAACAGCGCGGTGATGATCCTTCGGCCTTTTTCCGTTACCACGTA
>ORMF010561665.1_pt1 | contig 16241 bp, 13 predicted proteins | sample 1779871 | NCBI WGS metagenome assembly ORMF01 (sample SAMEA104232316, study PRJEB22302) | groundwater metagenome | biome: forest; feature: aquifer; material: groundwater | place: USA | collected 2011-08-07 | depth 5.4 m
GAGCATCTCCAACCCCGACGGGCGTCTCACCTGGGTGGAAAGAACAACAAATAAATACAAGGAAAAACAACAGTGGAAATCATCAAAACCTTTTGCTACCTTCTTACCCTCTACGGTTACCTTTAATTATGAGGCAACACGACAGTGAACGGGGAGATTAATGGAATTGTGGTCTCGGGTGGTGTCAGGTCTTGCGACCTGACACGATCGAGGCAGTCAGCGCTTGCGTCAGATCGTCCTGAAGGTCCCGTATGGGCAGAGGCAGTCGGCAGGAGACCTTGCCCGAGTGGGAAAGCGCTTGAAGCAACGAGCACAAGTGAAAATTCTCGCGTTGTTTTGAACGGAAAGGCAATCACGATGACGGAAAAAATAATGAGCAGCATTTGTTGAATCTGTTCACGACATTTCTTATAATGAGCCGGTATTCAGTCATTCAGTCTTGAATCAACTGTCTCTGGCGGCCTCATCGCGCGGTGAAATGGTGAAACTATTTCATCCTGAAGAACGTAAACAATAACCCAATAAGATCAAGGAGAGAACTATGCGCAAAGCATTGCTCGGAATCGCCGTCCTGTCGCTCCTCACAGTTTCATTACAGGCACAGACCGCCGAGGAGATCATCGCTAAATATATCAAGACCGTAGGCGGTGCCGGAAAGATCCAGGCCCTGAACACACTCCGCCGCAGCGGTAAATTCACGGGGGGTGGAGGGTTTGAAGCAGTCATCCTCCAGGAAAACAAGCGGCCCAATATGGTGCGGGAAGAGTTCTCCATGCAGGGACTCACCGGCATCAATGCCTACGATGGCCAGGCCGGCTGGAAAATAGAACCATGGGGCGGTAAAAAGGATCCCGAGCCTCTCGGTGAAGAAGAAATGAAATCCATGGTTGAAGATGCCGACTTCGACGGGCCGCTCATTGACTTCCGGGCGAAAGGCAACAAAGTCGAGTATGGTGGGATGGAACCTGTGGAGGGAACTGATGCCCTTAAGCTCAAGGTGATGGTCCCAAATGGCGACGTCTATTTTTATTACATGGACACCGACTATTATGTCCCGATCAAAATCGAAACAAAAAGAATGGTGCGCGGAGCTGAGCGTGAGTACGAGACGACGCTTGGCGACTACAAGGAAGTTCAGGGACGGTATCTCCCGTTTTCAATCGAAAGCAATGTGAAGGGAAGCGCGGACAGATCGAAAGTCACTTATGAAAAAATCGAGGCAAATATGCAGATCGATGACGCCCGATTCAAGAAACCCGCCGCGGCTCCGGTGAACAAGTAATAATTATTGACATCACGACAATAAAAGGTCCACGACTATGAGAAGCAAACTGACTATCTTTTACCTGGCAGCAGCGGCTGCCTGGACGCTGCTCGGCGGTTTGAAGGCCGATGCACAAAAAGCCTCCCCGACTGTGAAAATTGATCCGGAAACGATATCGGGTCTCGGCGCTCGCAATATCGGATCCGCGGCCATGAGCGGGCGTGTTGCCGCGATCGATGCCGTCTACGAAGGGAATCGTCTCACCGTCTATGTTGGCGCCGCGAGCGGCGGCGTCTGGAAGTCGGTTAACGGTGGCACGACATTCAAGCCGGTCTTTGATAAGCAGCCGGTGCAGTCGATCGGCGCGGTCACGATCGATCCGACCAACCCGAAAGTGATCTGGGCAGGAAGCGGTGAATCGTGGACGCGCAACAGCGTCTCTTACGGCGATGGCATCTATAAGTCGACGGATGGCGGCGAAAACTGGACGAACGTCGGACTGAAGGAATCCGAGCGCATCGCAAAGATTCTCGTCGATCCGACCGACTCCAAGGTCGTCTACGCCGCCGTGCCGGGGAAGCTCTGGAGCGACAGCGATGAACGCGGCGTCTACAAGACAACAGACGGCGGCCAGAGCTGGGTGAAGATATTGAAAGGACCGAACGCATCGACCGGCAGCTCGATGATCTCAATGGACAGGCAAAATCCGAAGACGGTCTATGCCGGGATGTGGGATTTCCGGAGAAAGGGGTGGACCTTCCGCTCGGGCGGCGACAGTGCCGGCGCCTTCAGCGGCAGCGGACTGTTCAAGACGACGGACGGTGGAGCCACCTGGAGCGGCCTCGATGAAAAAACAGCAAAGGGTCTTCCATCGAAACCGTGGGGACGGGTTGCCGTGACGGTTGCACCATCAAAGCCAAATGTCGTCTACGCGTTCATTGAAGCCGAGCCGCCGAAGAACGGTCTCTATCGCTCCGACGACGGAGGCCAGACCTGGCAGGCGCTTGATCGCAGCCAGGCGATGATCTGGCGCCCATTCTATTTTGCCAATCTCATCGTCGATCCGAAAGACGAGAATAAAATCTATAAACCGGATGGGCCATTCATCATGAGCGTGGACGGCGGAAAAAGTTTCAGCAATATCTCAGGAGGCGCTCATGGTGATTTCCATGACGTCTGGATCGATCCCAACAATACGGATCATCTGATCACCGGAGACGATGGAGGCGTCTGGTACTCCTATGATGGCGCAAACCGGTGGTGGAAGGCCGAGAATCTTCCTATCTCCCAGTTCTACCACGTCAGCGTCGATATGGATATGCCGTATCACGTGTATGGAGGATTGCAGGATAACAGCTCATGGGTCGGCGAGTCGCAATATCCGGGCGGGATCACGAACAGCCGGTGGGAGAACATGTACGGCGGCGACGGTTTTTGGATGTTTGTCGATCCCTTTGACCCCGATTACATCTATGCAGAATCGCAAGGCGGTGAGATCGGTCGTATCAATCGCAAGACGCATGAAAGCCGGAGCATCAAACCGCTCCCCGGCTACAAAGAAGGCAAACTCCGCTTCAACTGGAACACGCCGATTCATCTGAGCCCGACGCAGAAGGGAACGCTCTATGTTGGCGCGCAGTTCCTCTTCAGATCGCGAGATCATGGCCAGACATGGGAGCGGATTTCACCCGATCTCACCACGAACGATCCGGAAAAACAGAGGCAGGAACAATCGGGCGGCGTCACTGTCGATAACTCTTCGGCGGAGATGCATACGACGATTTTCGCCATCGCTGAGTCGCCCAGGAACCCGAACATCATTTGGGTCGGAACCGACGACGGCAACCTTCAGATCACGCAGGACGCCGGAAAAACCTGGACCAGCGTGGTCGGCAACATCCAGGGATTGCCCAGGAATGCATGGGTCTCCTCCATCGAGGCCGGGCATTTCAGTGATGGCGCGGCGTATGCGACGTTCGACCTTCATACATTCGGCGACCTGCAACCGTATGTCTACAAGACTGCCGACTTTGGCAAGACATGGTCGCGTGTCGTCGACCAGGGAAGTCCGGTGCGCGGCTATGCCCACGTTGTGAAAGAAGACCTTGTCAACCGCGATCTTTTGTTTGTTGGCACCGAATTTGGCCTGTGGGTTTCTCTCGATGGCGGCCGCCAGTGGGCACAGTACAAAGGCGGAGAATTTCCGAATGCGGCCGTTCACGACCTCGTGATTCATCCGCGCGACAACGACCTTGTCATCGCCACACACGGCCGCGGCATCTGGATCATTGACGACATCACGCCGCTGCGCGCGCTGACGCCGGAGACGCTGGCGAAGGATGCGGTGTTCATCGAGGCCAAACCGACGGTTCAGGCCATTCCCGCCTTCGGCGGCTGGGCGAACGGCGATGCCTCCTTCAGCGCGCCGAACCCCACAGGCGAAGCCGCCATCACATACTACCAGAAGAAGCGCCACATCTTCGGTGACCTGAAGATCGAAGTGATGGATGAGAATGGAAAACTGCTCGGGACGATTCCAAGCAGCAAGCGCCGCGGGCTCAACCGTGCGACATGGTCGATGCGATTGAAGGCGCCAAGAGTTCCGACTGCAGCCACTGCAACCGGTGCCTCGACAGGTCCGCGCGTGCTCCCGGGGACGTACACAGTGCGAATGACGAAGGATAAACAGGTATATACAACGCAGCTCAAGGTTCAGGCCGATGCCCGGTCGAAACATTCACCCGAGGATCGCAAAATGCAATTCGATCTCGCCATGAAGCTCTACAATCTGCTCGGGGATATGACATTTGCCGTCGACCGCATCAACGGCGTGCGAGGGTCGCTGGGAGATCATGAATCCAAAGTTGCGGCAGATGGCCCGCTTGCTCAACGGCTCAAGGACGCTTCCATGCACGCCGACGCACTTCGGAAGAAGATTGTTGCGACCAAAGAAGGCGGCATGATCACGGGCGAAGAACGGCTCCGCGAGTTCCTTGCCGACCTCTACAGCAGTGTCGTCTATTACGAGGGACGGCCTTCGCAGACGCAGGTGGAACGCGCAGAAGCAATCGCACGTGAGTTGTCCGATGTCGGCACGCAGTTCGACGCATGGTCTTCGAAAGAACTGGCCGACGTCAATGTATCGCTAACGCAGAAGAAACTCGATCCCATAAGTCCGCTCACGCGCGAGGAGTGGGAAAAGAGCAGCGCAGCGCCGAAGAAGTGATTCAGGAATGAGAGAGAATCGTTCGCCTCGGCGAGCGATTCTCTCCCTCGACTTACCCCGGCCTGGTGTAAAGAGGGATGCCGAGGATTTCGGCAACCGCACGGGCAACGTGAGTCCCATCTTCGCTGAACGCCCAGTAGAGGAGAGACGTTATGGGGTGATCGGCGCGGATCGCCCTGACCGCCTCGCAGGTGAGGCGCGTTGCGAGGCGCTTGCCCCGATGCTCCGGCAGGACAAGCGCCGAACAGAGATAGACGGCATCGAATTTGCCATGAAGCGGCGTCATCTCCAGGAGCTGACGCTCAGTGATTTTTTTGGAAACAAACTTCTCCATCAGATCATGGGTGGTCGGGATGACGAGGATCCACGCGACCGGCCCGTCGCCGTCATCCTGCTCCGTCATTGTGGAAGGATGAATCTTCCGCAGTCTTTCCATGACTTCCGGGGTCACGGAGATCTGGTCCGGATCGTTTTTTGTTGAAAAAAACTCCTCGGCCAGCTGAATCATCCGATCAAGATTGGAAGGCATCGTTACTGTCAGTACTCATGATGAATGATACAAAAGATTTAAACGCAAAGTACGCGAAGCGTTTAATCGCCTTTGCGGTCTTTGCGTTTATATTTTCTTTTACCTGAGTGACTTCCTTCAGAGCATTCCTTGATATTCTGTCGGATTTTGACTATATTGATGCCGATTTTGCTGATGTCAGCCAGTCTTCAGCCGTCAGATTTTCCCGTAAGGTCCTCCTGACAACGAAGTATTGAACCAGGCTCGATGTGGATTTGACGATGAAGGCAAGCCGTAGCGGACCACCCGATATTTTGTCATTGCATGCTGTTACACGGTGTCCATAGTTCAGTTGGTTAGAACGCCAGGTTGTGGCCCTGGAGGTCGTGGGTTCAAGTCCCACTGGACACCCAAGGAGATTTCGGATTTCGGAATTTGTGCGCCGGAGGCGCATCCGCCTGTGGCGGAGATTTCGGATTGAACAAGGCGAAAAAGCAAATCCGAAATCACCAATCCGAAATCCGCAATTGGTCCGCCCCCATCGTCTAGAGGCCTAGGACACGAGCTTTTCAAGCTTGTAACACGAGTTCGAATCTCGTTGGGGGCACTCTGATTCTCACGGTTCTGCGCCGAAGGCGCATCCGCCTCCGGCGGAGAATCTCGTTGGGGGCACTCTGATTCTCACAGTTCTGCGCCGAAGGCGCATCCGCCTCCGGCGGAGAATCTCGTTGGGGGCACGAAAGATCAGGTTATAGGTGGCAAGGTGGAAAGCACGGGGCCGAAAGAAAGATATGGAGAGATGACGGTCTTTGCTTTCGTTCTTTTTTAATTTTTCATTTTTAATTTTGCATTGATTCATACATAACTCCATGCGTGCTATCATCCCGGTTGCAGGATTTGGAAGTCGGCTCCGGCCGCACACCTTTACGATTCCCAAGGTGCTGCTCAACGTTGCCGGCAAACCGATCATCGGTCACATCATGGATAAGATCATCGCCGACGGGTTCGACGAAGCGACGTTCATCGTCGGACATCTCGGCGACCAGGTGCGCAGCTATATCGAATCGACCTACAGCATCAAAGTCGATTTTGTCGAACAGACGGAGCCGAAGGGACTAGCCCACGCCATCTATCTGGCACGCCACACGTTTTCTGCCGAACCGGTTCTCATCATCCTCGGTGACACCATCTTCGATGTTGATCTGAAACCGGTACTGCAGGAAAAGGTCTCCTCTCTCGGCGTCAAATATGTGGAAGACCCGAGGCGCTTCGGCGTTGTCGAGCGTCGCGATGGTTATATCTCGAACCTCGTCGAGAAACCGGAACATCCGGCAAGCCACCATGTCATCGTCGGACTTTACTGGATCCAGAATCCGAAGTTATTGGAACAGTGCATCTCGGAGTTGATCCGGAAGGACACGCGCACGAAAGGCGAATACCAGCTCACGGATGCTCTGCAGCTGATGATCAGGAACGGAGAGAAGATCAAGACATTCGACGTCGATGGCTGGTACGATTGCGGAAAGCCGGAAACATTGCTCGCAACGAACAGGCATCTCCTCGAGAAGAACCACACGCAGCTCAAGCTGGAAGGTGTCGTCGTGATACCGCCGGTCTTTATTTCGCCAACCGCAAAAATCACTCACTCCGTCATCGGTCCCCACGCGACGATCGCGGACGGGGCAGTGGTATCCGATTCCATTATCCGCAATTCGATCGTCAGCAGCGATGCTCAGGTCACGAGGGCGCTCCTTGAGGATTCCATCATCGGCAACAACGGGCTCGTCGGAGGCGCATTCAAGCGCATCAATATCGGCGATTCATCTGAAATAGAATTTCACTAAAAGGAAGCATCTATGTCATATCTCTTTACGTCCGAATCCGTTTCTGAAGGTCATCCCGACAAAGTGTGCGACCAAATCTCCGATGCCGTGCTCGATGCGCTGCTGGAGCAGGACATCGCCTCGCGCGTCGCCTGTGAAAGCTTCGTCACCACAGGGCTCGCGCTCGTCGGCGGGGAGGTCACGACCAAAGGATATGTTGATGTCCAAAAGATCGTCCGGCAGGTCATCAAGGAGATCGGCTACACGGAAGCGGGAGTCGGGTTCGACGCCGATTCGTGCTCGGTGCTTTCCGCCATCCATTCCCAATCGCCAAACATCGCACAGGGCGTCGATACCGGAGGGGCGGGAGACCAGGGGATGATGTTCGGCTATGCCTGCAGTGAAACCGCCGAGCTCATGCCGATGCCGATCATGTTCGCCCACTATCTCGTCAAACGACTTGCCGATATTCGAAAAAAACAGAACGGGCTCATGCCGTATCTTCGCCCCGATGCGAAGTCTCAGGTGACCATCGAATATCAGGGCAAACGACCTGCCCGCGTGCATACGATCGTCGTTTCGACACAACACGCGCCCCATGTCTCTCAAAAGAAGATCAAGGAGGACGTCATCGAGCATGTGGTGAAGAAGGCCATCCCGGCCGCTATGCTTGACAAGAAGACAAGATACTTCGTGAACCCGACCGGATTGTTTGAGATCGGCGGACCGCACGGCGACAGCGGATTGACCGGGAGGAAGATCATCGTGGACACTTATGGCGGCCGAGCTCCTCACGGCGGCGGCGCGTTTTCCGGAAAAGATCCGACGAAGGTCGACCGCAGCGCCGCGTACGCCGCCCGACATCTCGCGAAGAACATCGTTGCGGCCGGCCTTGCCCATGAATGCCTCATTCAGGTTGCGTATGCGATTGGCGTCGTCGAGCCGGTATCGATCCACGTACAGACCTTCGGAACCGGAACCATCCCGGATCAGGAGTTGGAGAAAGCACTGAAGGCAGGCGCCGTGGCAGGGGGACCGTTCGATCTGACCCCGCGGGGGATCATCCGCAGGCTCGACCTCCGCCGGCCGATCTACCGGAAGACGGCGGCCTACGGACACTTCGGCCGCCACGAGAAAGAGTTTACATGGGAGCAGACCGATTTGGTGAAAATGCTGAAAAGGGCAGTGGGTTAGTTGGTTAGTTGGTTAACTGGTTAACTGGTTAACTGGTTAACTGGTTAATCGGGTATGGTTGATTGGTGGTTGATTTCACCATGGGAGGCGATGTGGGGAACGACGGCTACATTTTTGAGGACTTATGTCTCGATGAACGGTACGAGGAGCTAATTGAAATCGAATCACAAAAAAACGAATCATATCAATTGCTGAAACTGATCAACGGCTATATCTCATATCTACGCAATCAGAAAACCAAGGATACTCACTAGACCATTTACCCAATTAACGATTCAACCATTTAACCAATTAACCACTCACCAATGAATCACAAAAAAGGTCATTACAAAGTTGCCGATTTATCGTTAGCCAAGGAAGGGCACCAGCTTATCGCGTGGGCGGAGTCGAGAATGCCGGTGCTCACCGCCCTCAGAGAGAAATACAGAAAATCGAAGCCGCTCAAAGGCTACCGGATCGCGGGATGCCTTCATGTCACGAAGGAAACCGCGGTGCTGGTAAAGACATTCGTCGAAGCGGGCGCCGACGTGAGTTGGAGCGGCTGTAACCCGCTCTCCACCAACGACGCCGTCGCTGCCGCTCTCGCCCACGATGGGATCTCAATTTTCGCCTGGCACGGGATGAACGTCGACGCGTTTTACTGGTGCATCGAGGAGACATTGAAATTCAAGCCCAATCTGACGCTGGATGACGGCGCTGATTTGATATTTACGATTCACAATAAGCACAAGGAACTTATTCCCCATATCATCGGCGGGACGGAGGAAACGACGACGGGCGTTCATCGCCTCCGTGCCATGGCTCAGGACGGGGCCCTGAAGTATCCCGTCATCGCGGTCAATGATGCGGAGACGAAATGGGATTTCGATAACGTCTACGGCACCGGGCAATCGACGCTCGACGGCATCATACGCGCCACGAGCGTTTTACTCGCGGGGAAGAATTTCGTCGTTGCCGGTTACGGACACTGCGGCAAAGGCGTTGCCATGCGCGCGAAGGGGCTCGGCGCGAACATCATTGCCACCGAAGTAAAGCCGACGGCAGCACTGAAGGCGACGCTCGACGGGATGCGCGTCATGAAGATGGACGAAGCCGCGAAGATAGGCGATATTTTTGTCACTGCGACCGGTGTGAAGGATATCATCGTTGAGCGGCATTTTAGGTCGATGAAGGAAGGCGCGATCGTCTGCAACACCGGCCACTACGACTGTGAGATCAACCTCAACCATCTCAAGAAACTTTCAAAATCCGTGAAAGAGATCCGGCCGAACAACGAAGAATACCTGTTAAAGAATGGGCGGCGGATCTATGTGCTCGCGCAGGGCCGGCTCGTCAATCTTGCTGCAGCGGAAGGACATCCATCCGAGGTCATGGATATGTCGTTCGCCAACCAGTTCATGTCGCAGCTCCGCCTCGCCGAGGTGCACAAGAAAGGGAAACGACTGGATAAGAAGGTCTACGACATCTCCAAAGAACAGGATCAGGAGATCGCCGGCGTGAAGTTGTCAACGATGGGATATCAGATCGATAAGCTTACTCCGGAGCAGAAGAAGTATCAGGATGATTACAGCGCGGGGACGTAAGAGCCGTCGTGAGTTGTGAGTGGTGAGTCGTGAGTGGTGGAGCGGAAGGTGGCCGGTGGTCACCTTCTGCTGTTTTTTGTTATTCAGTCGAACTCCATCCTGCGCTGAAATCCAAATCCCGACACCTGAAACTTGCAACCTGAAACCCAAAACCCGAAACTAAAAACCCCCAACTCCGAACCACCAGCCTTATCACTTCAAAAATTAGAAACGCTCCCCGCCGCCTTCTCCTCACGATGCACCTTTGCCTGAATGACAACGCCCGCGTAGGTGCCGATCATTGCAGGAATGATCGCGATGAATGAAAATATCCCCTGGCTCAGCAAATTCTCATATGTTCCCTCGACGACGATCGACGCAATTTCGAATATCGGAATCCAGACGCTCAGGAAGATCGCCCATCGCCATGCCCCCTGGGGCTTGCTGAATCCGAGGAACAAACCGAAGATGATGAGGAGGAGGGCAGGGAACTGGACCTCATCGGAACGGAGGCCGATCAATCCGGTGACGATACCGAGAAAAATTGACAGGAGATGATGCCAGAGGCCCGGCCGCCAGTAGAGAAGAACCATCGAGAGCGGGAGAAAAAGGACAAGCGTGTGGAACCAGACCATGGTGAAGAGGGTTGCTGTCGTCATTGGTTGTTCCTTAGCGAGTTGTGAGTACGTGATTATTGTGTTTGCCTGATCAGTTGTTCGAGGGCATCGAGGTGTTGAGCGAACGCGCGCCTGCCAGACGCCGTCGCGGCATAGGTTGTCAGCGGTTTCCTGCCGACAAAGCGCTTGTTGACGCTGATATACCGATTTTTTTCGAGCAATGCCATGTGCGAGGCAAGGTTCCCATCGGTCACGTTAAGTGCCGTCTTGAGACCGTTGAAATCCATCGAATCGTTGACGACGAGGATCGACATCACCGCGAGCCGGATGCGATTTTCGAAGACCTGGTTGAAATGTTCGATGATCCCTTTCACTTTTCGTACTTCACGTACATGAAAATCCCGCTGGCCATGCGTGTCGTAAAAAATATTGCGAGCCCGAGTGCTGAAAAAAGAACGATTGCTGCGGTGAGCACAAAGAAGGAGAAGAGGCTTTCTTTCTGCGGCGGATTTCCACCTTGAGTCAGCCGCAGGTAGGCCGCGCCGGCCCCGAGGAGGGCCACGACGCCTGCGAGTCCGCTGAGCGAGAGAAACTTCGATGAGTGTTCCATCATGGAACGGATTTCCGAGATATTTTTCAGATGGTCGTTGATCTTCTCCATGGTGAATCTGCCCTCTGTTGTGCCGTGTTTTTGTATCAAAAAGTACTTTGTATCACAAAGTAAACAGAACATAAGTAAATGTCAAGTAGGTCGAGTCAGACATTCCCGTCGGACAAAGCAGGGGGTAGGTCAGACATTCTTGTCTGACAAATCAGGACGGTAGGTCAGACATTCCTGTCTGACAAACAGGGGGAGTAAAATGTGTTGATGACAGACAGGTCACAAAATGATGCCTTTCCAAATGAACCCTTCGGGTTGGCAAATGTATGTCCCACCGGGTTGGCTCTGGATGACAGACAAGTCCCGCGGAGAGGGATGGCGCTCTACGAGTCTGACGACTCGGTAGAGTCGTGGACCAGAGGCGCTCAAATGTCTATCCTACCGCTTCCGAAGGTGACAGACAAGAATGTCTGTCCTACCGCTTTAAAAGCCAGATGCTTCCCCCCCCGGTTATTGAGGCAAAGAGGCATGTCGCGGCGGACGAGTCAGCGGAATCGGCAGAAAAATTCGGACAGATCGAGGCAGGGGGGACAGGATCACCGAAGGGACGGATGATTCGCATTCAAGCCCTCCCGGAGAAAAGAGAAACCTTCAGACATTTCCCATTTAACCATTTAACCATCCATCAATCTACTCTCCCCCCTTTCAACAATTTCGTGTGGATTTCGTCATGGCCTTCGTACGGTTCAAGATGACTGAGGATCTCGGTCTGGTTGGGGAAGGCATTGGTGATCTCCTTTTCAATGATGGTCGCTTGTTCGTGCGCTTCGGCGACCGTGACTGTCTCATGAAAAAGGAGATGGAATTCGATCAGCAGCCTGTTCCCGGCATTGCGGTGCCGGAGATGATGATAGAAGACGCCATATTTTTTCGTCTCACGATCAAGAATCGACAGGATCGCTGCATGCACGGACGGATCGCTTTCATCCATCAAGCCGCCGATCGATTGACGGATGAGCTTGCTTCCGGTCCAGAGAATGTTGAGAGCGACGAGGATGGCGAGGATCGGATCAAACGGCAGCCACCCCGTGAAGAGAATGAGAATCAATCCCGTGATGACTCCGAGGCTCGTCCAGCTGTCGGTGAGGACGTGCTTTCCGTTCGCGACTAATATCAGCGAATGATATTTTTTCCCCTGCCGCACGAGATACCATCCCAATCCGCCGTTGATCGCCGTTGCAAGAACCGTAAACATTGTCCCGACGTCGAGTTGCTCAAGCCGCAAACCGATCATCCATTTGTGGATCGATACATAAATGATATAGATGGCCGCGACGATGATCATCGCTCCTTCAAATCCCGCGGAGAAAAAACTGATGCGGTCGTGCCCGTACATATGATTTTCGTCGGGCGGCTTCGTGCTCAGCCTGAGGCTGTACGTAGCGAAGGCAACGGCAAGGACATGGACGATCGATTCGGCCGCATCGGAGAGGATCGCCGTGGATCCGGTGATCGTGTAGGCGTAGGTCTTCATGAGGAGCATCAGAAATCCGATCGCCAACGACAACTGCATCGCTCTCCTCATATGCACGTGATCCGCGTCTGAGTACTGATTGAATGTCGTCTCGATTGGCCGTTCCATGGTCTAGCAGCTTGTTGAAAAACTTTTGCCTGTATGAATTGCCACGACCTTTAGGTCGTGGATTACGTAATTAAACAACACACAGCGGGCTTTAGCCCCGACAAAACTGCGTGATTTTGATAATTGATTTGCGCCAGAGGCGCATCCGCCTGTGGCGGAAAAACCCGTTGTGATTCTTATTTGATTTTTGTCCACGAGCTGTCTATCTACGACTCTACGACTCGTAGAGAAGCTCGTGGCTATTCATTTCCTTTTTTGACAACCTGCTCGTGCTGTTTGTCCGAACTCATTAGAGGACGTGTATGATCATTTTTTTGCGGTGCCCGTGTTCAGGAGCCGTGCCGCGGTTGCCGGATCGGACGTCGGGAGCTGGCACGCGTAGTTCTCGCAGATGTAGATGGTCGCGCGCCCGTCAATCTTCTTCATCCCCTCGGTGAACGGGAGATAGGCGGAGATTTTCTTTCGGACGGGATCACCGTCGATCATCAGGAGTATCATATGAGGGAGAAAGCGGGCATGCACTTCCTTCAGCAGCGAGCGCGTGTCGCTGTCGTCGCTGGCTCCGGCGATGATGACTTCCTTCGGTATCGAGAGATGCCAATCGACGGCGACGAGCATCTGGACGAGCGTCTCCGGGTATCGCTGGAGTCTTGCACCGAAAGCGGCGACCGTTTTTTCCCCGGCGTCGTGCCATGCCTTGTTATCAGTGATCGATGCGAGCCGGAGTAAATTCAATGCCGCGACAGAATTGCCCGAGGGCTCGGCGCCGTCATAGTCTTCTTTCGTTTTCACGAGAATTGTCGGATCCTCACCTGTAACGTCGAAAAACCCTCCGGCTGATGAGTCGTAAAAGAGTTCGACCTGTTTCGTCGTCAGCGCGATGGCCTGCTCGAGCCATCGGATATTGAACGATGCTTCGTACAGGTCCAGGAGCCCCATGACATGAAACGCATAATCCTGTAACCCTCCCGCGAACCTCGCGTCGCCGTCCCGATAGCGCCGGGAAAGCGTGTGCCGTTGTCCGTCGTAAAGATTCGCCGCAATGAATTCAGCCGCGTGCTCGGCGGCATCGATGTACTTCCTGTCGCCGAGGATCTGGTAGCCTTTGGCTAATGCGGAGATCATCAAACCGTTCCAGGCGGTGATGATCTTGTCGTCCAGATGGGGATGCGGCCGACGTTCGCGCTCTGCCATGAGCTTTTTCCTGGCTCCATCGAGTATCGTTGTGATGTTGCCTGCAGTGGCGTGAAATTCCTTTGCACATTCTTCAATTGAATGCGCAACGTAAAGGATGTTCTTGCCGATGAAGACGCTCATCGGGTCATGAAGGGCATTCCCCGAATCCTCGACGCCGAAACGATAGTTAAAGATGGCTGCGTCGTGGCGCTCAAGGACTTCCTCGATTTGTGCTTTCTTCCAGAGATAGAATTCACCTTCCTCTTTTTTATCCGGCCGGGAAGCATCGAAAGCGCTTTCGGCGTCGAGGGCCGAGGTAAATCCGCCCTGAGGATCCTTGAATGCTTTCAGCACGAAGTCGAGCACATCGCGCGCGACCGCCGCGAAGAACGGATCGTGTGAGATCTGGTAGGCTTCGAGGTAAGCGGTGGCAAGCTGTGCCTGATCGTAGAGCATTTTTTCGAAGTGCGGCACGCGCCATTGCCCGTCGACCGAGTAGCGGTGGAACCCGCCTCCGATCTGATCATGCATGCCGCCGTTCGCCATCGCGCGGAGCGTCGTCAGCGTCATCCGGAGAGCCGAATCCTCGCCGGTGCGTGCATAATACCTTAACAGAAAATTGAACGTCGCCGGCCGAGGGAACTTTGGGCCTCCGCCGAATCCGCCGTATGCGGAATCGTAGCTTTGGAGGATCTGCCGGTATGCGGCGTGGAGAACGGAGTCCGTTACGGTGGTCGTGGCCCCTGGATCCGCTGAGCTCTGGAGCATAGCGAGGATCTGTTCGCTCGATTCAAGGAGTTTCTTTCGGTCGTGGCGCCACAATTCGTCGACGCGATCGACGAGATCGGGAAAGCCGGGCCGTCCATATTGTGCTTTCGGCGGGATGTATGTTCCGCCAAAGAATGGCTTACGATCCGGCGTCATGAAGACCGACATTGGCCAGCCGCCGCTTCCGGAGATCGCCTGGACGGCGGTCATGTAGACACGGTCGATATCGGGGCGTTCCTCCCGATCGACTTTGATGCAGACGAGCTTTTCATTCATGAGCCGTGCGATGGCGGTGTCTTCGAAGACTTCGCGCTCCATAACGTGGCACCAGTAGCACGTTGAATAGCCGATGGAGAGGAAGATCGGTTTGTCTTCTTTTTTGGCCTTTGCGAAAGCCTCGTCGCCCCACGGGTACCAGTCGACGGGATTGAATGCATGCTGGAGGAGGTACGGGCTTTTTTCGTGGCTGAGCCGGTTGGGTGCTCCGGAGCCGTGCGATGTTGTCTGGGGGTTATTTCCGATTTCATTCTGCATATTGACCGGTGAATCTTTGCCGATAGCAGTCGCGGAAACGATCACGAACCATACCGGTATCAACTGAGTTGTCGACATTCCGAGAGTGAATATCACTGTTTTCACTATGGAAAACAAGGACGGGTTCTTGTGGATAGGGCCGACGATGGTTAATTTGCGCCTCCGGCGCAGGTTAACTTGTTAATTGGTTAAATGGCTAGCTGGTCAGGTTATCCATTAGCCTTCTTCGCTCTTGCGTTTTCGGAGATAGGCCGTGTAGCCATTTAGCTTCTTTAGAAGATCATATGATTCAATTTTTAGCTTTTCAACTTCGTCCCAGGCAGCGTACTGCTCATCGAGACAAACGTTGAGGTCATCTATGAGTTCTTCCAGTGATCCTCGTGAGTGTCGAAGGAACTGGATGTTTTCCTGATAGTGATATCTGCCGTGTCCTTCTGCGATATTATTTGTAAGGGAGAGTGCGGCCCGGCGCATTTGAGGGTTGAGGACGAATTTTTCTGCTGGAGGGAGTTTGCTGACGAGCTGGTAAATTTTTTGCCGATATTCTCTCGCAGCCTTGTACAGTTCCAAATCTTCAAAACTATATCCCGAAGATTGCATCTCGCCTCCCATAGCTGTGCAATTAACCCATTAACTAATTAACCATTTAACCAGATTTGTGGAGCTGATCGGGATCTCCGCCGCAGGCGGATGCGCCTCCAGCGCAGAACCGATACATGCAGAAGTGGAGCTGAAGGGATTCTCCGCCGGAGGCGGATCAGCCTCCGGCTGAGAACCCTTCGAGCGAATGGTGGAGCTGATCGGGGTCGAACCGACGGCCTCCTCGTTGCGAACGAGGCGCTCTCCCAGCTGAGCTACAGCCCCATGGGTTGGTTAACTTGTTAATTGGTTAAATGGTTATTGGTTGATTGTTCTGGAAAATATATGAAAAAATGGCGGGATAATCAATCCAACGTGTAGGAATTCAGAAAATCTGAAAATCCGGGTAGGACACGCATTCCTGCATGTCATTCCCGGGAAGTCAGACAGGCGAGTCAATCCTACCGCTCTCCGGCTTCTGACATGATTTCAGCATGTGGCAATATGAAAAAGAAAATTCTCAAATATTCCCATCATCGAATGCCACCCAGGAGTTGTAAGGAAAGGGAATATTTAATTTCTTAGTTGATGATTCCTGCGGTTAAACTATTTACTATTAGGACATTTGTCCGGTTACTTATTTCTTGCTGTTTTTGATCTTTTGTTTTTTATTGTACCATATCTTGTGCTGTTCGCTTTTCAGTGCTGCGTCAACATTGAGCTTCGGATGAAACTCTTTGACCAGGC
>ORMF010384106.1_pt1 | contig 16240 bp, 17 predicted proteins | sample 1779871 | NCBI WGS metagenome assembly ORMF01 (sample SAMEA104232316, study PRJEB22302) | groundwater metagenome | biome: forest; feature: aquifer; material: groundwater | place: USA | collected 2011-08-07 | depth 5.4 m
AACATCATGAACGAGTACGCCGTCGTGAACCCGGCCACCGGGGAGACCGTGGCCCGCTACGACAGCTTCACCGATGCCCAAGTCGAGCAGACACTCCGTACGGCCAAGGCGGGGTTCGAGACCTGGCGGAAGTTCCCGGTCGCCGAGCGGGCCGGGATGGTCCGCCGGGCGGCCGAGCTTCATCGGGAACGTCGCGAGGCATTGGCCGCCATCATCGTCCGGGAGATGGGCAAGGTGAAGGCTGGGGCGCTCGCCGAGGTCGACTTCGCCGCCGACATCACCGAGTACTACGCCGATCAGGCGGAAGCGATCACCGCCGATCAGCCGCTCACCATCCTTGGCCAGGGCGCCGCCATGATCCGGCGCAGCCCTGTGGGTGTGCTTCTCGGGATCATGCCCTGGAACTTTCCCTACTATCAGGTGGCCAGGTTCGCGGCGCCGAACCTGGTACTCGGCAATGTGATCGTCTTGAAGCACGCGTCGCAGTGCCCGGAATCGGCCGCGGCTATCGAGGCGATCTATCGCGACGCCGGGCTGCCGGAGGGCGCCTACCTCAACGTCTATGTCAACAAGGAGCAGGCCGCGACGATCATCGCCGATCCGCGGATCCAAGGCGTATCGGTGACCGGCTCGGAGCGGGCCGGGGCGGCGGTCGCCGAGATGGCCGGGCGGCACCTGAAGAAGGTGGCCCTGGAGCTCGGCGGCTCGGATCCGTTCCTGCTGCTGGCCACCGATGATCTTGATGCGGTGGTGGCGGCGGCGACCGCGGCGCGGCTGGACAACACCGGCCAGTCCTGCAATGGCGCCAAGCGATTCATCGTGGTGGACGGGTTGTACGAGGCGTTCCTGACCAAGTTCACCGCAGCGATGGCCGCGGCGCCGGTGGGTGACCCGCTGGTCGAGGAGACGGTGCTCGGGCCTCTGTCGTCGGTGGCCGCGGCCACCCGGTTGCAGGACCAGGTCGACCGGGCGGTGGCGCAGGGCGCGACCGTGGTCACCGGCGGCTCCCGGGACGGTGCGTACTATCCGCCGACCGTGCTGACCGGCGTGACGCCCGAAATGGAGGCCTATCGGGAGGAGTTCTTCGGACCAGTCGGAGTCGTCTACCGGGTGGCCGACGAGGACGCAGCGGTCAGGCTGGCCAATGACACGAGCTTTGGCCTGGGTTCGTACGTGTTCAGCAACGATCCGGAGCAGGCGGCCCGGGTCGCCGATCGGATCGAGGCGGGCATGGTCTACATCAATCTGGTGGGGGCCGACAGTCCCGAACTGCCGTTCGGCGGCATCAAGCGCAGCGGGACGGCCCGTGAGTTGGGTCTGCTGGCGGCCGATGAGTTCGTGAACAAGAAACTCATCCGTACCGCCGGCTAGCCCTTCGCCGACTTGTCAGAACTGAGATCTCCCTTCGGCCCGAGCCGCACCTGCCAGTCTTGAGCGCGAAGAACAAATGGTCGGACCGAGAGGACTGGCACCGACAGTTTACGGGTGAAGGTCACAGTGAAGCTCTGCCTCGCCAAACCAGCTGGCCGTCGGTCGGCGTGAGCGGGCTTTCAAGGGCAGCGGGCGGGCGGCGGCGATGACCCACTTGCGGAGCGTTCCGTCGCGCCCCATCATCGGCCGATCGGAAGGTCCTGCAGCCGGTTGTCCCACGGGCCGGCTCACCTCCGATGGGAGGTGAGCCATGTCGAGGGAGATCGTCAACACGCCCGATGCTCCGGGTTCGGCCGCATACGGGAGCTTCCCGTACAGCCAGGCGGTTACGGCCGCGGGCCTCGTCTTCGTCGCCGGCCAGGGTCCGTTCGACCCTGCGACCGGGGCCGTCGTCGGCGAGACGATCCAGGAGCAGACGCGCCAGGCGCTCAAGAACTGCGACGCGATTCTCCGCGCCGCTGGAAGCTCGATGGCCAAGGTCGTCAACGCGAGCTTCATCCTCCGCTACTCGGAGGACTTCGCCGGGATGAACGAGGAGTGGGTCCGCTGGTTCCCGACCGACCCGCCGGCCCGCCAGGGCGCGAAGCATCCGCTCGAGGTGGAAGGGCTGCGGATCTCGATCGCGATCGTTGCCGAGGCATGAGCGCCTCGACGCACCTCGATACGATTCGCACCTACTACCGGGGCTGCAGCACCGGAGACGCAGCGCTGATGACGTCGATGCTCGCCCCGGACGTCGTGCACTACTTCACCGGCGCCGATCCGGTTCGCGGGGCCGAGGAGCTCGCCGCCTACTGGGTCAACGACAACTCCGGTGATCGGCGCACTGCCTGGACAGTCGATCGGGCCATGGTCGACGGCGACGAGGCGGTCATCGAATGGTCCATGTTCGTCAGCTTCCTTGACGGCCGGCCCGGACAACGGCTGCGCGGCGCGGAGTGGTACTCGTTCCGCGTCGGCCGCATCGCCGGGGTGCGGGCCTACTACCGGTGGATCCCCGGCGAACCCATTTCCGAGCTCAGCGGGTTCCCGTATGGCGAGCGGGGTTATCCGGATGGACCCGAAGGAGTGAACCCACGATGAAGCGTGACGCGATCCAGGGCAGTATCGAAGCGCCGTCGCCGGAGGACCTCGAGGCGATCACGGCGGTCGCCCGCGATTACACCGAGGGTTGGTTCGATGGCGACGAAGCACGCATGCGCCGTTCGCTTCACCCGGAGCTCGTGAAGCGGTCGATCTACCGTGACCCGGCGACCGGCGACTGGGAGCTGACCCGTCCGGCCGACGCGGAGATGATGGTGCGCTGGACCAGCGCCGGGGAGGGCCGCACCACCGTTGCCGAGGAGCGGCAGTTCGAGATCACGATCGATGATGTCTTCCGGCACATCGCGACGGTGAGGGTCCTCTCGACCCCATACATGGACTACCTCCATATCGCGAAGCTCAACGACCGGTGGTTCATCGCGAACGCGCTCTGGGAGCCCCGAGAGGGCGAGGAGACCGGGCCTTGACTGGGGTCTGCCGGTTGACGGTACGGACCAACGCGTGACGGACGGGCATCGCCTGCATCGGCGCACCATCGGGCGGGAAGCAATCCGGGCACTGCGACTCACTGGATGTCTGACCGGGCCATCCCCGTCCGGGCAACCAGGAAGGCGCGCTCGGCATCGCTCGTGGCCAGGTCGGCCGCCCGGGTGAACGCGACGGTCGCGGCATCTGGACGCCCGAGCCGTCGCAGCAGATCGGCGCGGGCCGCGTGGAACAAGTGGTACTCGTCGAGGTCGAGGCCGTCGAGGATCGTCAGGCCTGCCTCCGGACCCTGGACCTCGGCCAAGGCGATGGCTCGGTTCATCGCAACGACGCGGGTCGGCGTCATCACCAGGAGCTGGTCGTACAGGGCGAGGATCTGGTACCAGTCGGTCGACTCGAACGAGGGAGCGTCGCAATGGACCGCGTTGATCGCCGCCTGGATCTGGTATGGGCCTGGTTGGTTGCGACGCAGGCAGGTACGGACGATCGCATGGCCCTCGTCGATCAGACTTCGGTCCCACAAGCCGCGATCCTGATCGCGAAGCAAGATCAGCGAGCCGTTCGCCGCGAACCGGGTCGGCCAGCGCGACTCCGTCAAGAGCAGGAGCGCGAGCAGTCCTGCGACTTCGTCTTCATCGGGCATCAGGCTGGCCATCGACCGAGTGAGGCGGATAGCCTCGTAGCGCAGTTCGTCACCGGATGGTCCGTTGGTGCCTGCGTTGTAGGTCAGGTACAGGACGGCAAGGACTGGGCGCAACCGCTCCGGCAGCTCGGCTTCGGACGGGACTCGGTACGGGATGTGGGCCGCCTTGATCTTGTGCTTGGCCCGGACGAGGCGCTTCGCCATGGTCGGCTCGGGGACCAGAAAGGCACGGGCCACCTCAGCGGTCGTGAGGCCACCCAGCAGCCGTAGCGTCAGTGCAACCTGCGCCTCGATGGACAGGGCGGGGTGGCAGCAGGTGAAGATGAGCCGGAGTCGATCGTCCTCCACGGGCCCGGACTCCTCTCCGGTCGGTTCGTCAGCGATCTCGGCCACCTGCGCGAGCAGTTCGCGCCCCCGCGACTCACGCCGGAGGTGATCGATGGCCCGGTTGCGCGCGGTCGTGGTGACCCAGCCGCCCGGGTTCGGCGGCAAGCCCTCGAGGGACCACTTCCGGAGCGCGACGCCAAAGGCTTCCTGGACCGCGTCCTCGGCGAGGTCGATATCGCCGAAGGTGCGGATCAGCGTGGCCACGGACCGACCAGACTCTTCGCGGAAGATCCGGCCGATCAAGGCGTCGTCGACGATCGGCAAGCGGTCAACCACCCTCGGTAGCGACGAACGGCCAAACCTCGATCGGCGCCGAGATCGTCCTGGTGACCTTTGACGCCCAGCCGAGCGCGGCATCGAGGTCGGCCGCCTCGATGATGTAGAAGCCGGCCAGATGCTCCTTGGCCTCGACGAAGGGGCCATCCGTCGTGAGGATCTCGCTGCCGGAGACGCGTACGACGGTTGCGGTATCGGCGTCGTGCAGGCGACCGGAGAAGACCCACGCGCCAGCCGACTTCATCTCGGACTCGAGCGCTTGGATCGGCTCCCATGCCTTCTGCATCTGCTCGTCGGTCATGGGCTCCCGGGTCGCGCCGGCGACGCTGTGCGTCGAGAGCAGGTATCGCGGCATGTGTTGCTCCTTGTGGTGGCCAGTCGGTCCAGCCTCTCACCTCGCTACGAATGGCGTTCGGCCGGATGGACATGCTCTCGGCGCATGGCGACCCACAGCTATGTGCTATTCGACGCCTGGCAACCAGGTGGCCTATTCGTGTCCCGCCGGCCACGTCCCCATGATCTGCCGCAGGATCGCGAACTCGCCGACGTGGTAGGCGTTGTGGTCGGCGTCGACCCGGACCTCGCGCAGGAGGGTGTGGCCAGGCGTCCCGGGGATGACCGCGAACAGCTCGCGAGCAGGGTCCATGACCATGGCGCGGAGGGCCGCCTTGTCGGCCATGAACACGCGGATCGACGCGTCGAACACTGGCCGGGTCGCGGTCGCGTTTGAGTCCGGCCAATAGGCGGCCGGCCAATCCGGCTCGACGTACGCGGGATCCGTGACGTAGTCGAGGATATCGGCCTGGGTCAGGCGTAGGTGCTCGATGAGGTGCCACGGCGTGTAGTCGATGTTCGGTGCTCGCCGGTTGATCGCGTCGTCCGGGAAGTCCGCCACGGCCTGCTCGAACGGCATGTGGGCGCCGACCCCGTCCAGGAGCTCGGCGAGTTGTGCTCTGAGCGCGTCGGTGTCCACGGGTTACTCCTACCAAGGCCTCTGGGGCGGCCAGGGCCTGAGCCTTCTCAGGGTGTCCTGCCAGTTGGTCGCGTGATCCCGCGAGCGCCCGCTTTGCGGAGGCCGTCGATCGTCCCGGACGCTACGCCGCGGCCCGATCGAGAAGTCTCGGATCGCGCGAGCGATTCCGCGTCATCGGGTTGTCACGGGCGACGGTCATGGTGAGCGACTTCAGCATCCATGCGTCAAGGAGTCGTCATGCGCCGTCCTCGCATCGCCACCCTCTGGACATCCTCGATCGGTCTGTCGGCGATCGTCCTCCTCGCAGCCTGCTCGAGCACCGGGGCGAGCGTGCCAGCCTCCGCCGCAGCGTCGGCGATGGTGGAGCATAGCGCCATGCCGTCGGCGTCGGCAATGACGGAGCACAGCGCGGCCCCGAGTGTCGCCGGGCCGGTGAGCACGGGTACCTTCCACGCCGTCGATGGCACCGCCAAGGGCACGGTCGCCCTGTTCCACAAGCCTGACGGCACGTTCGCGATCACGTTCGAGGACTTCTCGATCGCCAGCAACGCCCACACGAACGTGATCCTCGTGACGAACAAGGACGTCACGGGCGACGGCGACATCGACAAGACCGCGATCGTCGACCTGGGTCCGCTCAAGGGCACCAGCGGGATGCAGGACTTCGTCGTGCCGGCGTCGGCTGACGCGATGACCTACCACACGGTCGTGCTGTGGGACACGGAGATGACCCACCCCATCGCCGCGGCACCCCTCCAGTAGGACCTGTTTCAGGTCCCGCGTAGAGACTCGTCGAGGCGAGCGATGACGTGCTGATCGTCCTTGGCTTCGCCTTCTTGGCCGGGGTGCTGACGATCCTGGCGCCGTGCACGCTGCCGGTCGTCCCACTCGTGTTCGGCGCAGCGGCCACCGGGGGTCGCAGGCGAACCGTCGGCATCGTGGCAGGGTTCGGTCTGACGTTCGTGCTTGCCGCGGTCGTTCTCGCGTCAGCCCTGGCGGCCGCGGGCGTGGCTACGGATCAACTGCGTTTCGCGAGCGCGGTCGTCCTTGGTATCGTCGGTCTGACGCTTGTGTCGCGTCGGATCGAAGCACTGGCCGGGCGACGCCTTGCACCAGTCGCCGCGTTCGGAACAAGCGTGGCCGATGGCCGACCGGGCGACGGACTGATCGGCGGTCTCGTCCTCGGCGGTGCGATCGGCCTCGTCTGGGCGCCTTGCGTCGGGCCGATCATGGCCGCTGTCATCGCAGCCGCCGTCAGCCACGGCCCCAGTCTCGAGACGGTGGCCATCGCTCTCGCCTACGTCGCCGGCGCCATCGTCCCGATCGCGATCGTCGCCGGATGGGGCCGTCGCGCGAGTCGCGCCCTCGGAGGCGCCGTGCGCAGCGGACGCCTCCGGAGCGGATTGGGCGTGGCTATGCTCGTGACGGCCGCGCTCGTCGCGACTGGCCTCGACTTCACGGTCGAAGACCGGATCGCCGGGGTCCTGCCGGCCGGATGGGGTGGCGCCCTCCTCGCGGTGGAGCAGCAACCGGATATCCAGCAGGAGCTCGACATGCTTCGAACGGTTCGAACCACCCCGCAAGCGGCCAGCGGTGCGGAGGCACTTGCCGATGCGTCGAGGACCGCGGGCCTCCCGACCGCGATCGCGACGTCGCTGCCGGTGAATGTCGCCCTCGAGGATCTCGGACCGGCCCCCGAGCTGGCAGGGATCGATGCCTGGATCAACTCGGACCCCCTGACGATCGCGTCGCTCCGCGGCAAGGTCGTCCTCGTCGAGTTCTGGACGTTCGGCTGCATCAACTGCCAACACGTCCAGCCGTACGTCAAGGCGTGGTACGACCGGTACGCCTCGGCAGGCTTCGTGGTCGTCGGCGTCCATACGCCTGAGCTCTCGTTCGAGCGCGATCTCGGCAATGTCCGGGATGCCGTGTCGAAGGCAGACATCCGGTACCCCGTGGCGTTCGATCCGGCCTACGCGACCTGGAACGCCTATCGAAACAGCTATTGGCCCGCCTTCTTCTTCGTCGACCGGTCCGGCCGGATCCGGCACACCCACGTCGGCGAGGGCGACTACGACGGCTCGGAGCAGGTGATCCGGGAGTTGCTGAGCGAGTCCAGTTGATGACGACGGTCCGGTCGTGGCTTGGCTGTCGCCGGTAGCAGTGAACCGCGAAGGCATCTGGATCAGGCCCTCTCGCTCGATGTCAGACAGTCTGCAGCCCCCTCGATCGGAATCACCTTAGATTCCGAGTGGATACCCGCACGTCTGACTCCTGTCGGACGCGACATGACGCATGGTCTAATCAGCCCGCTCTGTCGCGCTCAGCCCTACTGACCGGCGGAGCGTCGCGCGTTCGCAACCCATCGCGGTCCAGCGCTCGCGTCCCAATATGCCGGGCGGGACGCGAGCGCCATGCGCCTCAGTCGACGACGATGAGATCGGTCGTGACTGGGATCGGGTTCGCCAGGCAGTCGCGGACCGGTGAGGTGTCCTGGACGTACTGGCAGAGCTCCTCGAGCTGCTCCGCGGTCGCATTCGGGCTCTTCACCCAGCTCGTGGCCCGAATCGCGGTGAACCCGGCGCGCGGGCCTTCCAGCCCCACGAAGGTTCGCAGGTCGAGATCGCCTTCGATCTCGTAGCGCAGCTCGCTGATGTCGATACCGCGAGCTGCTGCGTTGTAGACATAGCCGACCGCGTAGCAGAAGCCGAGCGCCTGGAGCAACAGCTCGACCGCGTTGGGGCCTAAGTTCGAGCCGAGGAGGACTCCCGGCTCATCGCCCTTGAGGCGGAACGCTTCCGGCCGCACGGCCGGCTGGCCGGCATGGACGAAGTCCTTGATCTCCCCGTCGTTGCTTGCGCCGGAGCGCCACGTGCTCGATGCCTTGAACGTGAATGCGGCGACGTTCGGGTCTTGCTGGATTGCCCCGATCGTGGCGATGAGCTGCTCGACGTTGACCCCGTTTCGGGCGGTGATCGTGGCCATCGGTCTGCCTCCTGTCGCACGGTCACCTCGGGCGGATGACCACTACGAGGGCTGTGACGCCGAACCGACGGAGGTTATTCCTACGCCAGGCCGTGGGCCGAAAGGGGAATAATCGGCGCGGCCCCTACGTCCAAGCCGGAGGGACCCTGTCTCATCACACGCAGCCAGCAAGGGAGCGATGATCGCTGACGTGATCGACGCGCAGACCCAGGCCACCGCAGAAGGCGGGCCCGGCGCGCCGGATCGCGCCTTCGCCGATGTGGCCCGAGAGCAGCTCGACGGCCTGTACGGCTACTGCGTCCGGCTTGCGAAGGATCGCACTGAGGCCGAGGACCTCGTCCAGGACACCCTGTTGCGGGCCATGCGCGCATACCCGGCGCTTCGAGACGAGACCAAGGTGAAGAGCTGGCTCTTCACGATCGCCACGAATGCCTGGCGGGACTTCTGCCGAGCCCGGGGGCGCACGCTGGCCACGGTCTCGCTCGATGACGGCGATGGAGAAGACGACTTCTCACTGTTCACGACCCTCGCCATCGAAGACCCATTCCCCTACTCCGACGAACTGCACCTGGACTTCCTTCGCCTCTTTCGCGACGAGGACGTCCAGGATGTCTTTGCCCGGATCAACCCGCTCTTTCGGGCGCCTCTCATCCTCACGACCATCCACGGGTTCAGCTGCAAGGAAGCGGCAGCGATCCTGGACGTGCCGCTCGGAACGATCCTCTCGCGCCTGCACCGGGGCAGAAGGCAGCTCGAACGGGGCATGTGGGACTATGCCGTCAAGAACGGCCTCGTGGAGGTAGGTGACGAGCCATGATCGATTGCCGCGAAGCCGTCCGCCGGATGTGGGAGTACATCGACCACGCGCTGGAGCCTGGTGCGACCGAAGAGCTCGAGTCGCACCTCGAGGCCTGCCAACGATGCTGTGGCGAGCTGGAGTTCTCGCGCCACCTCAAGGAGATCGTGGCGGCGTCGGGCTCGGACAGCCTGCCCGACCCACTTCGCAAGAAGATCGAGGTACTTCTGGCTGGCGGCGGCGTGCCGGTCCGGGAAGGGGAGGACGCATGACCCCGTCGCACCCCGGCGCCATCGTCGGCACAGACTTCCTCCAACAGGACGCGATCCGCGCGGCCGTCCGGCAGACCTATGGCTCGGTGAGCCCCAGCGATCGGCAGGTCGCGGAACGGTTCTACAGCCCCGAGGAATTGGACGGTCTGCCGGACGAGACGATCCGGATCGCCCTCGGCGTCGGCAACCCGGTGCGCCATGCCGCCCTGAGCGCCGGTGACGATGTCCTCGATCTCGGCTCAGGCGGCGGGATCGACTGCCTCATCGCGGGCCGGGCCGTTGCGCCTGGCGGCCATGTCGTCGGCGTCGACTTCCTGGCCGAGATGGTGGACCGGGCCACGCGCGCGGCGGCCCGGGCCGGACTGGCCGATGTCCGGTTCGTCGAGAGCGAGATCGAGGCCCTCCCGCTGCCCGACGACTCGATCGACGTGGTCATCAGCAACGGTGTGATCAATCTGTCACCGCGCAAGGTGCGGGTGTTGTCCGAGGCATTCCGGGTCCTGCGCCCGGGTGGCCGCCTGGCGATCATCGACCTCGTCCTGGATCACGATCTACCACCCGAGATCCAGACACATCCGGCGGCCTGGGCCGGCTGCCTCTCCGGCGCACTGTCAGAGACCGCCCTCTACAAGGGCCTGCGGCGGGCTGGTTTCCGCGATGTCGGCATCGATCCGGTAGACGACTTCGGGATCGAGGAATGCGCCCTCTACCCGCTGTTCAGCGATGCGCTGCTTGAGCTGCTCCGTCGTCTCGTCCCGGAAGAGCGCCATAACCGGATCGCGCGCAGCGTATTCGTCCACGGCCGAAAGCCCGCCCCCGACGAAACGCTGCCGGGTCGCTCCCGGGACTGAAGCCAGCCGTATGTCCGATCCCGTCGCGCGGGGGTCGGGAATACCCAGACGGTCCGCGTCGTCCAGCCCGGTAGCAGGAAGCACCCCCCGGAGGTTGACGCACGTGACCGAGGTCAGTACCGCGCCTGTCGACATCGAGTCGCTCCGCGCCGCCATCCGCGCCGAATATGCCCTCGTGGCGGAGCACCCGGACCAGGGGTTCCACTTCCACACGGGCGCCCACCTCGCGGCCATCCTCGGCTACCCGGACGAGTGGATCGCCGCTCTACCGGCGAGTGCAGTCGAGTCCATGGCGGGGACGGGCAACCCGTTCGCACTCGGCGACCTCCGCCCCGGCGAGCGCGTCGTGGACTGTGGGTCCGGGTCAGGCGTCGACAGCTTGATCGCGGCGAGGCTTGTCGGGCCGGATGGATGGGTGATCGGCATCGACATGACGCCGGAGATGCTCGCCAGGGCGCGCCGGAACGCCGGGGATGCGAGCCTGCGCAATGTCGAGTTCCGGGAGGGAATCCTCGAAGCCCTGCCGATACCCGACGACTGGGCCGACGTGGTGATCTCGAACGGCGTGCTCAACCTGGTGCCCGACAAGGCGACGGCCGTGGCCGAGTTCTTCCGGGTCCTCCACCCAGGCGGCCGGATCCAGCTCGCTGACATCGTCCTTGACCGGCCCGTGCCGGGTGGATCGAAGTCCGACGTGAGCCTGTGGACCGGTTGTATCGCGGGAGGTCTCCTCGCCGAGGAGATCCTGGCGCTCGTCAAGGGAGCGGGATTCAGGGACGTCGAGGTCCGGCGCGGGGCTGATGTGTTCGACGGGGCGCCGCAGCACTCAAATGCGGCCGACTTCGGGACCGTTGGCGCCGGGATCACCGGCAGCAAGTCCTGAGGGATGCCAATGCCTTCGCGCGACCCCACAACTCTTTTCTCGGCTGATCGAGCCGAAACGTCTCAGCTCGCCTCTGCGATCGGTCGGCTCCTCCCTGCGCTCGAGCGCTTTACGCAGTACGAGGGGATTGACCCGGCGGCACGACAACGCGCGCTCTGGAAAGGGCGGCTCGACCAGGCGCTGCCTGAGCGCGGCGTGGGGCTTGAGAACGTGCTCGGGGAGCTGGCCGAGGTCGTAATCCCTTACGGCCTGCGCAACGGAGCGCCCGGGTTCAGCGGTTGGGTAACCACGGCACCGACGACGGTCGGCGCGGCAGCCAGCCTGGCGGCAACGGTGGCCGGCTCGCAGCGCTGGTGGCTCCAGCCCTTCAACTACCTCGAGACCGTCGCGCTGCGTTGGCTGGCGACGCTTCTTGGCATCCCGGAGGATTGGCAGGGAACGTTCGCGCCTGGCGGCTCGTCGGCCAACCTCATCGCCCTCGGGGCTGCCCGCCAACAGGCGTTTGAGCGGCTGGGCGTGGATCCGGCACGGTTCGGCGTGCCCGACCGGGAGGCCAGCGTGTACGCAAGCAGCGAGGTCCACCACGTCGTAGTCCGGGCTGCCGCGGTGCTGGGACTTGGCCGCTCAGCGGTTGTCGTGGTCCCGGTCGACGAAGCGGGCCGGTTGGATGTTCCTGAGCTTCGCGGGAGGCTGGAAGCGGATCGATCCGCTGGGATCGTCCCGGTCGCGATCGTCGCCTCGGCCGGGACCGTGAACACGGGTGCGATCGACCCGATCGGGCCCATGGCGGACCTCGCCGCAGAGTTTGGCACCTGGCTCCACGTCGACGGCGCATACGGCCTCTTCGGCCGGCTCGACGAGCGGGTCGCCGCGCTGTATGACGGCCTCGAGCGGGCCGACTCGGCTGTCGTGGCCCCCCACAAGTGGCTGGCCGCGCCGATGGGGATTGGCGCCGTCTTCGTCCGCGACCGGGCTCTCCTCGGTCGGGCGTTCACGCTCGAGCCCGCGGAGTATCTCGAGGGGGCGGTGGACAGCGGGATGGAGGCAGTCTCGCCGTTCGACAGCTTCGGCGAGCTCTTCCACGACTTCAACCTCGATCAGTCGGCGCCATCGCGAGGGGTCGTCGTTTGGGCGATGCTCCGCGAGATCGGCGCCCAGGGGATGCGCGAGCGGGTCCGGCGCCACAACGACTTCGCGCGCCACCTGGCGGACCTCGTCGACGCTGACGAGCGGCTCGAGCTCCTCGCGCCACCGTCGCTGTCGATCTGCTGCTTCCGCTATCGACGGCATGGCCTCGACGATCCGGAGCTCGACCGGCTCAACGTCGAGATCGCCCGCAGGCTGCGGGCTGAGACACCATACGTCCCGTCGAGCACCCGAGTGGCCGGCCGATTCGCCATCCGACCCTGCTACATCAACCCGCGAACAACTCTCCAGGAGGTCGACGGCCTCGCCCGGGCCGTGCGAGAGATCGGCGACCGCCTCCAAGGCTGACGGATCCCCTGGCGAGGGGCAGTTCGCTTGACGAGCTCTATGGTGGTCAAGCGGCGGGGATCGACTCCAACTGACCCGGCCGGGGCGGAGCGTCATGCCAGCCGGACGGCTGGTCCCCGCGTTCGGTTCCCGCGGAACCCGCGGCTCATGTGGTCGGTCTGGCGGTGGGGTCGGTCCTCGCCCGGTCATATACGACAACTCGCCAGAAAAACGTACCTACCTCGGATCGGGGCTGCAGACCGCTGGCAGCCACCAGTTGATCGATCCGCCCGTTCGGGTGGGCGTACGCCCGGTAGGCCTTCCGTCGGATCCGGAACCCCAGGTTGAGGAGTCGGAGACCGGCGCGAACGAGCCACCGATCCCTGGGCAGCACCAGTCCGTAGACGCGGCGTGCTCGGGCCGCGGACAGCCCGACGAGGGCCTCGGCGTCCGGATAACAGCACACAACCCGGTCGAGCGTCACGATATCCGTGGTGTCGATCTCCGCGGCACGACGCACGAAGTCCCCGTCGACGAATTCGATCCGGTCCAACAGGTTCGCCTGGCGGGCCTCCTGCCGCGCCACGTCGAGATAGGCCGGCGACGCGTCGACCAGAACGGCGTGGCCCGCACCCAACAGCAGCAGCTCCTTGTCGATGACCCCGATGCCGCCGCCGACGTCGAGGATCGTGGAGCCCTCGAGACCGTATGGCCGGATCATGTCGAGCAGCATGCGAGTCGTTCGATCCGCTCCTTTGCGTCGATAACGGTCGCGATCCCGTTCGGCAGTCCGGCGGTCGAACATCGAGGCGAGTCCATCGCAGCCGCAGGCATCCACCTCGAAAGCCTAGTCGAGGGACCTCGCTCGCGGAAGACGACGGTGGTACCTGCCTCGACTCGACCCCACGGAGCGCAGGTGGCGTCTAGGACGTCCCGGCGATCACGCGACCGACCAGGAGATAGGTCCGTTGGAGCCCTTTCCCTTTGATTTCGACCTCGCCGCGCTCCTCGAACCGGTAGTGATCTTGCAGGTGTCGATGGGTCGTCTGTGTCACCTGGATGCGGCCCGCGACACCATGTGACTCCATTCGGCTCGCGGTGTTCACGGTGTCCCCCCACAGGTCGTAGGTGAACTTGTGACGGCCGATCACGCCGGCCACGACGGGCCCGGTGTCGATCCCGATCCGGATCGCGAGTCCGAGCCCCAGTTTCTCGCACAGGCGAGCGAATTCAGCCTGCATCTCGAGAGCCAGCTCCGCGACGGCATCGGCGTGGTCGGCACGAGGCTCGGGCAAGCCACCGGCGACCATATACGCGTCCCCGATCGTTTTGATCTTCTCGAGCCCGCGCTGTGACGCCAGCTGGTCGAAGGCGCTGAAGATCTCGTCGAGCACGCCGACGACCTGCTCCGGGCTCGTCCGCTCGGCGAAGGACGTGAAGTCGGCGATATCGGCGAACAGAACGGTCACGTCGTCGTAGCGCTCAGCGATGATTCCTGGTTCGCGCTTGAGGCGTTCGGCGATCGACCGTGGCAGTACGTTGAGCAAGAGGCCGTCCGACTGGGCGAGGGCCGCATCGCGGGCTCGGACCGAGTATTGGAGCAAGAGGTAGGCGGTCAGCGAGACCCCGAGGATGTTCAGGACGAAGTACGACACCTCGACGCCCATCGGGATCGTCGGTGCCGAGGCGGAGAGCCTCGGATCGATCAACCCGGAGAAGATCGTGAGGACGACGAACACCACGAACCACGGGACGGCCTGTCGCGCGCTGTAGAAGAAGAGGGCCCCGAAAACGCCGACGAGCGCCCACAGGCTAACGGCACTCGAGGTGACATAGCCACCCAGGCTCCATTGAAGGAGGAACGGCAACAGGAAGATGATGACGATCTGGATGAACCGAAAGAACCGGTAGTCCTTGGTGCGAGCGAAGACGACGAGAGTGACCACCGAGACGGCCTGGTAGGTGAACGGGATCGCTGCGGACCACGGCAGACCGAGTGCGAGATAGGTGCCGACCCAGATCACCGAGAGCACCGTCACGAACTCGGCCGCGAGGGTGAGGGTGACCTTCTGGACGCGGACCTCGTCCGAGTCTCCCTGTGCTACGCCGATGAGGGACAAGCGCTCGAGGAGTCGGCGGGCGGAGGTGGGAAGCTTGGTTTTCGGTGATCCAGCCGCCGTGACGCCGCCGCGCGACTCAAGGGAATCTACAGGGTTCAATGCCGCGGGCGCTGTCGGGTCGTCCACCGACTCAGGGTACGCCCCTGGAAACGCTGGCCTGACTCGGGGACCCGTTGGTCAGGTGCCCGGGTGTGTTGCGATCGGCAGGCCGGCGAGGCGCCACTCAGGAAATCCGTCGATGAGGCGACGGGCGCGATAGCCGCGTTGCTGCAGGATGCCGACGGCCGTCGGCGCATACAGACAGAAGGGTCCCCGACAGTACGCCACGATCTCGGCGTCGGCGGGGAGCTCTGCCAAGCGGGCCTCCAGTTCCGCGAGCGGCATCGAAAGCGCGCCCGGGATGTGGCCTGCTGCGTACTCGGAGCGGGGTCTGACGTCAAGAACGACCACGTCTCCGGCTTTGGCACGCTCGATGAGTTCGGCACGAGACAGCGGCTCGAGGCGATCCCGGGCCGTCAGGTAGGTGGCGACGGTGATCCGAACCTCGCCAAGCTGCGCTCGAGCGACGTCTCGGAGCGATGAAAGCATCCGGTAGACCTCGTCGTCGGCGAGCCGATAGAAGATCCACGATCCCTCCCGACGCGTGGCGACCAACCTGACACCGCGCAGGACGCGGAGATGTGCAGACGTGAGCGCAATGCTCATCTCGGTCTCGGCGGCAAGCGCGTCGACGCTCCGCTCGCCCTGGCCAAGAAGATCGAGCAGCTCGATCCGGCGCGGGCTCGCGAGGGCCTTGCCGATCCTCGCGAACTGGCCATTCAAGGCGTCCTTGACGGTCCGATCATTCGTCATGGACACATTCTAACAACTGTTTGATTGCTGCTACACTACGATCCGCGGTTGGCGTCCGCGAAGCTGCTGGAGGCAACTTGGTCGGGATCAACGCGTTCATCGATGAAGGCTTGGGCAACTCGTCATACGTGGTCGACCTCGGCGATCGCCGAGGGCTCGTCGTCGATCCGGCTCGAGAGTCGAAGCCGTATCGCGAATTCGCCGAAACGAGCGGGCTCACACTCGCGTACGCCGTTGAGACCCACCTGCACGCTGACTTCGTGTCCGGCAGCCGCGAACTGGCGGCAGTCGGTGCCACCGTCATCGCGCCCGGTGCGGCCGAGCTGGAATTTCCCCATCGCCCTCTCCACGACGGCGAGGCAGTCGATCTCGGAGGTCTGCGCCTCGAAGCCCTCGGGACACCGGGCCACACGCCCGAGCACCTGGGATATCTACTCGACGACGGGACGCGACCGGTGGCTCTCTTCTCGGGAGGCGCGCTGCTGCCGGGCGCCGTCGCACGGACCGATCTCATCTCACCCGATCGGACCGAGCCGCTCGCCCGATCCTTGTACCAAGCTCTTCATGAGCGGATCCTCGTCCTGCCCGACGACCTCCCGGTCTATCCGACGCATGGTGCCGGATCGTTCTGCTCGACCGCCTCCGACGGCGAACGGACCACCACCATCGGCCGGGAGCGGGCGGCAAACCCGCTGCTGGCCGCGCCTGACGAGGATGCATTCGTCGCGCTGCTGCTCGGCGGTCTCGGCACGTATCCGACCTACTTCG
>ORMF012518725.1_pt1 | contig 16240 bp, 13 predicted proteins | sample 1779871 | NCBI WGS metagenome assembly ORMF01 (sample SAMEA104232316, study PRJEB22302) | groundwater metagenome | biome: forest; feature: aquifer; material: groundwater | place: USA | collected 2011-08-07 | depth 5.4 m
GCATCGTGGAAGGAGACGACGACGAGTTATTGAGACTCTTCTTCAGGATCTGGCTGGCTTTGAAAGTCAGAACCTTGCGACCGACGATGATGATCTCGTCGCCGGTTTGGGGATTACGCCCTTTGCGCGGCCGTTTGGTGTTGACGACGAAGTTGCCGAAACCGGAGACTTTGACTTTCTCCCCGCGCTCCAAACAACCCTTGATGATGTCGAAGGTGGCTTCCACCACGTCGGTGGCGTCCTTTTTGGAAAAACCCACCTTTTCGTAAATCCGACCTCGGTGTCAGACTTGCCGAACTCTACTAACTTTCATTACGGTCGCCCACGATTGCTAAGTTGCGAGGGCGACCCGCCGTTCGCCCCTATTGATTGCGACTAAGTTTTTCTACGCCGCGGCCTGCAACGACGCGCCGATGGCACCGCCGAGCACCGCTCCAGGCAACGCGCCGGTGTAATTTTCTTATTCCATCAACGCCACGCCATTGACGATGGTCGCCTCAATGCCGACGGCCTTCTGAACGAGCTTCTCATTCCCCGGCAAATCCTGCACCATATTTGCTGCGGGCCTGTCAATAGGGGCCAAGGAAACGCTCGCCGTTGAAGTGAATCATGTGGTCCGGCGTATCGGCCACCCAAACCTCTGTTTCCCACGCGATGTCGCCGAGATATTTCAATAGCCCTCTGCGGTTAAGAAAAGCCGTCACAAACACAAGCCCCGGTTTGCTGCCGGCGAAGAGGCTTTTCAACTCTGTCAATCGCTTCGGGTTTACGGGTCCGTGGCTCGTTACCGCCTCGATGAGCACAAGCCAGTTTCGCTTGATGAAGTGGACGACTACATCCGGCATTTTTCCGTGTTCTTCGATCGCAACGCCGAGCGATTGCAGATACTCCGGATCAAAGAACGCCCACTTTCTATCGGTATCGCCTACGTATACCGGTTTAGCGCCCGGAGTGAAGCGCGGGCAGAAGTCGTTGATAATTCTTTGGATTAAAACATTCTGTCCACCCGCAGAAAGTCGAATGGTGGCGCCGGAAGCTAGATCGAGCGGGATGCGCTGCATATCGCGCGCCTGCGCGTAGCGCTGGGCGAGAGTTCGGACGTCTGCCAGATAGCGCCGAAGAGCGCCCTCCCATTCCGGTGTGCCGAAGCGTCGGATAAGAGCCAACGCCCGAGGCGCAATCTGATAGCAGTATTTGGGACTATTCGTTGGGCGATCCGGCTGGTCCGGGTTTGCCACAACCAGCCCGGCTTGCTCGAATTGATGCAGTGTAAATCGCCGCACGGTCTCGCGCGTGTTCGGCGCCCATTTCTTTCCGTAATGCTTTGCCACGAATTCCATGATTGGCGTTACACCTCGGAGCGGGTCACTGGCCTCATCCCAGGACTTGTTCGCCGGAAGATCGAGGAGGTCAAGGAGCGTTAACGCAGCGCGTTCGTTTCGTTGCTCCGCGGGTAAGCCAAAGGCGGTGAGAATCGATTGTGCTTCCTTAATCCGCGACCGCTTGCTTGCCATCACTGACTCTCGAGAATTTCTGAAACCAGCGTGTCGATAGCGTTCTGAGGCGGAAGCAGGCCCCCTGCCCGGCGCCCCATTTCAGTCAGCTCATCTCTCGTCGGATAGCGCAGGGACCGAAGATCGGTAGCATTGACTTGGGTGTGCCCGTTGAACTGGCGGAAATAGGTATCGAGCGGGGTGCAGTTGAGGAACATTGAAAGGCCCCAGGCAAGAGTCCGGTCCAGCGGCGCCCCTCGTTCGTGAAAGTAGTTAACATGGTTCTCAAAACCGACAACGTTGCAGGGCACATATTCAGGGTCAAAGACGGCTGCTACCAGGCGCCGGCGTTCTTCCTTTGCCGAGAAGCGCCGCACCAGCACATACACGCCTGCCGGCACCATGAGTGTCGCGCTCTCGGCGTTGTAGAGGAGCGCGTTCGGTTTTTTGTAATTGGCTTTGGGCCAACGGACGAGACCGTTTTCGAAGTGAGTTGGATAGATCAAGGGAACAGTCTCTGAACTCGGTTTCACCCGCAGCCACCGACGCGCACGAAAATCAACGACTCGACCCGTACTAACAGCCAGCCCCAATGCATCGAGCGTGCAGGGGAGCGTCTCCATGGTTTCGGCAAGAGCGTGGCCATTCTCATCTGGAACCAGGTGTATGAAGGATTCGGTGTCATTAGGTCGCACGACGCGCTGGAACGGAACGTTACGCCGCCGCTCTGTCGGTTCGTCGGGCGTATGACTCTCGGAGATACTCACAAGCGTTTGCTGTGGCATCCCCTTCACCGCATGAAGAATCAAATTCTCTTGCAGCACGTCGTCATCGCGGAAGGCGTGGCCGCGCGACTCGAAAACATGAAGGCGCGTGAGGTTCACGTTCTGTAGAAAATGCTTCCGGAATGGCCGGAAATAGGGGCCGTTACAAAAACTTCTCGGTGTAATGGCGATCAGTTCGCCACTCTTATCCAAGAGCATCACCGCGAGGGCTAGGAAGGCCGTATACAGATTGCTCGTCTCGATATCGAGCCGACGTAGCACTTGACGCGTGCGCGACTCACTACGGAATTTCTTGTAGGGCGGATTGAGAATGGCAACATCGAACTTAGTGGGTTCGGTCTGAAACAGGCCCGCGTCCAACATGTCGACGGCAGATTCGATAAAATCGGTTGCACGAACTTCCAACTTACAGTGAATTCCTACTGCGGCGCATGCCTCTTCGCACGCCGTCAACGTCTGCCGTAAAGCGGGAAGTAGAGCTTCATCCAGTTCATAGGAGGTCAAAATGATTTCTTTGGGACGAACGGATCGCGAGCAGATCTCGCTCACCCACGCGGCAGTCAATGCCCCGACGCCAGCGCCGGCATCCAATAACCGCAACCTCTCGCGCCGGTGCGAGCTGGTCGAGGCCATGAGCCTCGCGGTTGCGGCCGGCGTAAAGAACTGTCCAAGCTGGCTGCGTCGAACCCGATCAAGCGCTCCGCTTTGGTCCCGTCTCGCCTCCTCCGCTATCGCGAGTGGGTCAGGCATATCGGCGGCTAGCTTCAAGGGTACGGTAGACGATGAAAGGCGACCCTGTTGGCCTTTTCGCGCGTTTGGGTACACCTTGCGTGGTAGATCGGCTTTCACTGGAACTTTACGATATCCTAAAAGCTGTCTGCGTTTCAACGTAATAAACCGGATAGATTCGACAACCGATGGGGTAGAGAGGATCGTAAGCCGGCGTCATCAGCGAATGCTGCGAAACGACCGGGCCGGCCGGTTTGGTGCGAAATACCCATGGTGCCGCCGTCATTATTTCACTAACAGAAAATTTTGATCCACGCTCACCGCGCCGCCGCTGGCCGGCAATTTCATCTTCTTTGTCGTGGCCCTTTATAGGGCGTCAACTTAATTTTCTGGCTGCCAGGCCCGCTTGGAGCCGATTCCGAGCTAATCACACCACGTAGCCGGTCCTTCTTATGGACGCATCGCGCAGACGACATCCACCACCGCAGGCTTCCCGTCCTTTACCACCTTGAGCGCCTCACGCAGCACCTTGGGTAGTTCTCCCGGCGCCGTGACGGGTCCCGTGCTCCAGATTCCAAAGGATCTCGCGGTGGTGGCGAAGTCCACTTCGGGTTCTTCGATCCAAGTCCCGAAAACTTTGTTCTCAACGGGCCTGCCCCTGAGCTGGGCCATCCGTTCCTGATGCTCCTCGTAAAATGAAGTCTGACGACCATCCCGGATTGAAGATGAGAACTGACCGACCGTATCTTCAGCGGCCTACGACGCGTGATAGCCGGCGCAAAAATTGCCTGACGGATACGACGCGAACTCCATGGTGTCGCGCCATTTTTATGAGATCGAGGTCGCGCTTGAGATCGTCGTCACGGGTAACCAGGTGCGTCGCCTTGCCTCTGATAGCAGCTTCGAGGATTTCATCGTCATCGGGATCGCGGCAGGCTTTCAGTTTCCCGGAAATTTCAACCGACGTTGCACGCGCGGCAATCAGTCTGACAAACCTTGCTGCATCCCATTGGGAATATTTGAAAATTCGCAAGAGTCGCGGCCGGTTAAGAACTTGCGCGAGTTCGGTGAGCTGCGAGAGAGAGGTTACGGCGCTGAATTTATCCCGGCTCCATGCGCTGACAACATGTCCGGGCGGACCGGATGGTTTGAGAAAAGCAGAGACCCAGACGTTGGTGTCAAGCAGAGCGACGAGCGGCACGGCGTTTAGCCTTGACCTCGGCCCTAGCCCGAGTGATTTCAGCCTCCACGACTTCTTGTCGGACCGCTTTGGTACGCGACTTCATCCGCGTGAGTAGGTGCTCCAAGTCGTTTCGCCAGCGTGGCTCCGGATAAAGCGTAACCAGGACACGCGATTTCGGTTTAAGCCGGAGTCGCCGCAGCGGTCTCAAGATGCCGTTTTCAAACACCGCATGAAACGGTTCTTCCATTCGCGCGATTTTTTTGGGCAACGCCATGGTTTGGATTATACCGGTGAATTTTGTGCCCAGCAAACAGATAATCCGCGAGCTCGGTACGCTGGTGGGAGCGGCATCGCAATCCCGCAATCAGTTATCGGGGTCGCGGCAAGCCGCTTACGGACGCATCGCGCAGACGACGTCCACCACCGCAGGCTTGCCATCCTTTACTACCTTGAGCGCCTCACGTAGCACCTTGGCAAGTTCGCTTGGCGCCGTGACGGGACCGGTGCTCCAGATCCCAAAGGAACGCGTGGTTGTGGCAAAGTCGACTTCGGGCTCTTCGATCCGAATCCCGTAAATTTTGTTCTCGACGGGCCTTCCCCTGAGCTGCGCCATCCGTTCCTGATGCTCCTCATCGTTGTAGTAAGAGCGGTTGCTGAAAATGACGATGAGCAGAGGGATGCTGTAGTGGGAGGCGGTCCAAAGCCCGCTCAGGGTAAAGAGTAGATCTCCGTCCGGTTGGAAATCGACGCAAATCTTTCCCGTGTTTTTCAGCGCGAGAGCGGCGCCCAATGAGGCCGGTAGGCCGTAACCCAAGCCGCCTCCTTTGAACTTGCCGAGCATCTGGTTGAACTTGTCGGCGTCGAGGTAGAGGTTCTCCGCGCCGTAGCGAGTGCTGTTGGTGTAGACCCAATCCTCGTTTTTGAGCACCGTGTTAAGCTCGATAAAGAGCCGGCTCAGGGCGATGGGCTTGTTGTCCCATTCTTTTTTGGTTTTTGCGTCCCGGACTCTGTCTTGCTCTTCATGGATCTTTGTCCACTCGGCTCTTCTTTGAGTGATGGCCGGGGCGAGTTTCGCCAGAGTCTCTTTCTCACCCCGCAGCCGGCGCAGGATCTCGAGTAGAAAAACCACAGTGTCGGCCAGCATCGAGAGATCGGTTTGGCGCAGCCGGTTGAATTCCTGCGACCAAGCGCGCACCAGAAGATCGTCCAGGGCAACGTTGATCACCTTCGCTTGCGCAGGCAGCAAGTTCTCAATTCCGCGTTTGCCCTTCTCCTGGACTCTGCGGGACACGGCGCTTTCCAAGTCCGGCATATCCAGCGCCAGCACGAGATCGGTTTGCGGTATGGCCTCTCTTTCCATGCCCGTGAGATTGAGGGGATGGCGGCATGGGAAATTGAACCGGCCGTTCTGATCGAACACCGGGATGGCGAGAAGTTCGGCGAGCGCTCGCAGGCTGTCGAAAGCGGTTTCATTTCTGCCCGTCCAGTCCGTGACGATCACCGGTCGTTTGGCTTCAAGAAGCCAGCGCACGGTCTTAGCGATGCCTTCCTCGGGTGCCTGGATGGGAAGAGCGGCGGGATACCGATCGAGGGAGGTAATGGGAAAATCACCGTCGAGTTTTTTCTCCTGGACATCGGCGTCATAGCAAATATAAACGGGCCCCATCGGGTCCGCCGTGGCCAAGCGGTAGGCCCGGATGAAAGATTCGGGAACGGCTTCGACGCTCCCCGGTTGATCGTCCCACTTGACGAAATCCCGCACCAGGTTGCCCTGCACCATCGCGGTATGGACCCAGTCGATGCGCGGCCGGCGATGCGCCGTGTCCGTGGGACCCGTGCCGCCCAAAACGATCACCGGCAGCCGGTCACACCAGGCATTGTAAATGGCCATGCTGGCATGCTGGAGTCCAACCACATTGTGGACCGCCGCCGCCATCGGTTTTCCTTTTGCCCTGGCGTAGCCGTGGGCGACGCCGACGGCGATCTCCTCATGGGGGCAAAGAATCATCTCGGGCATGCGATCGCCGCCGTAATTGACCAGGGAGTCGTGCAGACCGCGGTACGAAGAGCCTGGATTCAGCGCGATATACTCGATCTCGAATGCCTTGAGCATATCGACAATGACATCCGACCCCCACTCGGGTCTGGGTCGTTCAACGGGTGCCGGTTTGTTCATGATTCACTCCTTTTGCGCAAATTTTCCGATGACCGAGCAGAGATTGACGAAAGCCTTTCTCACCACGAAGCACACGAAGGACACGAAGGTTCCGGACATTGATATTTAAAACTTCTTAACTTCGTGCTCTTCGTGACCTTCGTGGTAAAATTTCCTTTTTCTTCAACGGAGCGACGACGTCATTTTACCCGGAAGATCTCCCGATACTCTTTAGCGTATTGCGCCAGGTTGGTCTCGACCTCTTCCGGAACGCGTTTCGATTTGATCCGCGCCTGATCCATTTTCGCGATCGGCGGTTGCACGTCCTTGCGCGCCGGATTGCGCGGGTTCCGTTGACCGCCGCGCACGACGGTCTGGCCTTCCTTGGAGAGCACGAAGTCGATGAAGAGCTTCCCTGCGTTGGGGTTCTTGGCTTTTGCGCCGAGGCCGATCCCGCCCAGCTCCACGACCACGGGGTTGAAAGTATCGATCCATTCCAGGGGAGCACCCTCCTGTTTCATCGTCTCGACGCGGAAGCTGTAGACCCAGCCCAGGGGAAATTCTCCGGCGGCGACGAGCTGGGCGATCAAAGCATGGCCCCTGCGGAACTGAGGCTCCTGCTGGGCCAGCCGCTTCATGTAGCGATCGGCTTTCTCCTTGCCCCAAACCGCCACCAGGGTGCCGTACCAGGTATAATCCCGTTCATCCATGCCGATCTTCCCCTTCCACTGGGGATCCAGAAGATCGGCGTAGTCCTTGGGTGCATCTATCGCCGAGACGAGTTTGGTGTTGTAGGCGAGCACGACGTTGTTGTGATACACGCCGGTCCACAGCCCCCTGGGATCTTTGAAGTCGTCAACGATAGCTTCCCTTTCAGGCGACAGATAGGGCGCAAAGATATTTCGCTTTACCAAGGCGTCCATTCCCAAGACGGTGACCGCGTCGAAATCCCACTTCCCGGCCAAAGTCTCGGTGATAATCCGGTTAATCATTTGAGCGGTTCCGACGCGAATATAGTTGACCTTGAGAAAGCCATATTTTTTCTCAAAGGCATCCGCGAGCGGTTTTGCCGTATCGATGGCCATGGCGGTGTACCAGACCAGAGACCGCTCCTTTTTGGCCGCCTCGATGAGCTTCGCTTCATGCGGCGACTGGCCCCAAGCCGGGACTCCAATAAGACACGCAATCAAAAATAGAAGGAGAAAGATCAATCTTCCAGATTTTACGGGTAATTTTTCTAGCGTCCTCTGGCTCCGTTTGAGCATCGTAATCTCCCGCCTTTCCGTTATGTTTCGATCACCAAAGGCCGCCACGGGTGACCCGATGATCCCGTTCCTTGGTTACACGAAAAAACCAGGGAGTTCCAACGTTTGACAAAAATTGGAGAAAATTTCGGGGAGGCTTTACAAGTTTCGCTCAGGTTTTCCGCGCCGTTCTTACCTGACTGCCAGGACAATTTGCTCCAAGCTTATTGTTCCACCGCCCAGCAAGGCGAGGGCGAGGGTTGCGACGAGGAGAGAGAAAGGAAAGTCGGCGTTGCCGACGAACCCTCTCTGCACCTGAACACGGCCGGTGGCTACCAGCATGACGAACGCCAGGGCGAGAGCGGCCCATTGGGTTTGCAGGCCGAGAATCAGCAGCAGCCCGCCGAAGAATTCAATCGCGCCGACGAGGGCGGCGAAAGCGTGAGGGAAGGGAAGCCCCATCTGAGCGAGGCTTTGGGTAAGGTGCGCCTGCCCGCCTTTTTCCTCGCCGCCGCCCCCGGTCATCTTGGGATAACCGTGCGGGATGAATATCACGCCGGTGCCGACGCGGAGAATCAATAGAGCGAGGTCGGTGGAACTAAAGAAATCGTTCATGCCGGCTTTTCTCCGTCGCGCAGGCGTGCCGTCTCCTTGGCATCGATCACAAAAGTCTTCGGGTCGAGGGCGACTTTATAATGAGCGCGCGCGTGTTCGACGGTGATGAATTCGTTCATGACATCTTTGCGAACTTTCTCCGGGTCGCGCTCGGCAGGCGAGCCCACGCCGGCGCCGCCGCCGCTGATTTTTAAAATAATGTCGCGCGGCTTGAGCTCGTAGAGCCGATGGCCGCGGATTTTTTCCTGCTTGCCGTCGCGGATTAGATAAGACCGCGAGTTGGGCGTCGGCTCGCCGCCGAGCGCGCCGGGGGCGTGCACGATCTCGCCGTCGGAGCTACCGGTGGCGATGCCGGCGTCGCCACCGACGTTTTCCACTTCCCAGTGAATGCCGGAGGCGCCGCGCCAGTTGCCCGCGCCGGCGGTGTCGGTGGCGAATTCCCAGCGGCGCGTGCGCCAGGGAAAGCGAATCTCGACCTCTTCGACGTTGCCCTTGTTGACCTCGCCCAGGGCGCCGATGGAAGTCGCGCCTTCGTAACCGTCAAAGCCTTTGACCGCTCCCGCGCCGCCGTCCATGTCGAAGGAGGTGACCACGTATTTTTCCTCGGTGCGCGGGTCGTTGCCGAAAATATAGTGGCCATAGCGCTTGCCCCAGCAGGCGATGGCGCGCTCGGGCACCGCTTTCGACATGGCGCTGACGACGGATTCAATAATTTGGTGTCCCATGCTCACCGGCGAAGCACCGACGGTGGCCGGATACTGGGCGTTCAAGACGGAGCCCGGCGGGGCGTAAATCGTGATCGGCCGCATGCTTCCTTCGTTATGGTACTCGCCGAGATCGGGATCGAGGAACATGAAGAGCGCCGACAGCGCGTTGCTGAAGGTGGAGTTGAATACGCAGTTGACGAATCCCTTGCGCTGCTTGTCGCTCTTGGAAAAATCGACCTTGAGCGTGTCGCCCTTGATCGTCACGTCGCAGCGCGCCCACACTGGCACGTCGAGCTCCGTGCCGTCGTCGTCGGTGGCCGACTCGCCGTAGTAAGTCCCGTCGGGGATCTTCTCGATGGCGGCGCGCACCGCCTTTTCCGTGCGCGCCATCATCTCCTCGACGCAGGCGAGCACGGTATCTTTGCCGTACTTGTCGAGCAGGGCGACGATGCGCTGCTCGCACAGGCGGGTGGCGGCGATCTGCGCGTAGTTGTCGATGCGCGTCCCCTGGGGCCAACGCACGTTGTTCAAGATCAGCTCCATCACGTCTTCGCGCTCCACGTCGCCTTCCATCACTTTGATGCCGGGAATGCGCAACCCCTCGGCGTGAATGTCGTAGGCGTTGGGAAAGTAGCCGCCGGGATAGGCGCCGCCGGTGTCCATCTGGTGGGCGCGGCAAAAGGTAAAGAATAGCAGCTCGCCTTTATAAAAGATCGGCCGGTAAAAACCCCAGTCGGGCAGATGGCAGCAGTAGCCGTTGTAGGGATCGTTGACCAGGATCACATCGCCGGGATTTAAATTGCCTTTGAACTTGTTGATCACGTACTCGACCGAAAGCTTGCCGCCGAGATACTGGACCGAAAGGCCGATGGGCACCGACACTGTCCGGCCCGTGCCGTCCCACACGCCGACGGAAACGTCGTGCAACTGGGCGATCAGATAATTTTGCGAAGTCCGGTCGATGACGTGGCGCATCTCCTTGCAGATGCTCTGAAACGAGTGCCACACGGTGGAAAGCGTCATCGGATCGATTTTCATGTTCATGCCATTATCTCCTTGATGTCATTGCCTCGCCGCGATTTGCTCTTCGGCGGCCAACGGTTTTTGCGCTTCGAGCGCGCCCTTGTTGTGCCATTCGGCGAAAAGGATTGCCAGACAAACGGCAGCTCCCGTCGCGTTTAACGCCCAGCTGTAAAAGATCGCCCCGCCCGGAGGGATCAGCAGCGCCATGCCGGCTAAGAGCAATAACCAACGCTGGAGCCAACCCATGGGTCGGACGAAATAGCCGACCATCGCGATGCCGATGGCTATGGTGCCGATCACCGCAGTCGCGATGGCCAAGGTCACGAGCGCCGGTGGTCCCTCGAGCAGCAGCAGCGGGTCAAAGACGAATACGAACGGGACTACATAGGCGATGATGCCCAGTCGCATGCAGGCGTATCCCGTGCGCATGGGACTTGTCCCGGCGATGGCGGCCCCCGCGTAGGCGGCGATGCAGATCGGCGGCGTGATCATCGAAAGCATGGCCCAGTAGAAAACGAAGAGATGCGCCGCCAAGGGAAGAATGCCGAGCTTGGTCAGGGCCGGAGCGAGAGTCAGGGCGACGATCACGTAAACTGCGGTGGTCGGCATCCCCATGCCGAGAATCAAGGCGATCAAACTCGTCATTACCAGGATAAAGAAGATGTTGTCCGGGCCATGTTGTTCGACAAAGAGGGTAAAGACGAAGGGAAGACTGGTCAGCGTGAGCACGCCTATGATGATTCCCGCAACGGCGCAGACGATGGTGACTTCCAGCATCGCCCGTCCCGCGTCTTCAAGAATGGTTATGAACTTCTTCAGGTTAATACGGGCCTCGGGCCGAAAAAAGGTAATCACCAAGGCGACGGCGGCCGCGTAAAAACCCGCCTTGGACGCGCTTAGATTGAGAACGAACAGAATATAAACGATCAGCGCCATCGGAATGATAAAAATCCATCCGTTGGCTAAAACCGCGCCGAGACGCGGGATATCAGCGGCCGCAATCCGGGTGATGCCCGTTTTCCCCGCCTCGAGATCGACTTGGACAAAAAGCGCCAGATAGTAAAGCAGGGCGGGTATGGCGGCGGCCAGCGCTACCTTCGCATAGGGCATGCCGAGAAATTCCGCCATGACGAAAGCCGCCGCGCCCATCACCGGCGGCATGAGCTGCCCGCCGTTGGAGGCGACGGATTCAACGGCGGCGGCCACATGCGGTTTGTATCCCGTGCGCACCATCATCGGGATCGTGATGGCCCCATCGACAACGACGTTGGCCACCGGACTGCCGGAGATGGTTCCGAAGAGGGCGCTGGCGAGGACGGAGATTTTCGCCGCGCCGCCGCGAAACCTTCCCATGAGCGTCATGGCCAGTTGCGTAAAGAAATCACCGCCGCCCGACGCATAGAGGAACTGGCCGAAGACGATGAACGAAACCACGGTGGTGGCGGCGATGGCCAGCGGGATGCCCAGCAAGGAGTTGGGATCGATAAAAAGATGGACGGCAAGTTTGGACCAGGAGATGCCTCGCGCGTTCAGAATCCCCGGGAAGAGAAAAGCGTAGTGGGCATAAAACATCAACAGGGCGGCGAGGATGATGAGCACCCAGCCGCTCATCCGCCGGCAAGCCTCCATGACCAGGAGAATGGCGAGGGCTCCGAGTATGACTTTATCCGCGGTCAGTTCTCCCAGCTCGTTCACCATCCGGGGATAGAAGAGAACCAGATAGCCGCCTACGACAAAGCTCAACAGAGCTAGGAACAGGTCATACCAGGGCGCATGATCCCTGGGGGCGGAGCCATAGGCGGGTTTGGAAAGGAAAATCGAGCCCAGCACCAGGATGAGCACGCTGCCGAGGTACTGCTCCTGAAGGAGCGCCAACCCGAAACGGGAAGGCAGATCGAAATTATAGAGCAGAGCAAAAAGCGGGATACCCCAAAGCAGCGAGCGCTGTAACAGCCGCATCGCCGGATGCTTGAGCGTCCTCAGGCGCGAAAGCCCTTCGATCTCCGATAAGGGGTTTGTCGGCGGATTGTTCTCTACTGAGCCAAAAGCTTGCTCTGTAGAGCTTCCATTTCCTTGGGCCACGATTGTTTTTCCTTAAAGAATTTTATGGCGCCGGGGTGATAGGGAATGAAGGCGTTTTTACTGACCATGCGCTCGCGTTGCCAGGCCTTCAACGCGGGATAAGCGGCACCGAGTTCTTGATTGAATTCCCAGAGGATTTTGACCGTATTGTACGCCGCTTCGTCGCTAAATTCTTTGGCGGCGACGAGATAGATATCGTTGGTCAGCACCGCGGTATCTTTGGGCACGCCGGTCGCTGAACCGGCCTTGATGATAGTCGGATAACTCCCAGGGTAAACTTCCCCCATCTTCTTCGCTCCTTCCGGAGTCGCGATGACGGAAATGAATTTGACTCCTCCCCTGCGCGCATTTGCCTCCTCCACCGCCGGGCTTCCCACCGAGTGCCAGCCGGCGTCGGTGCGCCCCTCCATGAATGCCTGGGCGCCCGACTGCAAGTCGGAGACCGGGACCTTGACGATGTCGTTGTAAGACAAGCCGGCGGTGGCGAGCGCAGCCGTGCTGCTCAACATGACGATCGGCGTGCCCGGATAGTCGGTGGGAATCCTTTTGCCCTTTAAGTCCGCGACCGTTTCGATGGGAGCTTCCTTGGGCACATAGAAGCTCAACTGCAGCGCGCCGCCGACGACTAAAATGCGGGTGTTCTGAAAAGGTTTCTTATAAAGAATGATCCCTTTGTAGGAGGTCACCGCGTCGGCGCTGGTGAGAACCCCCATATCCGTTTCACCTGCATTCATCGAGGGCAGCCACGCCGGCGGGCCGGCAAACGGCTGGACGCGAACGATCATAGGGGTATGACGGCTGACCACCGTGGCGATGCCGGTTCCAATCGCATTATACAAACTGCCCACAGCGTGCGTGGCCAACGTCGCGCTTCTCTGCTCGGCGGCGTATAGCGAACCGGCGGTGAGGACAACCGTCGCAATTATGATCCGAAACGCAGCCAAATATGAAAAGACGGATTCACCACGAAGGCACGAAGGGGTTGGATATTTTCGACCCATAACCTTCGTGACCTTCGTGGTGAGATGAAATTGTCCGGTACGGTGAGAAATGTCCGTTAATAGCAAGCGGTTCAAGCGAATGTTTTTCATTGGACCGGCTCCTTCTCGGTATTTTCTCTCAACGTCCGCGTCTTTTGCCAATCGATGGCCATCGTATTAGGCTCGATGGCGACGCCGTAGAGCTTTTCCGCGGCCTCCAGGCTGATGAATCCGTCGATGACATCGTTCAGCACTTTTTCCGGCTCCCGCTCGTGCGGGTTGCCGACGCCCGGGCCGCCGCCGCTGCTCTTGACCAAAAGATCGCCGGGGCGGATCTGATACATCCGATGCGGCTTGACGGGAATCCGCTCGCCGTCTCTTTGCAGATAGGCGGTGCAGAGCGGCGACGGCATTCCGCCCGCGGCCGCCGGCGGATGGGTTTGATCGCCGTCGGAGCTGCCCGTCGCCATGCCCCCTTCGCTGCCGACGTTGAGCGCGTCCCAGCGCATCCCGGAGCCGCCACGCCATTTGCCGGCGCCGGACATATCCTCGACAAAATGATACTGGACGATGCGCCAGGGAAAACGGATCTCGACTTCTTCGACATTTCCTCGCTGCACCGATCCCAGGGTTGGGAAAGTGCAGGCGCCTTCGTAGCCGTCGTAGCCTGACACCGCTCCCGCGCCGCCGTCGGAGTCGAAGGTCGTTTGCACGTAGCGCTCGCCGGTGCGCGGATCGGTGCCAAAAATGTAGTGGCCGCGATGGCGCCCCCAGCAGGCGATCGCCTTGTGCGGCATCGCGTGGGAAAGGGCCATCACGGTCGATTCAAGAATCTGCGTGCCGACGCTCACCGGCGAGCCGCCCACGGTGGCCGGGTATTTCGCGTTGACCACGCTCCCCTCCGGCGCCACGATATGAACCGGCTTCATGCTGCCCTCGTTGTGGAAATCCGCCAGGGCGGGATCGAAAAAGAGAAAACTCCCGGCGATGGCCCGGCTATAAGTAGAAGGAAGTGTGTTGTTGACGAATCCTTTGCGCTGCTTGTCGCTCCCGGAAAAGTCTAACGTCATCTCGTCGCCCTTGACCGTGACCGCGCAGCGCACCCAGACGGGCACGTCAAGCTCCGTGCCGTCGTCATCGGATGCAGCCTCGCCATAATAAATTCCATCGGGAACCTTGGCGATTTCGCTGCGGATCGCCCGCTCCGTGCGGGTGAGCATTTCTTCGATGCAATCGAGCACCGTATCCTTGCCGTACCTTTCGACCATCGCCAGCAGCCGGTTCTCACATATTTTCGTCGCCGCGATGAGCGCGTAATTATCCACCCGCACCGCCTCGGGCCAGCGCACGTTGTTCCACACCAGCTCGAAGATATCTTTTCTCTCGACGCCCTTCTCGAACACTTTGATCGGCGGAATGCACAAACCCTCGGCGTGAATGTCGTAGGCGTTGGGAAAATAGCCGCCGGGATAGGAGCCGCCGGTGTCCATCTGATGGCCACGCGCCATGGTGAAGAACAAAAGCTCGTCTTTGTAAAAAATCGGCCGGAAAAACCCCCAGTCGGGCAGGTGATTGCAGTAGCCATGATAGGGATCGTTGTTCAAGATGACATCGCCCGGCGAAAGGTTTTTGCCGAACTTGTCCAAAATATAGCGCACGGAAAATTTCTGGCCCAAGAGCTGGGAGGTCGGCCCGGCGGGAACCGCCAGCGTGCGCGCCTGGGAATCCCAGATGCCGGCGGCAACGTCATGGAGCTGGGCCATTAGATAATTCTGCGCCGTGCGGTCGAGCACATGGCGCATCTCGCGGCAGGTGCTCTGGAAGGTGTGCCAGATCGTCGAGAGCGTGATCGCGTCCGTCGTGCCTTTAGTCATTGCGCTTCTCCACTCGCAGGCTGTATCGGAACGTTGGGATTGTCCGCTTGTCATCCCGAGCGAACGCGAGGGATCTAAGAAAGATTTCTCCCTTCGGTCGAAATGACAGAAAAAAAGTCAACTGCCGCCTCAGTTCCATTGTCACAACACAGTCTTCCGGGTCAGGAGGTAATTCTTCCACTGGTCCACGGCGCAAACGAAACTCCCGGGGACCACCACCGTGGTCGTCGTCTCTTCGATGATCGCCGGTCCGGAAAAACGCGCGCCCGCCAGCAGGCGAGCGCCGTCGTAGACGGGCGTGTCGGCTTCTTGTCCGTCGAACCAGCAGCGCCGTCGCCGCTTGATGGCGCCGGCGCCGTCCGGGCCGCCCTCGTCAATCTGACGCAGGTGAAACGGCGCTCGGGGAGCGGTCGCGCGCAGCCTGAAGGTCAAAAACTCGGCGGCCTTCCAGGGCATCCGGAAAGTGTAGAGCTTCTCATGCTGGCGGTGAAATTCATTCACCGTGGCTTCGAGTTGCGGCGCGGTGAAACCGGCGCCGCTCAATTCCACCTCGACTTCATGGAACTGGCCGCCGTAGCGCATCTCCGCGCTGCGGCGAAAGACGATCTCTGCGGCAGCGATTCCGTTGGCGCCAAACCCGGCCACCGCCTCCGCTTCCATTTCGCCGTAGAGCCGGTTTACTTTTTCGATGTCGATATGCTTCGCGCCGCAGATGTAGGAGCGGGCGTAGTTCCGTCCCACGTCCATGGCGAACATGCCGAAAGCGGAATAGGCGGCGGCCACCGACGGAATGAGCACCGCCGGGATGCTCAGCAGCTCGGCGATGGCCGCGCCATGCACAGGGCCGGCGCCGCCGCCGACCACCAACGCGAAATCGCGCACGTCATTGCCGCGTTTGGTGGAGACCTCGGTGATCTGATCGGCCATAAAGGAATTGACAGTAGTAAAAATCGCCTGGGCGGCTTGCGCGACGGTCATCCCCAACGGTTGAGCCACTTTCTTAACTGCCTCTTCAGCCTTGTCACGCGCTAGCTCGATCTCGCCGCCGAGGAAAAAATCCGCCGGCACATAGCCGAGCAATAGATCGGCGTCGGTGACCGTCGGTTCCTTGCCGCCCCGGCCGTAGCAGGCCGGCCCAGGTTCCGCGCCGGCGGAGTGAGGCCCGACGCGCAAGAGCCCGAGCGAATCGACCCAAGCAATGGAGCCGCCGCCCGCTCCCGCGGAGTGAATATCGACCATTTTGATCGCCACCCGCTCTTCGCCCACCCAACTCTCGGTGGTGGTGGGTATCTCGCCGTCGCGGATCAGGCAAACGTCCAGTGACGTGCCGCCCATGTCGATGGAGATGAGGCTTCGCCGGCCCGTGGACC
>ORMF011942437.1_pt1 | contig 16238 bp, 16 predicted proteins | sample 1779871 | NCBI WGS metagenome assembly ORMF01 (sample SAMEA104232316, study PRJEB22302) | groundwater metagenome | biome: forest; feature: aquifer; material: groundwater | place: USA | collected 2011-08-07 | depth 5.4 m
CATCACTGGCGCCGATGTTCAAACCCGCCTGATATCCCTGGTTCACGGCAACCTGCGAGCTGTTGTTATAGCCACCGTTGTTACCATAGCCGCCATTGTTACCATAGCCGCCGTAATTACCGTTGTCATCGTTACCGTTGTCACGGTTATTACGCTCATAGCGGTCATTATTGCGGTTCCGGCTCTGATTTTGATCGCGTCTCCAGTCACGGTTTCGATCCTGGTTATCACCACGATTGCGATGACGATGTTGGTCTTGCGCATTGCAATCGTCTCTATCATCTCGATCACTGCGATCCTGCGCTTGCACGGTTGAGCCGGTCACGACGAATATACTGAAAATAAAAGCGACGCTCGCTACCGCCCCGCCAATCCATCTTCTGAAATTATTTTTCATGTTTGAGTTAATCTCCCTTTCCCCGGGGTGGCTGCTGCAAACTTGAGGCCGTTGTATTACTAATACCGTTTACGTTGATAACTATGTAGTTAAGGCGAGGGTTCAGGATGATCTTCCCTCATTAGGTGCAGCCACCGCGCAGATCAGTCGTTCTCATTTCGTCGCCGGCCCCTACTTCGCATCTCATCCCTCATCTGCTGGAACTGCTTCCACTGTTCGGGCGTGAGCACCTTCTGTAGCCGTTCGTCAGTATGTTGTCGAATCTCAGCGACCCGCGGGTCAGCATCTTTACGCAGGGATTGGACCTGGGCACGGGCGTCGCTGAAGATCTGCTGGACCTGGGTCTTCTGATCGCTGTTGAGCTGCAGCCGGTCAATCATCTCCGCAAACTCCTGTCGACGCACTTGAGCGCCGCTGCGCCATCTCTGGTAGACATTCAGCCCCAAAGCGCCGGCCGAAAATCCCAACAGGAAGATAAGTATCGCCGCGATGCGGACCTGCCATTTGCGGTTGCGAATCTTTTCCATAGTTACTTCACCACATCGTCTTCCGTTTCGTAGAGTGTCGCGAGCACGTCACTGTTAGACAGTTGATCGTCAGGCAGTGAGTTTCCGTCGAGGACCAACGCTTCGGCCGAATAGGCGTTAACCGCGGGGCCCGGCGAATCTGCGTTTGGGGTGCCGGGCACAACCAAAGTCAGAATTGCCAAAGTCGCCACCGTTGCCACCATTGAGGAAGCAAGGCCCCCCGCCGTCCGCCACAGCCTGCTCCACGTCCATGACTCATTCTCAGCTCGCCGCTCGCGCAAGGCAGCGAGAACTCGGGTTTGAAAGAAGGGCGACGGCTCGAAGCGTTCGGCGGCGCGCTCCTGCAAAAGCGCGGCAGAGAGTTGTGCGGCTTCATACGCCGCCCGGCACGATGCACACGTTACGGCGTGAGCCCGAATCTGCCCAAGATCATTCTCGTTAAGCGCGGCGAGAGGCTGGCTCTCAAGCATGCTTATGACGTGTTCGTCTTTCATTTGTTCGGCAGACCCCCCGCAGTTTGTTCATGACTCTTGCCGGTTAACAATTTTTCCACGGCTTCACGCATTCGACGACGCGCGCGAAAAGCCAGGACCTTAACTTTTGATTCCGACCATCCCGTCGCCTCCACTACATCCTTTACGGAAGCGTCTTCGCCATCGATCATTGTCAGGACCAACTGATCGTCTGGAGCCAGGGTTTGCAATACGCGCCCCGCCAGATCGCCCGCTACAAAGCTTCTCTCCCTCGATTGATGCCGTTCGGTGGCCGCTTGCGCAAGAGCACTCTCGACCCAGCTACTCTCAGCTTCGGTAAGATCCGACGTTGTCAATTGCGGCCGGCGCTTCGCACTACGAAGGATATTGAGGCACGTGTTGGTGGCGATGCGCGTCAACCACCCTTCCATCGAACCACGGCCTTCGTAGCTTCCTAATTCCGTAAACGCCTTCATAAACACTTCCTGCGCGGCTTCCTCAACAAGACTGCGCTGGCGAAAGAAACGACTGGCAACGCGAAAAACGCGCGGGCTATAACGCCGCATGATCTCAGCAAAGGCTGACTCGTCCCCTCTGCTCGCCAGACGTGCTAACTCCAGGTCGGAGGTCTGTTCGTGACTGTTCGTCAGGCAGCGCTCCAGATCGAAGGTAGGGGCGACGGACCCAAACTGTTTTGAGTCCGCCATCCCGAGTGACTAACGCTCTACTCACCTTTACGCCCGCGACGCTCGGCCTCCCGGGCCTTAAACTCAGCGCGCTTTTGTTCAAGTTGAGTCTTCTGCTCAGGCGTCAACACAGAGAGCATCTCTTGTCGCATCTTAAACTGCTCGCCCAAGAGCTTCGCCTCCAGGCCAGCCGCCTCGGTCAGCTTTTGTGTCGCTAACGCCTCGTCAAAAGTACCGCCCTCGCCTATCTGACGCAACGCCTCCCGCTTTGTCTGCAACTCCTGTCGCAGAGGCTGAGTACTCTGATGGAAGCTCTTGCCGATCTGCTTAACTTTGGCTTTCTGATCGTCTGTTAAGTTGATCCCCCTGAGCATTCCGTCGTGGCTTCCTTCACCGCGGCCTCCCCAACCCTCGCCACGTTTGTGGCCGTCCCGCATTATCCGAGCGGTTTGAGCGATTGCGATGGGGACAGACAGAGCGAAGGCCGACACTGCGGCGATAGTCAGCACGGAGAGAGCAACGATAATCAGCATCTTTTTCTTTCCAAGGTTCTTCATTTTCTTATTCCTTACTCCTTGTGACCTATTTGCTTGTCTGGGAAGGCCGTAATTAGCCCGTCAATGGATCACACACCGCGCGTCGCGGGACCGTTACAACCACGAACTACGTGAGTCCTCGGCGCAAGACCGGCCGTGTAACGTAATCCCGGGCATTGGTGTCTACTAATTTAGGGCCATTTGAAAACACTGAGAAGCGGAGCATTACTAACGCAACCATTATGTCAGCCAAAATTTTTGATGTTCAACCGTTTGTGACCGGAACGGCCACGCTTAAAACCCGGGCAAAGCTTAGCTTGAGAAGATTGAGTCTTAGCAAGCGTAAGAAACTGTTGCTGAGCGCTGTCGCGGTGGCAGCGCTGGCGCTCGCCGCATTCTACTTCTGGGGAACCGGCTCTGCAGCGCCTGTCTATATGACAGCCAAGGTCGAAAGAGGAAACCTGCGCAACACAGTCACCGCGACGGGCACGCTCCAGGCTGTGACGACCGTTCAAGTTGGCAGCCAGGCCTCTGGAACAATTTCAGCGCTTTACGCTGATTTCAACTCGGTAGTGAAGAAAGGTCAGGTAGTCGCTCAGTTAGATCCCGCGGTTTCCAAAGCGCAGGTTGATCAGTCGCGCGCCGCGCTGCAACAAGCACAGGCAAGTTTGCAGTTGGCGCAGGCCGGCGTCGCGAATTCGCGGGCGGCAGTAAGCGATTCAAAGGCGAGGGCCCTCGCCGCGCAGTCGACGGTGCAGAACAGCCACGCAGGAGTCTCCAGCTCGCAAGCAAATCTCGCCGTGTTGAAGGCCCAGCAAGACGACGCGCTCAGCTTGCTCAAACAACAGGAGTCTTTGCTCAAGAGCGGCGTGATCGCCCAACGCGACTATGATACGGCCAAGACCAGCTACCAGGCAGCCGAAGCCCGTTACAACCAGGCGGTGGCGCAGGTGAATATGGCGGTTTACAGCGAGCAGTCGGCGGCGGGAGCCGGCATTGCTCAATCGGTCGCGCAGGTCCAACAGTCGCAGGCCCAGGTGCAGCAGGCTCAAGCCCAGGTGCAGCAGGCTCAGGCCCAGGTGCAGCAAGCGCAAGCGGCCTTGCGCCTGGCTGAGGTAAACCTGACGCATCTGACGATCGTTTCGCCGATTGACGGAATAGTTGTCTCGCGCAATGTGGATGTGGGCCAGACCGTGGCAGCAAGTTTGTCGGCTCCCACTCTGTTTACGATCGCAAACGATCTTAAGCAGATGCAAGTAATTGCCAACATCGATCAGGCAGACATCGGGCTCGTGGAACAGGCGAAATCAGTCAAGTTTACGGTCGATGCTTTTCCCGGCAAAGATTTCGACAGCAAGATTGAGCAGATGCGGCTCAATCCAACGAACGTGCAGAATGTAGTGACTTACAACGTGGTGATGGACGTCAATAATCCCGAGCAGAAACTAAAGCCCGGGATGACAGCCAATCTTGTGATCACGATTGACGAGCGAAATAACGTACTTAAGGTCCCTAACTCTGCGCTTCGCTTCACACCGCAGGACGCGAGTGGCCAAAAGATCAGTGCGAATCCGGGCGGAGCGAATAGTGGATCCGGCTCGGGTCCGGGGCGACGCCAGGGGGCTAACGCTAACACCAGTCAACCAACAGACAACGCCAATGCTCCGACCGCCGCGAGCTCACCTACGCCTGACAATGGTCAGCAGGCCGCCACGCGTACGTTCGCTCCGGCAAGCGCGCCGGTAATCGAAGGCCAGACCCGAATCGTTTGGGTCCTCGGTGCCGATGCCAAGCCTCAGTCACGCAGAATAAAAATCGGCCTTACCGACGGTATTTCTACCGAGGTTGTGGAAGGCACGCTGCAGGAAGGCGAGATGGTTATCATCGGTCAAACAATAAGCGCGGCCAGTAAGGCCCAAAGTGCGCAGAGTCCGGCGCCAGGGTTTGGCGGAGCGCCGCGCACTGGCGGCGCAGCCGGAGGGGGCCACCGAAACTAATCATGTAGCGCGGGCAGCCTGCCGTTTAGAAATGATGTAGCGTGGGCAGCCTGCCCGCGCGCCAGGGAAGAAGAAACGATGTCAACGACATTCGCAACTGAACCGCAAGTTCAAATAATGCCAACAGTGCAGGCCGCCTTGCTCGCCCACTTGCCGGAACTGCGCCCGGTGATTCAGTTGGATCACATCCACAAGACTTACACGATGGGAGATGTGGAAGTTCACGCGTTGCGCGGCATCTCGCTCATCATCAACGAAGGTGAATTCGTTGCCATCATGGGCGCCTCGGGTTCGGGTAAATCAACGACCATGAACATCATCGGCTGTCTCGATCGACCGACGCGCGGAAAATACGTCCTCGACGGTGAAGACGTTTCTGAGATGTCGAAAGACGAGCGCGCCGATATACGCTGTCAGAAAATCGGATTCGTGTTTCAGGGATTCAATCTTCTTTCGCGCACCTCGGCCCTCGAGAATGTCGAACTGCCGATGCTCTATGCCGGAGTCAACGGCGCGAATCGTCATCAACGGGCAATGGATGCTCTGGCGGCGGTGGGACTAACCGGGCGCGAGCAGAACCACTCCAATCAGTTATCCGGTGGACAACAGCAGCGTGTCGCGGTTGCGCGCGCGCTGGTTAACAATCCCGCGCTGATTCTGGCCGATGAGCCGACCGGTAACCTTGACTCGCGCACTTCGGTGGAAGTGATGGAGATCTTCCAAAGACTCAATCGCGAACGCGGCATCACGCTGGTCCTGGTCACACACGAACCGGACATAGCCGAGTATGCGTCGCGAGTGATTGTCTTTAAAGACGGCAGGATCAAGAAGGACTCGATGGTTGCCAGGTCTCGTAATGCTGCCGAGGAGCTAAGGAATCTGCCGGCGGTTGTAGAGGACGAAGATGAAGAATGAACTCCCTCTCCCTTTTGGGAGAGGGCTGGGGAGAGGGGCGTAGCTGAGCTGCAACGAAGAACGTTTTGAATTTGTTTTTTGTCTCAGATGCGCTGCGGAGGAACGGAAAAATCAAAAAGGGGTGTGGCAGACGCACTAAGGCTCTCACCCCGGCCCTCTGCCAAAGGGAGGGGTAGATTCGACAATAGTTGTGTCACACACACTGATGAGTAACTGACCAATGGACCTCTTAATGATCATTCGCGTCGCCTTCCGCGCCCTCGTGCGAAACAAAATGCGCGCGGCCTTGACGATGCTCGGTATCATCATCGGCGTCTCCGCCGTGATTGCTATGGTAAGTATCGGACAGGGCGCGCAGGCTTCCGTGCAAGCTCAAATCGAGAGCATCGGCACTAACCTGCTCTTCGTCAGTGCCGGGGCGCAGAACGTCGGCGGCGTGCGCAGTGGCACGGGCGACTCGGGCACCAACACGCTCACGGTAGAAGATTTGGACGCGATCAAGCGCGAAGTGCCGAGCGTCTCGATGGTAACCCCGACGATAAACGCCAGATCGCAATTGGTCTCAGGAAACGCCAACTGGAACACATCTGTTCAGGGAGTGAGCGAGCAGTACCCGGACGTGCGCAAATGGAAGGTCCAGAGCGGAGAATTTTTTACCGACGCTGACGTGCGCACTGCGGCGCGCGTGATCGTCATAGGACAGACACTGGCGGACAATCTTTTTCCCGGCATGGATCCCGTGGGACAGACGCTGCGTGTCGTGAACTTGCCGTTTCGCGTAAACGGAGTGATGGCAAAGAAGGGCCAGGACCAGCAAGGCCGCGATCAAGACGATGTCGCCTTTGCCCCGTACACGACGGTGCAGAAAAAGATCCTGGGCAGCCCGCGTCTGCAAATCGCCTATGTCTCGGCAATTTCGCAGGATGCTACTTATACCGCTCAGTCCCAGATTACCGAATTGCTCCGGCAGCGTCACAAACTCGGCGCGAATGAGCCCGACGACTTTACCGTTCGCAACATGACGGACATCGCCGATGCCGCCAACCAAACCAACAACACTATGACGATTCTGCTGGCTTGTATTGCCAGCGTCTCGCTGCTGGTAGGTGGCATCGGGATCATGAACATCATGCTGGTGTCGGTTACGGAACGCACGCGCGAGATTGGTATTCGCATGGCCATCGGGGCGCGCTCTTCGGCGGTAAAGACTCAGTTCCTGATTGAATCAATTGTGCTCAGCCTGACCGGCGGCCTAATCGGTATTGTGCTGGGAATCATTCTGTCTCTCTTAATACCTAAGCTACTTGGCTGGCCCACGCTCATTTCCACTCTGGCCATCATCGGCTCAGTCATCTTCTCGGCCGCGGTCGGAATATTCTTCGGCTACTACCCCGCCCGCAAGGCCGCGGCCCTCGATCCGATTGAAGCATTGCGTTACGAATAATATCGCGCCGCAAACTCGAGCAAACCGTTAGGGAATGTTTTGGCTCTTTAACTTGGGTCACCCACTTTTGCCGCAAAAGTACGGTAGAATACCGAGTAGTTGCAGTTCTGAAGGAGGAGAGATGAAATTAACGTTCCTGCCTTTTGTAATTCTTCTTTCATCGACCTGTCTCACAGCTCAAGTTCCCGAGTGGTATCGCGTTTATACATTCGACGAAAGCATCATCGAGATGAACACCTCTCAGGTGACATTCGGCGGCAAAGATATTGGTCGCGTCAGATTCCGCTGGACATTCGACCAGCCTGAGGCTCTGAGTGGGGAGCCTCAACTAATGTACAAGAGCCGACTGGAAGTGATGGAATTCAACTGCTCACAACGCCGCTACAGGCTATATGACCTCATCTTCTACGATGCGGCGGGAAAGGTAATTCGCTCGGAAGAGATGAATCCGCCTGTCGAATGGCGTGCCGTCACGTTTGGAAGCGTGATGGAAAAGCTCTTTGCGCCTGCCTGCGAGTTAATTGAAAAGAGAGCTCACCCTCCAGTGGTATCATCCGTGGGATCACGTGACGCTATTGAATCGGAGCAGGTCGCCAAGTACGCTCTTTCATTCTCGCAGAGCTTGGAACAGACGAAGGACTTCAAGCCGATAATTGAGAAGTTCTTTGCCGCTGACTACCTAAATGGCTATCTTCACGATAACGATACGAATTGGTTTCTAAATCTGGACCGAGATACGGCGGCAAAGATAAGCCGTGCTGAGCTCCAAAGATTCTATGTGGCCTTACTGAATGCCAATTACTTAAGCTCCTTGTATCTTATAAGCCAATATCCTTCTGACTCCGACTCATCTGTTCCAGATGAGAAACTATTGCCGCCCGATATCGTTCAGCTGATCAAGGACCACCCGTACACCGCAACCTACAAACGCACGGCCGGCAATTATGATTATCTCGGGGAGAACATCGGCCGCGTTGAGCGTTTGCGAAGTTACACTGACCTGTTGGAAAAAATCGCTGCGTTGATGCGTAAGCATGTCATAAGCGTTCGAGCAGAACGCTCTAAAAAATACACGCCGATGTTAGAGGATTGGGATTGGACATTCGCTCTGTATCAACCCAAAGTCCGGATTTGCGCCGTCGATTGCCTGGGCCTCCCGCAAGGCACCAGATTATTCGAGGTTAATGTGCCAGTCTTTCGTTTGCAGGTCGCGGAGATCAGAGGACAACTGAAAATTGTTTCTGCCATCGATTACTTCCAATGAAAACTGCCGCCGAACACTGTTGGGTCGGAGCATTTCATTCCCGCGGAATCGGAGGACGCGGTGACTCTCCGCGCTCGGTTGCTGCCGTCGAGGGGTAATTCGATGAAACCAACTTTGGTTAAGGTGACCTCCATACTTGAGGCGTTTGGCTGTTGGGCAAGGGCGCAGCCTGCCATTTTAAAGGACGTAATCGCCTGTTACCAGGAGCATTTTGCTCTGGTCTATGAAGATATTCTGAAAATGCCGAACGAGAAGTCTTTGATAGTCGAGGGTACCGCGTTGTTACCGCGACAGGTGGCGAAGTTGTTACAAAAGAGAAACCAGGCGATCTGGTTAATACCTTGTGCGGATTTCCAGAGCGCACATTACTCGCAGCGTGAGTGGGCCCGCGATATCGTGGCGCAATGTTCTGACCCTGCGGTGGCCTTGCATAAATGGATGGAACGCGACATTCGATTTGCCGAATGGGTAGAGGCCGAGGCGACCGCCCTTGATCTGGCAAGACTAAGAGTTGATAGGAAGCGAACGCTTGAAGAAAATGCGGCATTGGTCGCCACGCACTTTCAGTTTGCTGCCTCTCATGCCCCATAAATCGTCGAAAAGCGCCGGCGGTCCGCTCGTCAACTTGTTTTCTGGCTGCGACGTTGCCGATAATCGCCGCGCCCGGTTAAAGCTGACGTTCTGCGGCTGACTGAAGTGGCAAGGGAGAATGGTCGATGAGAAAAATCCTTTTACTAACGTTCATGTTCGCAAGCAGTTCGTTGTTGCCTACGCTTGCGTCTGCTCAATCGGCTACCAGCTCCCGCACCCGACTTGTTAAAGGACAGGTCCTGACTTCAAGCCACCTGCCGCCTATCCAAATCAAATTTGACAAAGCGTTCAGGTACGTTGGGACGCAAAACTTTATCCTGTATGGCAGGGCGCAAGTGGAACAGTATTTCTTTGTAGCTGCCGACAGTCAGCGGCGTATTAAGCGCATGTACATGGTCCAGTTTGAAAGTTATCTGCCTAACATCACCGGCGCATATAACTATGCTGTTACGAAAACCGTTAATCTTGCCGGGCAGACGTATATTGCGGACTTTGAAGTCGTGCCGCATGTGTCAGCCGCTATCAAGCAGGATCCCCAATCCGATGTGACTCGCGCTGCATCGTTCCTGGAGAGCAAAGGCTACCGTATTGGAGAAGGAATCGCGTTTCAGCGTTTTGTGCGCCTGGTAGCTGAAGACAAACGCAGCGAGTTCATTCTGCTCTACGTTGAAGATTTAGTCGGCGCGGGCCTTGACGCGGCTGAGAAGGAGAAAGCCATGCAAGACTTCACAACTCGAGCCCTGAAAGGCTTCAGGATTCGGAAATAAAGGTCTTAAACCTTAAGAGAAAATTACCACCATCATTTCTCGGCAAATATTCAAGCCCAGCGCAGTTTTGAAATGTCACCCGAAAGGCTGGTCTACGGCCTGCCTCGAGTTGCAGGCAAGTCAATGCGGAATGTCATCGATAGTTTTTCCCAAGTGCATCGTCTGTGCAACACGCTGGGACTTATCAGTGACATCCAATGCCCGCGTCCTGGAATCGTGTTCGTGGCTTTCAAAAACAGGCGCACAAATCGTTATGGGTTTCTGGAGCGGGTGGTATGACATCTCGCGGGGATCTTCACGACCAGCACCCACAACTGCGAACTTATGCTGCTGACTCATGGCTAATTCGTCCTCTCAAATCTCCCACTTTGGGGGTGGCCCCGTTTCCCAAGGGGTAGCGACAACGGGTCGCTAGTGAAAATACAAGTTCCAGACGTTGTCAGGCGATCGGTCGAGTTCTCGCTCAAACGCCAAAGGACTGTTCCTCGGCGAACCAGTGGTTGATATGCTTCCTTTCGGCCTGGCGGCATAGGTCGGCTTGCCCCGCATCCAATCGTGAAGAGTCACGAACAAGCTTCGCGGGGTTGCGACCGTTCCGCTTTTAGATCCCGCGCCGGCCAGAGATCAGGTTGAAAATCAGGATGATCACGGCGATGACCAGCAACAGGTGAATCAGGCCGCCACCGATATGACCGAGAAATCCCAGTAACCAAAGGATCAGCAGTATCACTAATATCGTCCACAACATTACTTCAACCCTCCTTCTTCAAGTTCGAAAGTATGTGAATCGGAATCACCAGTGACGCTAATAACCGTCAGGATTGCCTAACCGCCGAATACGACAATTTGGTTGTCCACTGATTTCACGCCTCGAACCGCTCTAACCAGCCGCTCAGCCCTTGCTTTAGTGGCTGCAGTATTAACGCTTCCGATCAAAACCGCCTCAGCGTTGCTGACGGAAATAGAAACCGAAGCCATGCCTGGTTCTTCGGTCAATCTCTTGTTGGCGACTTCCTGCATGTTTGCGTCATCACCTGCGGCGTCTCGCGGATTTGTCTGCGCAGGTTGCTGAATAATCACGGGCGCCTGCTGCGCCTGAGCCGGTTGCTGGATGATCACTGGCGCCGGCGCCGCAGGCTGCTGCACTATCGTAGTCGTGGGGGCCTGCGCGTTATTTGTTTGACTGGCCAGATCCAGGTTCGCGTTTCGGTTCGCCGATTCATTCGCGTTCCTGCTGCTCACTAAATAGATTATGGCCCCGACGGCGAATAACGCGACAATCGCAATTATCGCGACCATGCCTGCTGAAATCCCGGACTCGCGCGGTACGCTTTCGATTCTTTCGGTAACCACCTCGCGGCGTTCGCTCGGGCTCTCAACCACGACATGTGTTTGCTGTATTTTTTCAATTGGCTCCATAAAACCTCTTCCTTGTTGTTGGACGACACCGTCTGAGTCTTTGATAGTTCCTGGTCTGGGGTGTCGAGTGTGATTTGTCTAAAGATTGACTTTTGCTGAGGATACAACTTGAATGGCTCGCCGTCTGTGCGCAAATCCACATATGGAATGAAATGAGAAGGGAGATGTTCGAACACACCTGGACTGATCCATTTGTGTATTACGGCACAGACGAATACTGGAGAGTATCTTGATGCTGAGCGCAGCGACGCTGTTAGCCAAGCAATCGGCTATGCTCATCTCTGACTACTTGATAGCACTCGCACACATGAGCTAACAGTTGCTTCCGGTCGAGGATCTGAATGTGACCACGCACATAACTAATCATCTTCATATCTTGCAAACGCCGGGCAGCCATGGTGACGCCTTCCCTTCGCACTCCCAACATGTTTGAGATGAACTCGTGGGTCATTTCCAACTCGTCTGATTGCGCGAGGTCGTGCGTCATTAAAAGCCAGCGGCAGAGGCGCTGTTCTACAGAGTGCAGGCGATTGCAAACCGCTGTTTGCGAGATCTGGGTAATCAGCGCTTGCGTGTAACGCAGCAAGAGGTGTTGGAATTCGCTTCCTCGTTTGAATTCGTCCAGCATCGCCTTGGGTTTCATGCGAAAGGCCGTGCCCCCGCCTTGCACCATCGCGCGGTTGGGGGTGGTTTCGCCACCCATAAACAGGGCGATGCCGACGACACCCTCCTTGCCGACCAGACCCATCTCAGCGGTGGAACCGTCAATCATCGTGTAAAGCAAAGAGATATGTGAGGTCGTCGGAAAATAAACGTATCGCATATGCGCTCCGGATTCATAAACTACTTCGCCGAGAGCGAACGTTATAAGCTCGAGATGAGGCACCAGTCTTTCATACGCTTCGCGTGGCAGAGCAGCGAGCAGACGATTCCCCAGCGCTTCTTTTCCGTTAGTCCTTAGAGCCATGTGTCCTCCTCCTCCGCTACCACCGCATCATCAAAGCCCGCCTTTTAAGGGAGGCTCGTCTGTCTTTGATCGTGGTTAACTGAGTCACTCGGGTGGACTAACTGAATGACTCTGATGCCGGTCAGTATACCGCCTTCCAGTATGTGCATCAACACACATATGAAATTTCAAGTGACCGTAAGGCTTAATGGGCACGTGGCTGGTGAGTAAACCTCAATCGCTAAAATAATGTCTCATTTGTGTCTTAACGCACATACACCGGAGACTTTGGAGTATAAAGTAGTCCCACTCGCCTAATTCAGCCTTTCCAGGGGTCCACATCCGCAGCGAGTTTTAACGCAGGCTTCAAGGAAACTAAAATGAAAACCGCTCGACTCCGTATTCTCTGCACAGAGGATGATGGCGATACCCGGGACCTGATCACCTTTGTGCTCAGCAATAACGACTGTGATGTCGTTACGACAGAAACTCCCGCACAGGCAATAGAGTTAGCAAGAGCAACACATTTCGATCTCTACCTGGTGGACAATTGGATGCCCCGCATGTCCGGAAACGAGCTTTCTGAGGCGTTGCGTCTCTTCGATTCTGAGACACCCATTCTCTTCTACTCGGGTGCGGCGTATCCGACAGATATAGCGGATGCCTACGCCAGTGGCGCGCAGGGTTACTTGGTAAAGCCGGCAGATAACGACGAGCTAGTTGCCGAGGTGTTTCGGTTGATTTCAGAATCGCGGGCGAAGCGAGTGACAACTAGCTCAACAGTCGCCGAGCTAATCCAGGAAAAGAGCTTCTGTCAGACCGGTTAAGCATACATTTCCAGCGGCGTATCAAACGTCAATTACCTTGACCGCGCTCAGCGAACAGACGAGAAGTGCCGTGCAGGAGAATGCCTAGTGTTTCAATTGAGCAGTACTCCTTGTTATTTGATCTCGACTGTCCGGGCTTTTCCATCATCCGCTATCGTAAACATTTTCGGGTTGGCGCCGGCTGACTTGATGGCCATGCTGAACTTTCTTGTTCCCGGATTGAATTGGCCTAACGGAGCATCAATGCTGACCACGAGACCCTTTACACTGCGACTCACGTTCAGATGCGTGCGGCGATAAGCTCCGTCTTTGTAAGCCGGACTTAGCCCGTCGTCTTCATAAAGTGTGGTCGACGCTGAACCGTGCTGGTCCGGATAGATCGCGAACGTGATCGGATCGAAAGGCTTCTCGCCAACGTAATTCATTTCCGGTCCAAGAGGAATAATGGCGCCACCGCGAACAAACATCGGCACAGTGTCCAGTGGGGCATCGACGCGAATCATGTTGCCACCTTCGTACTTCTTATTCGTCCAGTAGTCGTACCAGAGACCTTTTGGTAAATAGACCAGACGCGAAGTCAGATCGGGCTTCACTATCGGCGCAACCAGCAGGTCATCGCCGATCATGAACTCATCGTCGAGGTTATAAGTATTTGGATCATCCGGATAGTTCAAGACCAACGGCCGGAACAGTGGCACGCCCGTGCGGTGCGCCTCTTCCAGCGTCGTGTAAAGAAACGGCAGCAAACGATATCTCAGCTTCAGATACTTGCGAATGATGTCTTCGTAGTACTTCCCAAAGCGCCACGGCTCCTGATCGTAACCATCGATAACCTTGTGGTTGCGACAGAAGGGCGCGAGAAAACTTATTTGGTAAGCACGCACCAGCAACTCGCCATTGCCGCGGCCGATAAAGCCCCCAACGTCGCTGCCGACAAACGGCTCACCAGAGAGACCGAGGGTAGTAAACATCGGCACGTTTAAGGCCAGCGCGTCCCAGGTGCTGTTTGAATCGCCCGTCCACATCGTCGAATAGCGTTGGATCCCGGCGTAAGCCGCACGCGTGATCACATAGGGCCGCCGATCAGGCTGCAGTCGAGCGAGTCCTTCATAAGTAGCACGCGCTTCGAGCAAGGCAAAGACATTCCGATTCCTGGCATGCGTCGAGTTCTCGCCTTCATCGTAACTGACTACATCGGACTGGTTCTTGCCAGTCTGATCGACAAAGTCAGCCGGTTCATTCATATCGTTCCAAATTCCAGCCACGCCGTTGTCCGTGTACGCGCGATGCAGGTCGCCCCACCATCGCCGCGCTTCGGGCAGAGTGTAGTCAACGAAAACACTATCGCCGGGCCAGACTTTGGGAATGAACAACTCCCCATTCCGGCGATGCTGAAAATAATTCTTCTCCGTCCCTTCGTCGAAAACGTAGTAGCGCAGATTCTGCATCTCCAATTCCGGGTGCATCGATTTACCCGGCGGAGCATTCTTTGCCGGAAGTTGATACTTCACGCCGGGATCGACAATCGCAACGACTTTCACGCCCTGACGGCCCAACTTATCGGCGAGACCTTTGGGGTTCGGAAAGCGGGCTGTGTCAAACGTGAAGACGCGATAACCTTGCATGTAATCGATGTCCAGATGAATAACATCCAGCGGCAGGTCGCGCTCGCGATATTCTCGGACCACTTGTTCGACCATTGTGTCTGGGTAGTAACTCCAGCGGCTCTGCTGGTTGCCGAGCGCCCACATCGGCGGCAAAGGCATGTGGCCAGTAAGATCAGCATAACGGCCCAGGACTTTCTTGATCGACGGTCCATAGAAGAAGTAGTAGTTCAGCTCACCTCCTTCGGCGCCAAACCACGCGCGCTGCTGTGACGAGCGGCCAAAATCAAAGTAGCTGCGGTAGCTGTTATCAAAGAAGAGTCCGTAAGCGACACCGTGCTGCAAGCCGATGTAGAACGGGATGGTCTGATAGATCGGGTCTTTGCCCTCGGTATAACCCGGCGTGTCTGAGTTCCAATTCACAAAATAGCTGCGCCGTTTGTCGAGGCGCGCGGCCTTCTCACCCAAGCCATAAAAATGCTCGTCAAAACCAAGTTTTTTCGAGGCGGCGACAAACACTCCGGCCTTCGGATCAAACATCATCCCCGCCAGCAAGGCTTTTGCGTCATAAGCCATCGGCTGTTCGTCCGCATTGATCAGCTCGTGACTGTGAGCATCGCGAAATTCAATCAGGAGAGGCGAGCGGCGCACGACCGCCTCCATTTCATCCGTCGAGATCGTGACTGACTCGCCATTTTCTTTCAGACTCCAACGCGGCGTCTCCCAATGCTCCCTGGCAATGGCCCAGGAGTGATCCCTCACGGGAATCGCTTTGGTGAAAGATGCCCGGACCCGAATCAGATCCGGCGCCAGAACGATTAACTGGACCTGAGATTGATCCCGGCAGGTAAACGTGACGCCACGGTCGCTCCGCGTGAAGCTTGTGGCCGGGCCAATTTTCTCCAGGCTGGTAATGTCCTGCGCCCGAATGGTGAGATCGAAACCCGCCAGACAAATCAGGGTTAGCAATAGTCTATTCATATGGATGAAGTTCCGGGTGCCGGATTACCTGCTTTCTCGGATCTCCGGATGTTAGCCGCTGCTCCAAAAAGGACGGCTCTCTATTCAGCGGGCGCGGTACAGAACCCGGAGCCGTAGCGACGGGGTCCAGCCATCCGACGCAGTGGGTCGAACAAAATTCCGTCGACCGTTTAGGAACGATTCGTCAGCATGCAGGTTGACGCTTTGACCCGGTCGCTACTGCTCCCGGTTCTGTTCCGAGTTGCAACCCAAGTAGTTGTTCAACCGCCTGGCCAGAGACTCAGCAATTTTGGAATGCGCCGCCTTCGCTACTTCAAAAGTTCACTCTTCCGTTCGTGCTTTTAGCATAACGCTCCGCAACGATCTGCGGCGTTTCAACGTTTCGACCACGATCGAGATTGATCGCCAGACGAATGAACTGCGCCATCGACCAGGCCAGCGGTGTCGCCGCGCCGGTTCCCGCGCCGAACCGGAATCTTGCCGCAGGACTCTCCTGCCGATCCAAAACCTGTTCAGAAATCATCGCCCCGTCATTGGCAAATGCCATCATCGCATCGAGCCGCTCGCGGGCCGGGGCTTTAGCCCCGGATGCCAACTCGTATTCGCCTCGCTCGCCGGTGAGCAAGGTCCAGAGCCGGCCCACACCTTGCCGTCCGTCATAGGACCCACCATCGGGCCGTTCACCGTAGGCATCATGGTTGTAGCGGTACCACCCGGCGCCCACCGGTGTGTCAACCTTGATCAATTTATCCGCGACGGCAAGCGACTTTAGCACCAATGGATCATTCGCGGTTCTGATTCCGAGGCGGACCAATTCCAGAAATCCGCCGTCAACAATCGCGCGTTCGTCATAGACGCCGCCGC
>ORMF012163033.1_pt1 | contig 16237 bp, 10 predicted proteins | sample 1779871 | NCBI WGS metagenome assembly ORMF01 (sample SAMEA104232316, study PRJEB22302) | groundwater metagenome | biome: forest; feature: aquifer; material: groundwater | place: USA | collected 2011-08-07 | depth 5.4 m
TCCGATGCCCAAGATCTTTCATCCATGGCCCGAAGCTCGGTTCGCTGCCCGTTGACCCGAGGTGGGAGCCCGGTGCGGGAAATCTGCTCGCCGGGTTCTGTCCGGGGGGCCGCCCGAAAGGGCGGTCCCTACCGGAACATTGTCTTGGCTCGGAGCGGAGGCGATCAGACCGCGATCGGTAGGGCGGTCGAGCGCTTGGTGACTGCGGCCGTAGTGCGCTGCGCCGCGCGGACCCGTTCGAAGTACGCACGCACTCGCGCGGAATCGTCCCAGTCCGTCTCTTCGGGCGGTGGTCCCTGCCCGAGAACGATCTTCCGTATGACGGCCGCGCCCTCACGGCGATAGTCCCAAAGAAAACGGGCGAGATCGGCGTATCGGCGATTGTCGAGAAAGACGCGTACGTACGCGAGCATCTGGAGCATCTCGAGTTGCTTGCGCGAGAGGTTGTCGAACTCCATCGCGTCGCCGATCTGCTTGTTGTAGTCGTTCCAATCATCGGAGATGAGCCGATACCCACCTTCGCGCCGTGCGGCCAGCTCGGCCACTTCGGTGCCGGGGTAGGGGACCATCACGCCGAATATGGGCCGGTCAGGGTTGAGCCGCGCGGCAAACTCGATCGTTCGATTCGCGCTCTCCCACGATTCATTCGGGTGGCCAATGATGAACAGCCCCTCGATCGGCAGCCCGACGTCTCGCGCCATGGCCCGCGCCTCGGCGACGCGCCCGAGGGATATGCCCTTCTTCATCGCACGCTGGATTGCCGGGTCGCCCGTCTCGATGCCGAGACCGCAGATGAAACAACCCGCCGCTTTCATCTTGCGGAACAGATCACGGTCGACGGTGTTCACGTGCGTCTGTGCGGACCATCGAAGTGTGCGACCGACGTTGGCCGCGATCATCGCGTCGAGTAGCGCGTGCGTTCGCTCGCGATCCACCGTGAAAATCTCGTCGCAAATGTAGAGTTCTCGCGCTCCCGGGCGTGCGGACAAGACGCGCAGCTCCTCGATCACTTGCTCGATGGGACGTTGTCGAACCGTGCGACCGTTCGGATTGACACAGAACGTGCAGCGGTACGGACAGCCGCGTTGGGTCATCAAGAGGTATCGCGGTGACGGCGGCACGAGGTCCCACGCCGGCAGCGGGTATTCGCCAAGTTCCACCAGGCGCTCGCGCTCTCCCGTCACCGTCGGTGCACCGTCGTCGCGATGCACGATGCCGGCGATGTTCCGCGTCGCGCGGCCCGAAGACCAAGCGTCGCACAACTCGCGAAATGTCGTCTCGCCCTCGCCGACGACGCCGGTGTCGAACTCGGGAAACTCGATCATCGTGTCGGTCGGCAGCGCACTGACGTGAACACCGCCGATCACGGTGCGAATGGACGGCGAGATGCGCTTCACAGCTCGTGCGACACGGGCGGCCGGGCGAATTTCGTTCGTGAACGCCGTCAGCCCCACGACGTCGGGGCGAAACGCTCGGACACGCGCGGAGATTGCGTCGTAGTCGAGGCGTTCGAATTTGGCATCGACGATTTCGACTTCGGCGTCCGACCCGCGCTGCAACACAGACGCCAGGCACGCGAGGCCGAGGCGTGTGAAGTCCGGCGAGTCGTACTGGTCGACACGCTGGTACGGCGGTGGGTTGACGAGAAGCACACGCATGGGGACGACCGGAAGCGCACGATAGCATCCGGTGGCGCCGTTGACGCCTCGGTTCACCGCGCGGTAGATTGCTTGATCGAACGGTGCCGGCTGCGTTGTCGATCTGCACGGGAGGGGCGCTCCAAATGACACACACACACACGCGCACACACACTTGCACCAATCGTGCTCGCGTATGGCGGTGGAAACTTGCGCGGACACGGAGTTCCGCACTTCCCCGGTGGCACGCAGCTACATGCGGTTGATGAACCCGGCCTCGCACGATGAGACGATCGATATCGAGGGCACCGGCTCCGCAGACATTCCTCCGTTCAGCAGTTTCATCCTCACGAATCTGACCCTTCGACAAGCGGCGCCGACAACGCGCATCATGGGAAATGACCTTACCCAGGGCCACCTTCAGTCCGCCGATCTCTGGGTCGGAAGCAGGCGACTCGATACCGGCGATGTCACGTTTGACGCAGCGACGTTGGATGTTTCGATTTCCGGCCTCGTGAACGGTCGCTCCGAGCGCTTGGCACTGGCACCCGACCCGAGCGCGCCCGCGACAGCTCGCCGGACTTCAGGGCACCTCCTGATCGAGGGCACGTGGATCGTGATGGGGCGTACGCGCGCGTTTCTTCATGTGGAGTTCGACGATGCCCGTCCGCGCCCCACGGCCGCCATCGTGCGTGTTGCGCCGGGTGACGCGCCCGAGTGCACCAGCCCGAGCGGCACGACGCTCGATGTCGAGGGCGTTGGCACTGCACCGGGCGGTCCCGGGCTCGAGTTGGTGTGGGACTTGTCGAACACAGTCACGGTGTTCGCGGGCGCGCGCGGCACGACGGCGACGCTGCGAGCTCCGTTGCTGATGCCCTCAGATGCTCCGGTGACTCTCCGGTTCCAGGCCCTCAGCGGCGGCCTGTCTGCGTTCGATAGTCGGACTGTCCGCGTGGTCGATACGGTGCCGCCGACGATCGCGGACACGACTGTCGATGTTGGGTGCGTCTGGGGCAGTTCGACGGCCGACCCGCAGCAAACGACGTGCGCCCGGATCGGCGGCACGGTGGCCGATGCCTGCTCGACGCCGAGTGTCGTTGTCGTGCGGATCCGCCAGTTCACGGTCGGGTCTGCGATTCCCGCCAGCGAAACGCAAGGGGTCAACTGCATTACAGCGGACCCCGCGAACCTCGACGAGAGGATCGCGAACCATGAGTACGAGGTCACGTGGCACGCACTGGACGGGTGGGGCAACGCTTCGCCGGACCAGGTTGCGAGGTTCCGGATATTCGACTCGATCCCGCCGGTTCCCGGCTGCGTCTTTCCGCATCGCATCACGATGATCTACGACCATCCGGCGCCGTAGTGGCGCCGCCGTCTGCCAGCGCGCGATCGTGGCGGCGATGGTTGAGCGCAACTGCGCTGTCAACGCTCGCGGCTTGCGGCGCTCGCACCGGCCCGCGCGTACCGTGTACGACTCACCTGCACTCTGTTCCGCTCGCCGTTGTCTTCGCAGTCGAAATGGGACCGGTCATGTGGGGGAACGCAGCGGTCATCCTTAGTGAAATCCCGAACCTTGCAGATTCACTTGGTCCATCCGTGCTCTCCGACACCGTTCCGTTCCCTGTTCAGTACCCGGGTGCGGTAGGCCGATGCACGTTCCGCGAGGTGTTCTCCGTTTCGCTGGGCACCGATCATTCGACTCGCGCGCGATTGGTCCTCGACTACACGAGGTTCTGGGGCGTCTGGCATTCACCTTCGACGCGGCTCGTCCAGAGCGTCGTCCCCGAGTTGCTTCGGCAGATACCTGGAGATGCAACGAGAGTCATTGTGTTGGTCACCGCGGGACTTCCGACCTGCGGGCCAACGTATCTAGCTGACCCATCCGATCCGCCGGAGTGTCCACTTCCGCCCGAGTTGTGTCGCCCCCAGTCAGTTCTACAGGTGTTTGCCGTATCGTTCCTTCGCACGCTGCTTGCCGAGTCCGCCGCGCGCGGCGTTCTCACCATGGTGATCGGCTTCGAAAACGATCCCCGAACGCAAGTCCTCGGGGGTTACCTCAACGACTTCGCTGTCGCAGGCGCGATGCCGCGCGTTGATGCGGGGCGCCCGCGGTACTACTCCATCGAGAGTGCTGCAGAGATATTGCGGACCCGCGAGGCAGTCCTTCGGCTGCGTGACTGCCGACTGGCACCTGCCGTTCGTGTTGCCAACACCGATGGCCTCGTCGTCCGACTCTCCAGCGGAGGCGCGGACTTCCGTCGCGACACGACTCACGCCACTGGATGGGACTGGCTCGATGCCGAACTGCGCACGGTTGAGCTGCACGGCGAGGCATGCGCACGCGTTCGCGCTGGCGAGACGGCCGAATTCTACACCGGCGACACCTGCGTCCCGTAGCAACGGCGCCGTCGCACCTCCATACGTACTCACGAAGGTGGCTCCGTGCCGCTCACCCCTTGCGGCGATTGGCCAGAATCTTCACGAACGATCGCCCGCGCACTTCGTCGAGGGTCAATCCCGTGAGCTTCAGCGCTTCGTTCTCCGCGACGGCGCCGGAATTGATCGCCCGAAGGAAGTAGTTGAGCAAGCCCTGACCGGTCGCCGCGTCGTCGAACACGTCGCCGACGAGGGTCGCCTGCGCGGCTTTCTCGACGAAGTTGCGAAGACGTTCCGCGGCCGCGCCCAGTCCGTGCAGGAAGAACGCGTAGACGGCGGCGTACCGCGTCGGCAACTGGGCCGGGTGCAGATCCCAGCCTTGGTAGAACCCGCGCATCAGTGAGTCTTGAATGTGGTCGAAGTGCAGCTTCCAGGCTTGATGAACCACGCTCCGATTGCGCTGTTGCTGTTCGAACGACAGGGCGCGCCCATCCGTGCCGACGCGGTGCACGGGAACGGGCATCACGTTGGTCGCACCGTCCGACAGGAAGATGCCGGTGCGCGCAAACGAGACTTGCATCATGTGCCGCGCGAAGTCGCACGCGGGGTGCGCCATCGTCTGGAACGCGGCCGTGATGTTGCACCCCGCCGTGTAGTCGTACGTTCCAAAGTGCGCGCCGATGCACCGTCCACGCGCGGCGCGCAACAGTCGCGGCAAGTTCGCTTCGCCGTTCGCCGTGAGAATCGATTGGGTCATCTCGACCATCATCTCGAGCTTCAGCGTTCCCGGTGCGAGCTTCAGCCCGTGCTCGAGCATCTCGAACAGATCCACAGTCGTCGCGACTTGTTCGGGAACGACGACCTTGGGAATCGTCACGACGAAGTTCGCCGGGAGCTTTCCGCCCGTTGCGTCCACGAGCGCCGTCAGGAAGATGTCCAGGGTCCGGACTGCGCGGGCCCGCAACTCTTCGTTGAACGTCTTGATTCGGATGCCGATGAACGGCGGCAGCGTGTCACTCGACAGCCCCTGCGCGACTTCGTGCGCTGCGCTCCCCGCCGTCGCGTCTTCCTCCGCGTCCGGTCGGTTGCCGTAACCGTCTTCGAAATCGAGCCGGAAGTCCTCGACGGGTTCGCGACGCAGCTTCTCGATCACGCGCGTGTAGATCTCGTGGGCCATCCACGCCGCGGGATGCGCCGCGCGCACCGACGTGGCGTCGTCGGACAGGCGCGCGCGGAGCGCTGCAATCGCGTCGGGCGTTTCGGGGAGCGAGTGTGCGCCCGGCAGGTCGAGCGCGCGGGCGAACGTCGCAAAGTCGGGGGCGTACTCTTCGAGTGCGTGCAGCGCCGACGTGCCGAGCTTGTGTGCCATGTCCGAACGGAACAGGTGCGCCCCGCCGTACACGGTGTGAATCGGCTGCCGGGATTCGGGTTCGCCCGGAAACGCCGCGGAGAATTCCGTGTTCGCGCGCGTGAGCCGCGCCATCGTGTCGCGCATGCTGGTGGGGTCGAGCGTGGATTTCATCGATGTCCTTTGCGCTGTGTTGCTGGCTGCAACGTCGCCACCGTCGCGGCGCCCGCGGGATCGGGATCATACCGGATGTCGCCGGCGCCGCGGGCGTCGTAGCCCGGCACATCGCGAATGGCACGGCGGAACGCGGCACCCTGAACGCACTCGCAGAGGTGCACGACGAGCGGGTGTCCGAGATCGTTTCCTCGGACCAGGACGCTGTAGTCCTCGACGGCAAGCTTGCGAAATGCGAGTCCCACGCGTTCCGCCCACGCACGCGTCGTCAGTCCCGCAAGCGCCTCGCCGCGCGCGACGGCACACACGACATCGCGATGCGAATCGTACCGCTGCATCTTCGCGAGGAACGCTGCGGGGTCCCGCCCGTCCTTTCGCAGAGCCGTGCGCAAATGTGTGACGATCCCGGCCGAAGGCGGTCGTCCCGCGAAGCGTTTCGGATCCATCTGCGACGGCTTCGGCGCGGCTCGGGCATTGCGCGACGCGACACCGACCTCGCGCTCGACCAGATGGATGCGCGCGATGCGTGCGGCGCCAACCCGTGTCGGCGGCCCCTCCCCGTGGCACCCCGCGGCCAACACGGACCCACTCTCGAGCAGCGCGAGCGCCCGGGCACGGTCTGCTTGGACGAAACCGAGAAGTCCCGGACCCGCTGCGTTCACGAGCTCGATGAGGATCTCGATGACGACGTCGCCGTTGGCAGCGACCAGCCCCGCCGGCGATGGGTCCACAGACGCCAACGAAGTCGACTTATCGTCGTCGTGCGTCTTGGGGGCGCGCACGCCATGGTCCTTCGTGGCCCACGCGAGCAACTCGGCCTCGCGAAACCTCCAGTCGCCGCCGACGCGGTGTCCAGGCAAGCCTCTCCGGAGCAACCGGTAGACTTGCTTCGGATGCACCCGAAGCAGCGCTGCTGCCTCGGTCGTCGTCAAAAGTCGAAGGTCGGACGTGGGCATCGATCCAATCCCGCGCGCTCGCGTTTCGAGCGGCACGCGAGAGGGTACCAGGACCATCGAGTGGAGGATATTGCAATGGTAGGTAACAATGGGTAACAATCGTCCCACATCCGCCATGACTTCGGTTCCGACGCAACGGCAGCCTCGCGTGCGCTTCGACCGCCAAGAGTTGGCGGGTGCGTTCGGCGACATCGGCACGGACCTGCCGCTGCTCATCGCGCTCATCGCGACGTGCCGGCTCGACGCTGCGAGCGTCTGCATCGTGTTTGGCCTCCTTCAGATCGCAACGGGCGTTCTCTACGGCATCCCGATGCCGGTCCAACCGCTCAAAGCGATGGCAGCGATCATGTTGGCGCAGCGACTCTCGGCTGGAACGCTCGCGGGCGGCGGGCTCGTCATCGGCGCCGCCATGCTCTTCCTGACGGCGACGGGCCTGCTTGATTGGCTCGTGCGCGTCGTGCCGAAGGAAGTCGTTCGCGGCATCCAGCTTGGACTGGGCATCACGCTCGCGACACTGGCACTGAAGGAGTACGCGGGCGCCGACGGTGGGCGCGGCTATATCCTGGCTGCGGTGGCCGTGGCGCTTCTGCTCGTGCTGCGCGGGCAGCGGCGCGTGCCAGCTCCGTTGGTCGTGATGGGTCTTGGGCTGCTCTACGCCGCGATTGTGAAGCTCGATGGCGTGCACTTCGCGGGCGCATTCGGATTCCGATTGCCTGTGTTCGCGACACCGACCCGCGACCAGTTGCTGAACGGCGCGCTCCTGCTTGCGCTCCCGCAACTTCCACTGTCGCTCGGCAACTCCGTGATCGCGACGAGCCAGACGACGCGAGACCTCTTTCCCGAGCGCGCGGTGCCGGTTCGCAAGATCGGCTTCACCTACGCCCTGATGAACCTCATTGCTCCGTGGTTCGGCGGCGTGCCGGTATGCCACGGCTGTGGCGGGCTTGTGGGATTCTACGGATTCGGCGCGCGGACCGGAGGAGCGCCGGTCCTGTACGGAGCGATGTATCTCGTGATTGGCCTGTTTTTCGCGCCCGGATTTTCGGCGGTCGTCCGCGTGTTTCCGATGCCGGTGCTCGGGGTCGTGCTCTTATTCGAGGCGGTGGCACTCATGACCTTGATCCGCGATGTGGCTGGCGACCGCAGTGCGCTGTGGATCGCACTGTTCGTTGCGGCCGCCGTCGTGGGACTTCCGTATGGGTACCTCGTCGGTCTCGTGGCAGGGACGCTGATCGCTTGGAGTGTGAGCAAGGGTTGGGTGAAGACCCCGTCGGTGGGCGTGGTCGAGCCCGCCCGGCCGCTCAACGCGGCTGGCGATGATTGACGGCGTTCCGTGGTGCGCGCCTGGCAGGCGACCCGGTCAAACTCAACCGGCCGATTGATCGGCCCGGGCGGTCGCCTCAAATCGAAATCGACCCTTCGCGGAAGTCACTCTTGTCGAGCATGACGTTGATGAGAACCGGCTTGCCCTTTCGCGAGAGAGCCTTGGCCTGATCGAGCGTCTCGTCGATCTTGCGCGAATCCTCCAGCCGAAGGCCGATGCCCCCGTAGCCTTCTGCGACCTTTTCGTACGGATTCCGTGCGAGAACGGTGCCGACGTCGTCGCCGAGGATCTTGGCTTGATCGCGCGCGATCTGCGCCCACAGTCCGTCGGTGCCGACGACCGCAATGGGCGCGAGTCCGTGCCGAGCGCATGTGTCGAACTCGGCGAGGCTGTACGCCGACGAACCGTCGCCGTAGATGATCCACACTTCCGCGCCCGGTCGGACCGCGGTCGCGCCGACCGCGAATCCACCACCGACGCCGAGCGTTCCGAAGACACCCGGGTCCAACCATGAGAGCGGACTTCGGGGCCGGAGGATGTACGCGCACGTCGCTACGAAGTCGCCGCCGTCGGCGACGAGCACGGAATCGTCGGCGAGTTTCTCTTCGAGACGCAGGAAGAAGTGCAGTGGATCGATGAGGTCGCTCTGCGGCCGCGCGTTCTTTGCGATCTCGGCATCTCGGGCGGTCTCTCGCGTTCGCACGGCGTCGAACCACGCGTCCCACTTGCCCTTCGGTGGCGCGCCGACGCTGCTCGCGAGTTCGCGAAGAAAATCCGCGGCCGGCATTCGCGCCGCGACGTCGGGCTTGCGATTCTTTCGAAGCTCGCGCGCGCTGAGATTCGCTGCGATCACCTTCGTCTTCGCGCCGAAGCCCAGCCCATATTTCAGCCGAAAGTCGAACGGAAATCCCGAGATGACGACGACGTCGGCGTCCTTGAGCGATTTGCCCCGCGCGTGCCGAAACTGCACCGGGTGCGTGCGGCCCAGCAGACCGCGAGACATCCCGCCGAGCCACGTGGGCATCCCCAACGTTTCCACCGCACGCACCAGTGACGCAGGATCGCGGCAGTTCACCATCGTCTGGCTGCCGATCACCAAGGCGGGGCGCTGGGCCGTGCGTACGAGAGCTGCGGCCTCGGCGATCCGTGCGTCCGCATCGCCGGCCGTGTTCGCCGGCTCTCGTGGCGCCGACAGGTCCAAGCCGATGTGTGGTGCGCGAAACTGACGATACAGATGTCCCTTGAGATAGAGCCCGAGTGCCTTCGACCCGAAGTCCGACTTCTTCTCGACACCGGTTTCTTCGATGTACCACTTGCGGACGATCGACTCCGGATACAGCACGTCGACCGGCACCTCGATGAACACGGGCCCGGGCACGCCCGACTGCGCCACGCGGAACGCTTTCTCCACGGTGGGCGCGAGCGCGCCGACGGTCTTGACGACGACGGCCCATTTCACCGCACTCTTCACGAGCGAGATCTGATCGATGTCCTGCAGCGCGCCGCGGCCCTTGAGAATCGTCGCGGTCGCACCTCCGAAGAGGATCAGCGGCGACTGGGCAAGCTGCGCGTTCTTCAGCGACGTGAGTGCGTTGGTCACGCCGGGACCCGCGGTCACGGCCGCGACGCCGGGCACGCCCGTCATGCGTGCGACGGCGTCCGCGGCGAAGACCGTGTTCACCTCGTCGCGCATGTCGATGACGCGAATCCCGCGCGCTTTGGCTCCCACGAGGATCGGCGAGATGTGGCCGCCGCACAGGGTGAACAGGTGCCGGACGCCGTGCCGCACGAGCACTTCACCGATCTCATCGCCGCCATGACGTTCGCTCACAGAATCACCTCGCGGCGCGGATTGTGGCGGGTTTGCGTTGCGGGGGAAAGATCAAGCGTCCGCGATCGGGTATAAGTCTCGTCGCGCACCGGCGCGCACCCCTGTGAGGACGCACGATGATCGAGTGGAACGAGACACACGTCGCAATTCGAGACGCCATCCGAAAGTTCGTCGAGGCCGAGATCAAACCCAACCGCATCGCGCTCGAGAGCGAGCAGATGTCGAGCTACGACGTCCTTCGGAAGTTCTTTGCGACTTTTGGCATCGCTGAGATGAGTCGCATGCGGGGCGAGGCGGAGCTGGCGAAGGCTCGCAAACGCGAGGATGCCATCGCACGGGGCGAGACGCCTCCGGCCCGGGCCAAGCGCGAGGGCGCGAATCCCGAAGCCGGCAACGAGATGGCCATGCGGATGATCCCGGTGATCGAGATATCACGGTATTGTCCCGGATTGATCACCGCGCTCGGCGTGAGCGCGGGCCTCGCGGCCAATTCCATCATCTCGCGCGGGACTTCCCGACAGATCGAGCAATTCGCGATGCCGTTGCTCACCCTCGAAAAGATCGGAGCGTGGGCGATCACCGAGCCCGGTTCGGGATCGGACGCGTTCGGTTCGATGAAATCGACCGCCCGGCGCGACGGTGATCACTACCTGCTCAACGGCAGCAAGACGTTCATCACGAACGGCCCGTATGCCGACACGATCATCTTCATCTGCAAGCTCGACGAGGGAAACGATCCGCACGATCGCAAGATCCTCAGTTTCATCCTCGACAAGGGCACGCCCGGGCTCACGCAGGGCAAGCCGTTGCGCAAGATGGGACAGCACACCTCCCCGACGGGTGAGTTGTTCCTCGAAGACGTGCGCGTGCATCGCGATCGGCTCGTCGGTGAGACAGAGACTGCGCCCGCGCGCGAGGGTGCGAAAGACACGTTTCTCGCCGAGCGAACGCTCGTCGCTGCGATGGCCCTCGGGATCATCGAGCAGTGCCTGTCATTGTGCACCGAGTACGCGCGCACGCGCGTGCAGTTCGGCAAGGCCATCGGCGAGTTCCAATTGATTCAGTTGAAGCTGGCGAAGATGGAGGTCGCGCGCATGAACGTGCAGAACCTGATCTACCGGCAAATTGAAATGGCCGCCGAGGGCCGCGCGATGGACCTGGCCGAGGCGTCCGCGTGCAAGCTGTACAGCGCGCAGGCGACGATGGATGTGACCCTCGAAGCCGTGCAGTTGTTCGGTGGCAACGGGTACATGTCGGAGTTCCAAGTCGAACAGCTCTGTCGTGACGCGAAGGTGTTGCAAATCTACGGCGGCACCGACGAGATCCAGATTTCACAGATCGCTCGGACGCTTCTCGGCCGCGGGTAACGTTCGGTGCGTCGCGCCGCGTCGCTCGGAACGCTCGCAGCACTCGTGGTCGGAGTCGTCGCGTGCGGGCCGTCGGCGCACCCTCCGTCCGACGGTTCCGATTCCGGCGACGGGACTGGGAACTGGGAATGTCCACGGACATGGGTGCGCGCCGCGACGGGTGGGTGCGCGCCGCGCGTGCTCTTGTGCGCGGTCGACGGTGGCGCCGCGGCGGGCGCATGCGACGGCGTGGACATCGGGCGGCCACCGACGGATCCCGATGCCAGTCCGTCGTTCTACCGCTTGGCCGACGGCGCGATCGCCGGCGCGTGGCACGACCCCGGCACACCCGGCGGGCCCCCCGCGGCCGATTTCGTGCCCGACGGCGGTACGGGTACGTCCGGGTCCGACTGGGCGCCGACGCTTCGCCGGTGGACGTGTCCCGTCGGATGGATGCTGCGACCGGACGGGACCTGCGATCCGCGCTTGCGTGACGACTGCGCCGCAGGGAGCGGTCCGATCCCCGGCGGTGAATGCACGGCGACCGCCGCGAGCGATTGCCCCGCGAGTGAATTCGCGGACGTGCGCGCCGAGCGCGGGACGGCGGCACTCGTGTACGTGCGCGCGGGTTCGGACGACGCGACCGCGGACGGAAGCCTCACGCGGCCGTACGGATCCATGGGCGCGGCTGTGCGCGGGGTCGGAGCGGGCGGTTGGGTGCTCGTCGGCGCTGGGAGCTACACCGAGTCGAACGCGATCGTAAACACTGTGCACGTCGTCGGTCGGTGCGCGGCGTCGGTGAGCGTTCATGGCGCGCCCGGCGACGCGCCGACCTTCGGGATCGACGGGATGGGAGCGGCCGTCGACCTGCGCGGCATGACGGTGGACGGAAACGAGATCGCCGTGCGCGTGCAGGGAGGGGCGGCGCTCCGCATTCGGGCGCTGCGAATCACGCGCGCCGCGTTTGCGGGCGTCCTCGCTGCCGGGGACGGAACCACGCTCGACGCGCAAGACCTCGAAGTCTCGTCGATCGGTCCGCACGCGCGCGGCGACGGCGGCAGCGCGATCTACGCGCAAGCGAGCGCCGTGGTTCGGGCGAGCCGAGTGTTCGTTCGCAACGTCACGGCGAACGCGGTGCTGGCGACGCGGACGTCACGGGTCGAACTGCGCGACGCCCTTCTACGGCCATCCGACGGCGCAACGGGGACGGAGAACGGTGACGGCGTGTGGGCCGAGAGCGGCGCGCAGGTCACGCTGAACGGCGTTACGATCGAGCGCGCATCCGACCGCGGCATCGTCAGTCGCGAGGGTGCGCACATCGTCGCGACGGACGTCATCGTGTCCGAGACCGTGGGCGACGCGCGCGTGACGTATCCGAGCGCCGTCCAGGTCGTGGCGCCCGCGACCATCGAGATGGAGCGTGTGTACGTTCTGCGCAACGCCGGCGTCGGGATCGAAGCCAGCGGGTCCGGTGCCGTCGCACGCGTGCGCGACTGCGTCGTGCGTGAGATCGGTGCGCCTGCGGAGGCGGACCCGGCAAGCGTGTACGTGACGTCCGGCGCGGTCGTGGAACTCGATGGCGTACGCCTCGAGCGAGGTCGGGTCTACGGCGTGCTGGCCGAGGGACGGGGCTCGCAGGTTCGCATCCACTCGACGATCATTTCGCAATTCGCCCTCGGGCCCGATCCGTCGCACGGCGCCGGCATTCGCGCGGCGGAGGCCGCGGTCATCGCGGATCACGTCCTGATCGACGACGTCGCGCGCACCGGCGTGACGGCGCTTGGAACTTCGGCACGCGTCGAACTCACCGAGTCGGTCGTTCGCACCGTGCGTCCTTCCGCTCGCGGAACCGACGGCATCGGCATCGTGGCGATGGCGGGCGCACAGTTCGCGCTCCGATGGACGGTGCTCACAAACATTCCACAGACCGCGATCTTCGCGGTCGGGGCGCGATCGGTCGTCGCGATGGACGACTCGGTCGTGCGACACGGGCGTGCGCTGGGCGACGGCACCCTCGGGCGCGGCGCGAACATCGAATCGGGCGCGAGCGCGACGTTTCGGCGCGTCCTGATGGACGACAACGACGAGGGGGGGATCTTCGTGAAAGGCGAGGGGTCCATGGCGCGCGTCGAAGACTCCGTCGTGCGCGGCAACGTCGCCTCGCAAGTGGGGTTTCGCGGCCGGGGCGTGGGCGTCGAGCGTGGCGGCCGCGTCGAGATCGTTCGGTCGCTGATCGACGACAACCGAGACATTGGCGTCGTCGGCTTCGGCGCGGGAACCACCGTTCAGATCGAGAACAGCGCCGTCCGCGGGACGCGCAGCGCGGCTGAGGGAACCGGCGGTGCGGCGGTCGTCGTGGCCACCAGCGCTCGCCTCGAAGCGCGGGGGCTGTTTGCGGGCGACAATCGCGACATCGGCATCGCCGCCATCGGATTTCTCACCGAAGCGGCGCTGAGCGACGTGTGGATCGAGCAAGTCTCGCCGACGACGCGCGGGTTCGGACTGGGGATCATGGCCCTCGACGGAGCGTCCATGGTTCTCGAACGTGTGGTCGTTCGGCGAGCGACGGCGGCGGCGCTCGGGTCGATCTCGCAAGTGGTCGGTGGCACCGTTGCGCACCAGAGCACGGTCACGGCGCACGATCTATGGATCGAAGAGACCGCGTCGGGAACGCTGCGAATTGACATCGTCGACGCGCGCGAGGTGCCGAGCGGGCGGCCCGTCGCGTACGGTCTGCACGCCGGCGACGATGCGATCGTGGACGTCTCGCGCGCCGTGGTCGTATCGGGCGGATACGGTTTCGCGGTCGGTGCGGGCCGACTGACACTGCGCGACGCGGTGATCGTGCGACAGCTCGACGCGTTCGGCGCACGCATCCCCACGAACGGAATGCCCGCGTTGGTGCTCGATTCGGTCGGGCACTCGCTCAACGCCCGCGACGACATCGTCGACGACTCGTCACTGCCGCTGGCGTCGCGACTCCCGACGCCGACGGCCATCTGCGAGGGCGGTGTGTGTCCGTAGTGCAAACCGCACGACACGTTTCCCGCGCCATTGACGCGCGTGCGCGTACGCGCTAGCTCTTCGCCGTTCGCGACACGCGTCGCGGGCGAGACATCGACGATCAGCGCTGGGAAGCCGGTTGAATGCCGGCGCGGCCCCCGCCACTGTTACTGGGGACGAAGACGACCTCGAGCCACTGGGATCTTTCTAGGATCCGGGGAAGGTGTCGTCGGAGAACGATCCAGAAGCCAGGAGACCGGCTGTCGTCTACAACGCGCTACGGATCGCGGAGGGCGATGCCGACGACGCACGCAGCGCGGGCTCTCCGTGCGAGCGACGTTCCGAGAATTTTCCTCCGAGATGTGTGGCCCAACTGCCGCCGCGCGGGTGTGCGCGGCACGAGGCTGGTCATGCAAAACGGTATTCGACTGAATCGTGGTTTGTTCGTGGTCGCGGGAGCCCTTCTCGCTGCGTGTGGTGGAATGCCCGTCGTCGATGGAGGCGACGCGGTGTCTTCGGAGGGAGGCTCGGACATCGTCGACGGGTCGGTCACGGAATCCGGGCCAACCGACGCGCCGGACGTCGCGAACGATACGGTCGTCGCCGACGCCGCGGACGTGCGCCTCACCGATGGAGGCGACGCGATGGCGGGCGACGGCGGGTGCCGATTCACGCACATCGTCATGACGACAACGGACTTCACGACGGGCGGGTTCGCGACCGGGTTCATTGCGACGCGCGAACTGTGGGTCGATCACCCGCCGCCCGGGGATGCTGGCGTCGTGGTCACACTTCCGCAGCAGGACCACGCGGTGCGCACGAGCGGATGTTTCACTTTCGACATGGGTCGCACGTTCGCGAGCGCGCCGAACCAGGTGACGGTCATGAACCTTTCGACGCCGTTCACGCCGCGACGGATCATCACGCTCGATCCCATCGCGGGCACCGGGGACGCTGGTGCGCAGTCGGCCAATCCGCACGACGTCGGGTTGCTGTCGCCGACGAAGGCATACGTCGCGCTGTACAACGGTGCGCAGCTCGCGATCGTCGACCCAACGGCCGGCACGCGCGCGTCGCGAAACGTCGACCTGTCGCCGCTGGCGGACGCCGATGGAATTCCGGAGGCCGATTCGATTGCAGTCATCGGCAATCGCGCGTTCGTTACGCTTCAGCAACTCGATCGACGGATGATGTATCGCGCTCCGGCGAACAGTACGGTCGCGGTGGTCGACGGCGCCACCGACGCACTCGTGGACACGGACAGCGCGATCGCGGGCGTGCAGGGCATCCGGTTGTCGTTCGGCAATCCCAACGCCGTTGCGGTTGTCTCGACGGGCACGCACCTTCTCGTCACGTCGACCGGAAATTTCGGCGGCGCGCTCGACGGCGGGATCGATGTCATCGACGTCGCGACACTGCGCGTCGTGCGATCGATCCCGTCCGCGATGCTCGGCGGCGAGCCCAACGGGATCGAGTGGGTGTCGGGGACCACGGCCTGGGTGTCCGTCGGTCGCGCGATGGGAGACGCGGGCACGTCGTACGTAATTCTCGCGTTCGACGTGCTCACGGGCGTTGTCGCGTCGACACCGATCGTCGCTGCGGGAACCATTCACTACGGTGCGATGCGACGCGGACCCGATGGCAACGTCTGGGTGATCGACGGCGACTTCGGACTCATGGGCGCAGTGCAAGCGTACTCGCCGACGGGAACTGCGGTGCTCACGACTCCGTTTCTCACGCCGGGGTCCAACACGAACTCGATCGACTTCGGGGAGTAGCGCCGTGCGCAGCCCCCACCCCGCTCCGCTTCGCGGAGTGACCCTCCCCCGAAGCCGGGGGAGGGTGGAGCGAGCGGCGGATTCGCGGGGTGCGTCGTTGTGGTCGATGCTGGGTGTTGGGCTGTTGAGTTGCGGGTGCGGGATGGCGCTTGGTGGAGGGGATGGGGGAGGGGATTCGAGCGGAGAATCCGCGATGCTAAAAGTTTAAATTCAAACAAAATTTTCAATAAAGAATTGGCTATTTTTCTGCCTTTTTAGAATTAACATTCATTCATTTAAATAGTTTTTCTAGCGCTTCTCCAAAATATGCTTTATTAGCATCTTTTAGCACTTTGTAATTGTATTGCGGGACTTATCGACATAAGCTAAAAGATAGCAAAAAAATAGAAGGTACATTTGCGAAGGTTTGGTCAACAAAGAGCGCATTAACAAAGAGCGCAGTTAACTAAGGGCGCAGTACA
>ORMF012276487.1_pt1 | contig 16235 bp, 11 predicted proteins | sample 1779871 | NCBI WGS metagenome assembly ORMF01 (sample SAMEA104232316, study PRJEB22302) | groundwater metagenome | biome: forest; feature: aquifer; material: groundwater | place: USA | collected 2011-08-07 | depth 5.4 m
CCACTATAGTAAAGCAACTTTATAACATTTGTTTGTATACATTTTTTATGATTACATCATATTTATAATCAGCATATTATGATGCTATTTTCGTAGAGACGAAATAAACTCACGCTAGAAAAAGCAACCGATCGCTATGACGAATCATAAGTCATTTAACCATCTTGCCAAATCAAAAGATTTGGTCCTACCTTTGAGTTCTCTCTGAAGTTTCTTGCTATGAAGATGGGTCATATATCACATCTGATATTGATTTAATTTCGATTTTCTTGAAAGATAACTCAGATGAAATACTGTTCGATTTAATGTGTAGATCATTACAGTTCTTAAGGTTCTCAAGTCATTAGGAGAAAGTTAGTTCTACAAAGAGCGAGGCAATAGTGGAAAAAATTAACTTTCGAATCTAGAAATCGCTATAAGTAGTATTGCCCCCGTATAATAAAAAAAATTCGAGACTGTAAAAATAGTGTGATTGGTATTGTCCATCCTAAGTGCATTCTTACAGTAAAAACCTCATATGATAAAAATGACTTAAAGACAGCACTTAAAGCTAGTGGTGAACTAAACCTGAACTATAGTGATTTTCTACTGGTAAAGACCATCATGGAAGTCTTGTCGATAAGAGAGGTCAAATATATGGGTAGTCGTCTACAGATAAAATGTTTTAAATAGCCTTAAATTTAAGAGCTATGTTATCGTCTTTTTTTTTAAAAAAAACTTGAAATCATAAAGTTTAACAATTAAAGAAGAACAGATAAATAGAAAAAGCAAATTATTTACTTGCAATAGAAGGCTGTCTGACAAGGACTGCTATTTTTTTGAGAACCATATTTATATATTTGAGGTTATGTGACAGCAGGGATTACTCGCCATTTGACAAAAGTAGATCATCATTTATTGCAAGAGCTATGCCATTTGGGAACTCGGCGTGTGGAAGACACGCTGCTTGCTGCAGGGATATTGACGCCGGGCAAGCAACTGATTGATTTTATGCAATTGAATAAAATGGCAGGTAAGGAGGAAGAGGTCTTTGATGTTTTTTCTAGAGCGACCTCTTTTTTAGCAGAAGCAGGTCATAAATTTCATAGTGATCAAGAACTTAATGAGCACTATCGGCAATTTTTGTATCACACTGCTACATTTCAGGTAGTACTGGGAAGTCCTATGTTGACAAATGGGGGGCGGGTAACGAATAAGAGTGTGTCAGCTTGTTCGATTCCGCCAGTGCACTTTGCTACAATGAATCGTGCAGAAATTTCTCGTGTGGTAGGGGAATATCATTTAAGAGGGATGGGAACCGGTTTTTGTTTAGACGATGTACAAGATCCGGTGGGGATGGTGAAATATCTCAACGAGAGCGCTATTCGGGAAGTTCAGGAAGGGAAAATTGAGCGCTCTGTGGGGAATATGGGAGTTCTTTCGGTAGAGCACCCTAAGATTTTAGAATTTGTGCGTCTGAAAAGAGATCATCCGGAAATTAAGGAATGGAAGTTTAATCTTTCGGTAAATATCACGGATAATTTTCTGCGTGCATGGCAGAAGAAAGAGCCCTTTGCAGAAATGCTCATGCAACAAATCGCAGAAAATGCTCATGCTACCGGGGATCCCGGGCTAGTGTTTATGGATCGAATTAATGCTAATAATAAAACGCCTCATGTGGGTTCCTATAAAACGGTTGTGACTTGTGGTGAAGTTTCTCTTTTTGAAGGAGAGGTATGCCAGTTTGCTTATCTTAATTTACCGCGGTTTCTCATAGATGGCGTGATCAGTCAAGACTTGCTGCGACAAGCTATTCACTCTACTGTGCGTCTTCTTGACAATGCTGTGGAAGCAAATAGTAAGAGAATGCCTAATGAGCAAAGTGCTGATCTAATTTCTTCTCTTCGACGTATAGGGATCGGAGTATGTGGATTTGCGGAAGTATTGCAAGAGATGGGACTTTCTTATGACAGTCCTGAAGCAAGAATGTTTGCTGCAGATCTGATCAGTTTTATCAACTTTGAAAGCAAATGGGCTTCTGTAGCACTTGCAAAAGAAAGAGGCCCTTTTAGGTTTTTTGATCATTCAGAAACGAGAAAACATCTTTTTATTCAACCTTTTGCAAAAAATCCAACCAGGTGGGTTTCTAGTCAAGATTGGCAGAGACTACAGGTGTTTTTTGACGCTTATAAGATTCGCAATGTGTCGACAACCATTCTTCCCCCTTCTGGAAGAAGTTCCTTGATGGCAGGCGTTACAGCTTCCATCGAGCCTCCGTTTCGCTTGACGATGGATTTACATTTGAAAGCAGCTATTCACAAACAATATTTAGCACACGGCTATGCAGGAGATGTAGAGGCTGTTTGTGCTATCGTGCAAAAAACAGGTAGTATGAAAGAAGCTTCTATTCCTGAGAAAATAAAAGATATTTTTAAAACGGCGCAAGAGATAGCTCCTCAGGATCATCTAGCAATGATGGCCACCTTTCAAAGGGGTATTGACGAGGGGATTTCAAAGACGGTTAATCTTCCACATGAAGCAACAGTCCAAGATGTGGAAGACATTTTTGCTTCTACGTATGAGCAAGGTCTTCGTGGGGTTACTATTTATCGCGATGGATGTCGCCAGTTGCAGCCAAAAGCTCTCAGCAATGAAGAGAGCTCACAGGTTATTTTGGATTCTCTTTATGGTCCTGTCCGCATTACAAAGCGGATAGAAAAACTCCTTGCATCCCCTTTATTGAAGCGTTTGCAAGGAATTCATCAAAACGGTGTACATTATCTTGTAGATGGAAGACTAGCTACTAGCCGTTATGAACATTCTGTAGGGGTTATGACTCTTACTCAAATGTTAGGAGCGGATGAATCCACACAGATTACAGCGCTGCTCCACGATATTTCTCATTCTGCCTTTTCTCATCTTGTGGATGCAGTATTTCATCTTCCTACACAAGATTACCACGAAAGAAAGAGAGGCTCTTTTTTAGACACACCTTTGGCAAAAGAAACGATTCGGAACTGCGCTATCACTGCAAAAGAACTTGACCACAATAATTGTTCTTTGATCAAAGCCGACAAGGATCTAACAGTAGATCGTCTTGATTATGTCTTACGAGATCTTAGAGCTGTGAATTGCATTTATCATCCTGAATATTCGATTATTCTCAATCAACTGGTTGTGCAAGATGGGGTGATACATTGCAAAAACATAGAGACAGCATTTACTATTTTTGAGAAATTTCTAATGGTCAATCAAAAAGTCTATTTTGATCCCCATGCAGAAGTTGCCACGATTGCGATGACAACTCTGCTCCGGAAGATGTTAGATCGCGGTCTTTTGAAAGAAGAGGACTTTTTTAGTATAGACGATGACCTTATTGCAAAAATTGCAAAAAGTCCGTTTCAACATATTTTTGCGTCAATTGGACCCAAGATGCAGTTTTTCTCTACCTTTGATAAGAGAGCGCCGCTTTTGCAGCGTAAGCTAAGATATATTGACCCTAGAATTGTGGGTCTGCCAGGGCGCTTAACCGATCATTCCATCGAGGCAAAAAAAATGCTAGATAGCTATTTATCCATCCCTACAGAGGTCCGTTATAAAATACCGCTTTTGGAGAGTGAGATATGAGAATATTTTTACTGTTATTGTTATCATTTTGCTGGGTAGAAGCGTCTACTCATTGGCCTACTTTGCTAGATGATGTAGAGCATATGACTCCTGTAGCAAAAGGGGCTAGCAACCATAATTATCGCTATACAGTAGAAAGTAGTTCCTATTTTGTCCGGTTTGCACCGGAAAAACAGGCTCTTTATGCGAATTTAGCCGTTGAAGCTAAGGTGTTAGAGCTTTTAGGTCCTCTTGATGTGTCTTCGCAGCTTATATACCACGATGCACAAAAAAATGCTTTGATTACTACATTTATTGAGCATGAAGAAGTCACAGTTGATCTCCTAGATTCTAGAGTAAGGAAAGAGGTGATGAAGCTCTTGCACAAGATTGAAAATTCTTCTTGTACAATTGAGCGTGTATTTGCGCCGTATCGAGATATCACGAACTTATTAGAAAAATCTCCATGTGCATTACCGGAAGAATTCTATTCGTATTTACCTTTGCTGCAGAAGATCGATCATATACTTGCACAAGATTCTCATAAGACATTATGTCATTTAGATCTGCATCACAAAAATATTCTTAAAAATCAAGAGCGCTATTGGATCATTGATTGGGAATATGCTGTGATGAGTCATCCCTTTTTGGTGCTCGCATCAATGGCATCCATTGAGCGATGGGACGACTTTCAAATGAGAGAACTGCTTAAGGAGTACATGGACGCTCCTACCGAAGCAGATTTTGAATGTCTTTATCTTTACCGTATTGTAGCTGATCTTTTTTGGACTGTGTGGAACCACGTACAAATGTGTACATCGCCTTTAGAGGCTCCCTATGAAAAATGGAGAAATCTTTTCCTCACAGCAGCCAAAGAACGGATGCAGAAATTGACAAATGTAGAGGTGTTGCTTCTTTTTGGTCCGCCGGGATCGGGTAAAGGAACCTTTTCTCAAGCGGCTAGCAAGAAGGGCTATGGCCATATTAGTGGAGGAGACTTGTTGCGTGACGAGGTATATCGTCAAACAGAACTAGGTTGTCGTATTGAAGAGACAATCCGTAAAGGAGATTTAGTTGCTCCGGAACTGATTCTAGATCTTATCAAGACTAAAGCAGCTCAATATTTAGCTAAAGGTCAATCCTTTATCATTGATGGTTACGGCCGCAATAGTGCTGATGCAGCCAACTTAAAGAGTCTTATTCAAGAGATGGGACTTCCCTGTCGCGTGGTATTTTTTAAAGCCGATGATGCTACATGTAAAAAACGGGTCCTTAGCAGACTTGTCTGTAGTGAATGTCATTATATTGCGGGTTCAGAACATCACGAAGGGGACGCTTGCCCAGCTTGCAACCAAGCGCAGCTTCAGCTTCGAATGAACGATACCCCCGCAGTTATTGATAAACGTTTAAGACAGTACCATGAAGAGACTTATCCTCACTATCATACCTTCAGTGAGTGGTTCCCTTCAGTAGTGTTTTCTACCGATCGAGACTTACAAAGTTGTCTTTTCGATTATGAGACATTTTTTAATGATGAGCCTCATTCACGGCTCTAATAAAAAGGGTGTGAACAGTACAAAAACAAACATTTGAAATCATGATTAGGTTTTAGATCTTGGTTTGTCGTATATTAGAGATTGACTTTTTGTGTCAACAATCCCGCCCTAATCGGATTGAAGAGAAAGTAGCTTGTTTTTTTATAAAAAATATCCTTTAATTTTGTGTCTTGATACCTTCAAGTGATTAAAGAAAGATCTTACTGGTTCTTAGGAAATTTTTACTACTGGCTGTGTATTCTTTTGCGGAGGATTTACTTCGTATTCTTTAGGATTTTTTGGAGTTCATTATAAAACTCGGAAACTTTTATAAAGCCATCTCTTAAGCTGGAAGGAATGCCGCACTCCTCTGCCATTCTAGTAAAAGGCTTTTCCCAGCTTGAGGGAGGGGCGGATAGGATTAATGGTAAAGGATGTGTGTTGCGCGCTCCGAATACTCTTTGTATAGAATTTAGAAAGGTTTTTTGGTTTCGATTTCTGAAATTTAGAAGTAGGATTAGGTCGATGAGATCCTTTGAGCGGGTATTGATATTTTCGCGAGGAAGAGTGTAAGAGTGAAGCTTCTCTGCGAATTGTTGCTCTACGGAAATCATGGAGATAATAGGAGCTGTAATGTTGTAAAATTCAAGCCAGTTTGTTCCTGAGATGGTTTCTGTGTGGTCTATGAGGAAATCTCCTCCTACGTCAAGATGGAAGTTCGCGAAAGGTCTATTGTCAATGACTGCGGAGATAGAGTGTCTTGAGCCTCCATAAGGTGCATTTTCTATGTCGCTTTGCGGTTGTCCAATTTGGTAGGTGAAGTGATCGTTTAAATTAATGTTGGCAAGGATTTGAAGTTCTTGAAGAATCAATTCGCTCATAGGCTCTTTTGCATCGATTATGCGTTTTAGACAAGTTAAGTCTATATCTTTTGTAGCGCGAGCTTGAGCTACGCGTAGTTCCATTGCGTATCCCCCTTTTAAGAAAAAGGAAGGAGTCTTTTGAGTGAAAATTCTAGCTAAAAACCGGTCGAATGCAACTTTGCGACGAAGGCGATGGATGTCTTCTCCTGTTTTTACGGAATGAGTTTGAAGGGTTTTTTCTAGGTGTTTGCGAAAATCGGTGGCTGTTTTAATAATTGTGTTCATGAAGTTGTCTTAAAGTTGAGAGTGCAGAGAGAATAGAATGAGGTCCATGAAAGAAGACATTTCTTGATCCGGATGAAGGGTCGGATCTGTCTGGGTCCTGTGTGATTGCAATGCCAATAAGGAAGGGAGTGTTATTGACGAATTTCCAAAGCCCGCTACCGCTAAGTCCTTCAAAGGAGCTTATGATCTTTCTTCGTAAATTTCTCATCTCATAGGTATGGTTACTTACCGGACATACGATGTAATCTTTGTCCGGTAATTGGTGGTAATTTGAAGCAATAAATCCGTAGGGGCCTATATGTAATTGGAGAGATTTGTGATCGTCATCATAGATTGATTCAATGCCTCCTAAAGAGATCATGGCGTCTTGTAGTAAAAAACTCTTTGGTTCCTCCGGTATTTTATAGAAGGCTTTATAAATTTTTAGCATGTCAATAATCGGTTGAATAGGAATGATGATGGATAAATCCTTTGGTTGGTGTGACAGAACATTATCTAGCATTTTTTCATCAAAGGTTGGATCCCATTCAATTACGGTAAAGTTGTTGCTTGGTTGAGTAGGGTATTCTCTAGAAATCTTGTCAAATCGTAGAATCATACTCATAGACTTTGCGTTGCGAAGAGCTCTGCCTACATGTGCTGTAGTAAGTAGGAAGTGTTGTGATTTGTGCTGACATAGTACTGCTGTTCCAAAACCGAAATCTTTTAAAAAAAGTCCAACTGTATAAGGCTCTACTATTCGTCCGAAATCTGCTAATTGTGTATTAGCTCGAGTCCAAACCGTATCGATTGCTTTGTTGATGACCGTTTGCATTTCCTGAGAGTCTGTGAGCTTGCTGAGATGTTCCATGTCCTGAATGGTTGAGAGTCCTGTAATTAGAGATTTTTGAATGGCAAGATCTAGGATCGCATATTCGATCTGTTCGTTTTGAATTGTTTTGTCTCGGATTACATCAGCCAGAGTTCGAAGGGGTTTAGTAATGGAGAATCCTTGTCGAGTCGCTATGTCGGATTGAGAAATTTTGTCAATAAAGTGCAAGCAAAGATTGGTTGGGATTTCAGTGCTTTTTCTAAAGCTTTTAGGTACGGACATGTGAAGTTTAGTGGGGGCCACATCGCTCAGTCCGTGAATATCAAGAGCTGTTTCGTGTGACCAGACTCCCTGAGGAATGCCTTGTCTATTAGAGCTCCAAAGACTCCAAAGAGTAAGTTCCGGGCGTGAGGTGGGGGGATAGTTTGCAAGTCGGTAAATGCCTCGAAGGGTTTCCTTGTTCCATTTTCCAGATTGTACTTTACGGTGAAAGTTGGAGCGGGAAAAACCGCATTCTTCCGCTTGTCGGCTTGTAAAGTATCCTTGTTGACTCTCTGCAATCTGTAGTAGTTTGTTTTCTTTGTCCATACACAAATGTTATCAAAAGCATAACATTTACGCAAGTCTATTGTTTTTTTGCTTAAATGTTATGCTTTTGATAACATTTGTGTTGATTAGATCGTAAGTTGTTGATTGTTAAATTTGTAGAGTTCTGATGCATTGTAGTTTGGTGGTTTTTTGTATAAGAGCTTCAATAATGATTGGATTTTATAAAGAAAATGTTTTTTGTTTTTCGTTTTTTTGTTTCTAGCCCGTATTCTTTTTGAGATTAAGTCCTAATTTTTAGTATTGCATAATCTGAGAATTTTTTCCTAATTTTTCAAAGACCGAAGGGATTTGTCATGTAAGCAGCGATTGTTGCAATTTATTAAATTTCTCTTAATGTTAAATAAAATCCATGGTAGCTTAGTTTTCCTATAAAATAGGAGACCTTGTGTGTAACCTTCTTCTTATATTCATTTTTTCATTTGCAACTCTTATTTATTCGGATACCACGTCTGTTACAGAAAATGATCCAAATGCATTAGTGGAAGGTGTCAGTGTCATTACAGGGGACTTTTCTAGACAAGAAGAAGATCTTGTCATAAAGGGGGTTCAACCTATTCGTCTAGGTAGAAGTTATGTGAGTCAAAAAGGATTAGGATACTGGGATGTTCTTTCTTATCATGTGGTATTTAGGCATTGTGAATGGATAGAAATCACAGAACCTAGCGGAGCTGTCTTGATTTATCAAGGAGACTGTATAGATAAATCTAGGGGCTTTACTTTAAAAAATTTGGATTGGAAGGGGATAACAAATACAGCAAGAGGATCTATCTCTGGTAAGTACAACTTAAAAAATCAAAAGGTTGAAGCATCTCCTGTTCTTTCAGATATAAAAGTCTTTTGTCCCGATGGGACTACAAGAATATATAAAAATTCTCAAAAGTTTGATGCAAAAGAGCTCTTCGATAGAAGAGCTAAAGTTCTTCCATGGGATTCTAGAAAGTATCTTCTAGTAAAAGAAGAGCTTCCTAATGGCAATAAAATCATCTATGAATGGCCCAAGAAAAAAGAAGATCCTTGGATGATTAAGTCTTGTAATCAAGATGAAAGCATCGTATATGCCTGGGCTAAGTTCTATCCTAAAAATGGCAAAAAAGATCGTAGTCATGGAGACTATGGGATTGAGACAAGTGATGGACGTCACTTAGAATATCATTTTTTTTCTCATAATAAGATCCATCAGTTAAAAAAGGTAGAGTCGGATGAAAGATCGACGGAAAATATCGAGTATGCCCCTTATAGGAGTCGTAAAACCTTTTTAAAGGCTTTTTCTTGGCCCTTGGGTAGATGCATAGAATTTAGCTACTATATGCCGGGTGATTTTTATAACAATGTTAAGATAACTCAAGATGATGAAATTTGTTTTCGGGTAAAAGAGATCCTAGCTCCTATGGGGGAATCCAATGAAAAAATTGTTACTCATACGTTTTATTATAACACTAAAAGAAAAAAAACGACGGTCATAGATGCAGAAGGAAACCATACGGTATATGACTGGAATGATGATCTTCGTCTCACGAAGATCGATCGATTTATAAAGCAGGATTCTCTTTATAATAGAGTTAAGTTCATCTGGGGAGCAAAGGGTTCTAAAGATGAAACAAACCTTCTTTGCAAAGTTCTTTTTGATGATAAGAAAGAACCTATCCAGGCCTTTATCTATGTGTATGATGATTTTGGGAATGTAATAGAAGAAAAGCTCTATGGGAATTTAACAGGGGAGGGCGGAGCCCTTCGATTAAATCAAGAGGGATTTCCAGAAGAAACTAGTAGCGAAGTTTATAGTAAGAGCTATCAATATAGCTTAGATGGCAAGCATCTTCTCTTGTCTAGCAAAGAAGATAATGGCCTTAAAGTGAAGTATTCTTATTTAGGAAATACCGACCTGATTCAAGAAGAATATTATGATCATGAAACGCTTTCTAAGCGTAAGACTTATAGATATAATGATCAAAAAATCCTTATTCAAGAAACTCTAGAAGATCTTCGAGGAAGTACTTGTCTTGTCACAAATTTCACTTTGAGGGGCTCTCAAGAAAGTTATCCTTGTATGCCAAAAGAGATCGAAGAGAAAGCAGGTGAAGAGCTTCTTAAGAAAACGGTCTTGCATTATACAAGAGGGGGTAGGGTCTCAAGAGAAGAGATTTTCGACAGTTTAGGAGTTCATCGCTATACTCTTGGATATGATTATGAAAATGGTCTTCTGAAAAGAGAGATTAACGCCCTAAATTATGAGGCGGAAAGTTTCTATGATGAGGCTTATAATAAAATTGCTTATGTAGGATTTGGTCAAAGGTCCAAAATGACTTTGGGCTATGATTGTTGTAATAGGCTGAGATGGGTTGCTGAATGTGCAAATTTCGAAAAGGATCAAACGATTCTTGATTGCAACTACAAGTATAATAACTTAACCCAAAAAACTGATTCTTGGGATGAATGTAAAAATCATACAAATTATCGATATGATCCTTTTGGAAATCTTTTAGAAGTGAGGTTGCCGGGAGGAGGGATCATTTCTTCTGCATATAATGCATTGGGCTGCGAAATTTCTCGAAAAGATCCAATGGGACATACGACATATACTTCCTATAACATCTACAAAAAACCGGTTCATATTCTTTATCCTGATGAGACAGAGGAACTTTTTCTTTATTACAAGGATGGAACCTTAAAAACTCATAAAGATCAAAAGGGTCTAGAAACGACCTACTCCGTAGATGCTTTCGGAAGAGTTCTTCGTAAAGAGACACCTTATACTTTAGATACCTTTACGTACGATAGCTTTAATCTTTTAAGTGAAACGGATGCTGAAAAGAGTACTACTTTTTATGAGTATGATAAAGCAGGGCGTAAGATTGCGGAGACGCTAGAAGATGAGGTTATAACTTATGCGTATGATCCATTAGGACGCCTTTATAAAAAGACCCATGGCGCCCTTGTTCTTGTTTACATTTATAATAACTTGGATCAAATCTTAGAAGAGCGTAGGGAAGACCTATCAGGTAACTGGTTAGAGAAAATATCTTATGAGTATGACGCCGCAGGCAATAGGGTAAATACTACAAAATATGTAAATGGAAGGCCTTCAAAAGAGATTTTAGACTATGACCCTTTTAACCGTTTGGTTAAAAGGACGGACGCTCTTGGATTTGAAACAAAGTATATTCATGAGACGATTCCACATAAAAAAACTACGATCGATCCTTTAGGTCTTCAGACTGTAGAGACTTTTAATGCTCAAAATAAATTGGATACTCTAGAAAGATACTCTGCTAAAGGAGCCCTGCTCTTTTCTGAGTCGTATGGGTATGATTTAAATGGCAATATGGAGAAACAAGAGGCTTTCTTTAATAGTCAAACGCAACTGACTATTAAAGAGTATGATCCTATGAATCGAGTAAAGTCTTTACGAGAAGGAGCCTTTACTACAGAAGAGAAAGTTACTCAATATACCTATACCCCAACAGGACTTCTTTTTACGATTACAAAACCAAGCGGAAAGGTCCTTACTCATGCATATGATCACCTCCATAACTTGAGATATCAAATATCATCAGATAAAACGATTAACTATTCCTATGAGTATGACTTAAGGGGAAATCTTTTAAAGACGAAGAATGAAAATACAGGGGATCAAATAGTTCGTATCTTAGATGCAAAAGGGAATCTCACCCAAGAGGTATTTCCCTCAGGTTTTATCGTTAAAAATACCTATGACAACCAAAGTAGAAGAAGAGAGCTTTCTTTATCCGATGGCTCTCAAATCTTCTATGAGTATGATGCCCTTCACTTGAAAAGGGTGTCAAGATACGAGGACAGTACCTTTTTATATGATCACCATTATCTAGCACATGACTTATCAGGTCATGTGCTTTATCAAGAGCTTCCCTTGAAAGTAGGAGCTATGGTGCAAGATTATGATCTACTTGGTAGATGCATATCCAGAGAGCACTCTTGCTTCAGCCAAAAAGCCCTTAAGTTCGATCCCGTTGGCAATCTTCTTTTAACAAATCGTCAAGAAGAGATCTTATCGTATACCTATGATGATCTCTATCAGCTCATTTCAGAAAAAGATCATACCTACGCCTTCGATGCCCTAAATAATAGGCTTCAAAAGGATAGAGAGGTCTACTCCATAAATGCCCTTAATCAAACTTCAGAACTTAAGTACGATCTAGATGGTAATCCACTTTACTTAGAGAAAAAAAAACTCATCTATGACGCTTTAGATAGATTGATCTCCTTAGAAGATGAGAGCACTTCGATTGTCTACTCTTACGACTCTTTTCATAGACGTCTTTCTAAAAAGATCTATGACTTAAACAGTAGAGTCCCCACTTTAGAAGTTTACTATCTTTATGATGGACAAAATGAAATAGGATCCTATAACGCTACAGGAACTCTTTTAGAGTTAAGGGTCCTTGGAAATACACAAAATGCAGAGATAGGTTCAAGTATAGCGATAGAGCTTAAGGGGAAAGTGTATATTCCTTTTCATGATCTTCATGGCAATCTATCTGCTCTTTATTCATCAGATGGCATTCTTGAATCATACTCTTATACAGCTTTTGGTGAAGAAAACTTTCCTTCTCCACTTTCTTGTAATCCTTGGCGATTTTCTTCCAAAAGAACCGATGATGAGACAGGTCTTGTTTACTACGGTAGAAGATTTTACTCTCCTCATATAGGAAGGTGGTTAACACCGGATCCTCTTGGATTAGAAGCTGGGCCTAACCTCTATGCTTTTGTATTGAATGCTCCTCTTACCCATTTAGATCTCTATGGACTTATCGATACAGAAGGTTTAATGGAAGATATTAAGCAACGCTCTATAGGAGTAGTTCATGGAGTAGCAAATTTTGCAGCTCATACAGCCACGGCAATATCTCAGGTAGCTTATATAGGCGTTGGGCTTCCAAGTCATTATACAGCTAAAATGATGGGAGCAGATCAAGTTGCTGATTATCTATCTCCAAGAGAGTTTGCTAAAAGCAATGAGGCTTTGCATGGAGTGATTAAAAACCTAATGCAAAATTGGATTCCTGCCGACACAAGCAACAAAGCGTATCAAAAAAGCTGCCGTGGATCTGAGATGGTTGCTGATGCCTACCTTATGGCCGTGACCTTTGGAGCTTTAAAGGTAGGAGGTATGACAGCTGCTTATGGAATGGACAAGTTGGTGGTAGGTTCTTCTTATGCGGTAAGGGGAGAAGTGTTAGGGACTGTGAAGAAGACTGGTTCTGGAGGATCTTTTTTTGAGCAAGCAAAGTATTCCTCAAAAGTTTTACGGCAGATGAATAAGGCTGATGATATTTACCATGCTTTTCCAGTAAGCGTTGATGGATTTGCTACTCGATTTGGTAAACATTCAACTAAAATTGGATCAGATGGGAAAGCGTATCAATGGTTGGAAATGAAAGGTGGTTATAAAGATAAAGAAGGTGTATTTGAGTTTATTAAAGATGAGAGTGAAATCATTAATCATAGATACTTTAATACACAGATAAAAAAATGAGGATAGCATGAATGAAAAGTGTAGTTATTTGAATTTTATTAAAGAAAAAGGAAGGAATATTTCTGAGATTAATCCTGGAAGCGATGAAATAGGATTGAAAGTAAATGATGCATTAAAAGGTATAGAGTTATTGAAAAATGAAAGGGTTCCGATATTAGGGGGCGACATTCTATCAGATGAAACTGGAGAGCTTGCTTATACCTATGAAAATTGGTACTGCGATCAAAATCCAGATGAAAATCAATTTGATTATGTTGACAGAAGCTACGAGTATGCGATGAACTACCTTAGCAATATTGCAAAAAAAAATAAAAATGATCTTTATGTGGTTATAGTTGTGTAAAAGTTATATGGAGTCGTTGATTATATATCTAGAAATAGAATTGCTTGATAATCGCTGTAAATTTAAACTTTTTTATATAAAGGATTAAAATGAACATTTATAATACAAAGCTTATGTTGATAAGTAATATTGAAAACTATTTAAATAGTGAGATCTCTTTAGAGGGGCTTAGAGAGTTTGCTTGGAGTATTATTGAACATTTTTCGAAAACAACAAAAACAGAATTGCCTGATTATCAGGATTTTGAAAAAGCATTTTGGTATGCGATTTGGGAAATACAGCATTTGGGAGATGAAAATCATGATGAGTCGGGAATTACAAAAAAAACACTAGTAGTAGCTCTTGATTATTTAAAAAAAAATAAAGAAATACCAGATAGTTATATAGGAATGCGACCATAATATTTATATGAATTAAAGGGTTTTGAAGCAAGTAATGCATGTATTAAATGAATATGATTTAAAACAAGTCAGGTTGATTGAGAAAAAAATAAACGCGTTTGAAAATGACAAGTTATATTTTATTGATCTTATTAGTGACTTAAGTGGTCTTTTAAATGCTTTAGAATCTGTTTTCGATTCTTGGAAAGATGACTTTCAAGCAGAAGTTAATAATTTAGAGATGATTCATGATAGCATTGAAGATGGCTCAATATCCAAATGGAAGGGGGATTTTAGAAAAGACTTGCATAATTCGATTTCAAAATTAAAAAAGATGGTAGCTTCCATAATGGAAGAATATTTAAAAATACCAGACCTCAATATCTTAGAAAGAGCTATTAAAGTTCCTCCTAATTGGTTGATATGTCCAAAGTGTAATGACGCATGGGAATTTAATACTTCAAATGCAATGGTAGTCTGCCCTAAGTGTGAATGTGCTTTTCATAATCCGGAGTAAAATAGGAAATGAAAAAAATAATAGAAATGAGTTGGGAAGAACTGTGGCCAATAGCAAATATATTAAATGAAGTCTGTAATGGCATTAGAATAGAGAACATTGAGGATAAAATAGGAGCTACAGACGAAGAAGTATACTTTCTTCTTAGAAAAATAATAAGCTATAAAGAAAAAGAATTCGAGTCGAAAACTAAAAAAGTAATTGATGTAGATGAAATCATCTTGAATAGAATTGCATAATTTTCTAACCTTCTTGTTATTAAATACTGCATGCAGCTGTGGCGTTCAGTTTTGAACTGTTTAATCTTTAATCTATAAAATTGGATGCGACAAATGAAAAACCTTTTCTTGTTATTCACAATTCTGGCTGCTTTGACGGGGTGCACAACGAAATTGTCTCTGGCTTATGAGCCCATACTAGAAAAAAGTGAGACAAATAACACCCAAGTTTCTGTGAATGCATTTGAAGATGTGCGTGAAAATGTTCATTTTGTTGGGGTGAATAGAAATGTTTATTATATGCCTATTGTTAAGATTATTACAGAGGATAACGTATCAGAATGGGTAACCAACGCGTTGAAGCTTGAAATGAGCAATGCCGGGTATTCTATTGTAAATGATCCTTTTATCCCTGCTTACGAGGTCAAAGGAGTCCTCCTTGAGGCTTTTACGTCTACATATTTCATTTATCATGGAAAAATGCAAATTACAATTAGTGTGCAAAAAGATAGTAAAGAAGTCTTTGCAAAAACCTATCTTACTAAAGAAAGTGGTGGTATAAACTGGTTCGCGCGAAATAAATCATGCGCTAAAACTCTAGAGCTTAATTTACAAGAGATATGCAAACAATTCATTAATGACTTTAATGCGACAGTTTTAAATTCGGACTTATGATAAATTCGATGTTCAGTTCACAGGGCTTTCTGATGACAAAGATGCTGATAGCATGTTTGTCGAGGTTGATTAGAAAAATCACAGGATTTTAAGATCAGCAAGATAAGAAATATGAAAAAATTGTGGTCAGTAAGCTGCGAGGTGATTTTTTTTACCTTGTTTATCTCAAAATTTCATTAACGATCCCTTTTTGTGCTATCAAATCTTTTTCATTAGAAGACCCTGCTTCAGTTCAGGAAATTAAATTGTTATTTTTTTGCCTTTTTCATCTAATTGGTCATTTCGCTTCAAGTTTGCATCAACTTTAACACATGTAAATTTTTTTTAATTTTTTTATTAAATAATAAAAATTTATTTAAATTGGAAATAAATTTTTGCTTTTTATTTGTAATCAACTCACACATAATAGGTTTATGATTTCCGTAAAGGTCTGATTTTTATTCGTTATCGGCTCGCGGATAGAGGACACTTATCAACTGCTTACTTTTTAGTAATGATTTGTTTTTTACAAATGTTGATATTTATTGAGTTTTATTACTTTTTTAATTAAAATTGATAATTAAATTAATTAAACTATTGGCGGTTTGTATGTTGTTTTTTTCTTTTTTGTTAGTTTGTAGTTCTCTTTCAGCTACTGTCTTTCATAGTGATTTTGGGACGGAGTATGGAGAAAAAGCAGTAGCGGCTTATGCGGAATCAAACCATGGTGCTGATGGAAGTCTTTTTCTAGATCCTTATTTTAAGCCCGACATTGAAAACATTCATAATAAAAGAATTCTTGATGCTGGATGTGGGGCAGCTCCTTGGGCTATATACGCCGCTAATCAGGTTGGTGAAGTTTATGATATAGATCTTCAAGAAGGGATGATTCAGGCTGCAAACAAGGCCATACAGGCAGCTCA